>Ga0210410_10005144_pt1 | contig 11428 bp, 11 predicted proteins | sample IncBWC4MmetaG_FD_161058 | JGI IMG/M metagenome (GOLD analysis project Ga0210410, IMG submission 161058) | Forest soil microbial communities from Barre Woods Harvard Forest LTER site, Petersham, Massachusetts, United States - Inc-BW-C-4-M | ecosystem: Environmental > Terrestrial > Soil >... | reverse complement strand
CGTGCCCTCTGCGAATGTGGTGTAAAATCTCTGCACTTCAGTGGGTGTCCCCATGCCCTCTCAGCCCGTCGAATTGCAGCAGTCCATCCCCTTCGGCGAAGATTTCGAGTTCGACCTTCGGCCTCGCAGGCTGCGCCGCCGAGGCCATGTGCTCAAACTCGAGCGTATTCCGCTGGAGATACTCCTGCTGCTGCTCGAACATCCCGGCCAACTCGTCACCCGCGACGCCATCGTTGCCAGAATCTGGGGGAAAGAGGCCTTCCTCGACACCGACAACAGCATCCGAAGCGCCATCCGCAAAATTCGCCAGGTGCTGCGCGACGACCCCGACCAACCCATGTTCATCCAGACCGTAACCGGACAGGGTTATCGCTTCATCGCCCCCATCGCTTCCCGGGCAACGGAAGAAATCCAGCCCGCCATTCCTATCCCCGGCATTCTTATTCAGGAAGACAACCAGCGCGAGGCGGCGACCCCTCCTGCAGTCGCCGCACCTGCGCCGGCGGTCCCTCGGCCGGGAGATCTTCGTCCCTATCGCTGGATGCTTCTGTGCCTCGCCGCCATCGTGGTCCTTGCCATCGGCTACGTCCTGTTCAAGAATCGCCAGACCGGAGTCGTCGCTCCCAACATCAGGTCCATCGCGGTGCTGCCTTTGAAGAATCTCTCAGGCGACTCGGCTCAGGACTATTTTGCTGAAGGCATGACAGAGGAGGTCATTGGACGCCTGGCCTCGATCCACGGTCTTCGCGTTATCTCGCGAACCTCGGTCATGCGCTTCAAAGACTCCACCACCACCGTGCCGGAGATCGGAAGAACGCTGGGAGTCGACGCCATCGTGGAAGGCTCCGTCATACGCGAGGACAACCGTGTCCGCGTTCATTCCCAGCTCATCCGGGCGGCCACCGACGAGCACTTCTGGTCGGAGACATATGACCGTGAAATGGGAGACGTCCTCTCCCTCGAGAGCGACATCGCCCAATCGATCGCGGAAAAGGTCAAGGTCACCGTCACCGGCCAGGAGCACGCCCTGCTCGGCGCCGCGCGCCCGGTCTCGCCTGAAGTCTATGAGAGCTATCTCAAGGGCATGTTTGCCGATCACAACAAGGCATCGCCTTCTTCCAGGCTGCCATCGACAAAGACCCGACCTTTGCACCCGCGTATCTCGGGATGGCCGGCGCCTACCAGGACCTGGGCTCCGTCTACGGCGGCGTTGAGCCCGGCGAGACTCGCCCCAAGCTGATCAGCGCCGTACAAAAGGCTCTGGAGCTCGACCCCGAGCTTGCCGAAGCGCATGTGCTCCTTGGAAACACCGATCAGAGGGATTGGAGGTGGCAGGAAGCCGAAGCGGAATTCAAGCGGGCACTCGACCTCAAGCCCAATGATGCCCCGGCTTATCGCAGCTTCGCATCCTGGCTGCTCTGTCAGGGACGCCTCGAAGAGGCAGTTGCCTGGACCCAGCAAGCCCGCGCAATCGATCCCCTTGGCGTGAGGGGGCTCGTATCTGATGGCCTGCTCCTGTTCCACGCGCGTCACTATGGCCAGTCGATCCAGGTCCTGCGCAGCGTTTTGGCGGTGCAGCCGGACGACGCCTGGGCAAACTGGTTTCTCGGCTACGCGCTGATTGCCAACGGCCAACCCGCAGACGCCATCCCTGCGCTCGAAAAGGCGGTGAGTCTCTCCGATCGAAGCCCCGCCGTCATCGGCGTACTGGTTCGCGGTTACGCTCATGCCGGCCGGCGAGCTGACGCGCTCCGGCTCCTTGCGGAACTCAAGCGGCGCCGTCAGGCCGGGTACGTGCCATCCGGCGCCTTTATCAACGCTTACTTGGGGCTTGGAGACAACGAGCAGGCCTTCGTCTGGCTGGAGCGCGCCTTCCAGGAGAAGTCCGCCATCCTGCAGTTTCTCAAAGTCCATCCTCACTTCGATCCCATTCGCAACGACCCGCGTTTCGCAGATCTGATCCGCCGCGTAGGCCTCGACCAGCAGATACCCTGATTGCGTTCGGTCCAAGTCCCCTCCTTGCGACATTTATCGCGAGCCCACGCGGCCGGGCCACAAATAATGCATTGTTGCCTTATAATGGAACTGAGAGGCTGATTGGACACCATGGCCACATTGACCATCACCGCACGCGGGCAGGTTACCTTTCGCAAGGAGATCCTGCAACACCTCGGCATCGAGCCAGGAGGCAAGATCGAGCTGGAACTGCTCCCCAACGGGCAGGGCATCCTCAGGGCCGCGCGCCCGGCAGGTCACATCGCCGACTTCATCGGCCTTCTCGCGGGGCGGACCGAGAAAATCGCAACCCTTCACCAGATCAAGGAAGCAGCGGAAGAGGGCTGGGCCGGCAAAAAATGAGAGTCTCGGTTGACACCAATATCCTGGTTCGGGCCGTGGTGCGTGACGACAGGAAACAGGCAAGAGCGGCCGCGAAACTTCTTAAGACAGCGGAGCTGGTGGCTGTCCCGCTTCCCTGTTTGTGTGAGCTGGCGTGGGTTTTGAAGCGCCTTTACGGTTTTGCTCGGTCCGATATTGCGGCTGCCATCCAGGCGTTGCTCAACGCTGCCAACGTCCAGACTAATCGGCCGGCTGCCGAAGCGGGTCTCACAATTCTGAATGCCGGCGGCGATTTCGCCGATGGGGTGATCGCCTATGAAGGGAGCTGGCTCGGAGGGAACGAGTTCGTCTCCTTCGACAAGGACGCCGTCTCCCTCCTCTCAAAACAAGGGCAATCCGTCCGCCTCCTGCGTTGAGACCACATCGCCTCCTAGTCACCAGTCCTCGGTCACTAGTCCCTCCGTCCCCGTCAAAAGCTCCGCAACAAAAACTCCCGCGCGCTCGTCAGCACCTTCGCCCGCGCCTCGGGAATGGGCAGAATCCGCGCCAGCGCAATCGCCCCGATCATTGTCGAAAAGATCGCAAAAAACGCCCGCTCCTTGTCCGCCTTTCGCCGGCCCGGCATGAACGGAACCATGTGATCCCTGTACCCGATTAATTCCCCGAGAATCCAGCCCTTCATCTCGCCATCCACCCGCGCCAGCTCCGGCGCCAGCGCCGCTAGCGGGCACCCGCACTGGGCGTGATCGCAGTGCTCGGGGCTCAGGTACGTCTTCACAATCGCCTTCCACGCATCGCCTGGCCGGGCCTGTTCCGCGGCGCGCGCCAGCATTTCCCTGATCTGGCGGAAGCCCTCGCGCAGAGACTCCAGCAGCAGTTCGTCCTTGCTCTCGAAGTGTTTGTAAAACCCGCCGTGGGTCAGGCCGGCATCGCGCATCACCGCTGACACTGCCGCGCCCGTAATCCCTTCGCTGCGCACGCGCTGCGCCGCGTCCTTCACGATCTTCTCGTGGACTTCCGCTTTATGTTCGGGTGAGTAACGCATTGTTCATTATAGGATGCTCCAAATCATCCCACGATCGTTCGTCGCAACGGGCCTGAAAAGAATTCGAATCCATAAGATGACGAATGTAATCCTATGCACAGAAAGGAGAACTTCCAATGTCCCAACCGATTCTGATCACAGGCGCAGCCGGCGGTCCCCAGGGATCCACCGGGCGCGTCATCGCAAAGCTCCTGCTCCAGCAGGGCGTCCCCGTTCGCGCATTCGTCCACAAGCTCGATGCACGCTCCGATGAACTCCGCCAGCTGGGTGCGGAAGTCTTCGAGGGCGATCTCCTCAATCCCTCCTCAGTACAAGCGGCTATGAAGGATGTGCGGCGCGCTTACTTCACGTACCCCGTCGCCGATGGGCTCCTCGAGGCCGCCACCATCTTTGCCGCAACGGCTCACGATGCGGAACTGGAACTGGTGGTCAACAATTCGCAGTTTCAAGGCACGCCCGATGAACAGGCTTTTCGCGATCTCCGCTACACTCCATCCTTCCGCAATCTGCAGCATCGGCTCGCCGATCGCATCTTCGACTGGGCGCATGTCGGTGCCCTTCATATTCAAACACCCCCTTACTACGAAAACGTCCGCGCGCTTGTCAGACGCAGCGTAGCCGCGCAAGATACCGCGTTCCTGCCATGGGGCGATGGCACCGCCGTCATTCCGCTCGCCGGCGCTGAAGACGTGGCCCGCGTCGCCGCAACCCTTCTGGCTGCTCCCAACGTTCCGTCCCAAACGGTCTACCCGCTGGTGAGTGAAACTCCAACCGTGCGCGAGATTATCGACACGCTCGGCAGGGCCATCGACCGGCCGATCCGCTATGTCCCCATCACCGACGAGCAGTGGGCCGATGCCGCCAAGGAGCGCATCAATCCGCACGCGCTCGATCATCTGAGCCATCTCTGGGCGTACTTCCGCAAAGGCGAGATAAGCGTCCGCACCACTGACACGGTGCGCGCGGTAACCGGCCGGAATCCGCAAACGCTGGAGGAATTCTTCCGCGCCAATGCCGAATCCTTCAACGCGGCTCCGACCAATTCTTGATTCATCTGGGCAGTCAGATGATGACCATACTCCCATACCCACAGGAGGGTTCATGTCACCGCAACCACTCTTCCAAACGCATCTCGTCCTGGGCTACGTCGCGTGTCTGCTCTGTTTCGGCACCTACATCCTGCCTCGCCTCAAATTGATGGACCGATTTGCGGCGCAACGTGTGATCGCAACCGTCCACAGCTTCCGCTTCTTCGGGCTCGTATTCATCCTGCCGGGCGTCGTCGGCCCCAACCTGCCCGTCAGCTTTGCTACCTTCGCCGCCTACGGAGACTTTGCAACCGGCGTTCTGGCGCTTCTGGCCCTTCTCACAGCAAGAGTTCGTCCGCTTTTCTGGTCGTTCGTCGTGGCCTTCAATCTCGTGGGCGCGGTCGACATCCTCGTCGACTACTACCACGCGATCCAGGCCGGCCTTCCCGCAATTGCAGGCCAGCTCGGCGCCACCTACATCATCCCCATCGTCTACGTGCCGATGTTGATGATCACCCACGCCGTCTCTCTCTACTGGCTCGCGCGCCCACAAGTCCGGCCGGCTGCCACACTCACCGGCAATCCGCTCGCATCGTAGATCGCGAGTCACCCGTCACCATCAAAACATCTGCACGGAGAATCGTTATGACCAACGTGACTGACAAAGTGCGCGAGTACTATAACGCCGCCCGTCTCACCGGCAACATCAAGTCGGCCCTGCTCACCATCGCACCTGAAGACACCACACTGACCCCGGCTCAACTCGCTCCTCTCGACCAGTTCCACACCCGGGGCATTCTTGCCACTGAGGAATTGGCCGCCGCGGCCGCAATCGACTCATCAACCCACGTGCTTGACCTCGGCTGCGGCATCGGTGGACCGGCGCGTTATCTCGCCGCCACCTTTGGCGGCAGAGTGACCGGCGTCGACCTCAGCCCCGCCTTCATCGACGCGGCCACTTATCTGACCTCGCGCTGCGGCCTTTCCGATCGCGTCAGGTTCCAGGTCGGCGGCGCTCTTCAACTTCCCTTCCATAACGCAGCCTTCGATGCCGTCTTCCTGCAGCACGTGGCTATGAATATCGAAGATCGCCCCGCCCTCTATCAAGAAGTGCGCCGGGTGCTCGCACCGGGCGGTCGCTTCGCCACCTATGACCTGGTTCTCCGTGATGGGGACGCCGTCTACCCCGTCCCGTGGGCGCGCGACGCCTCCACCAGCTTCTTGCTCAGCGAGGGCGATACCCGCGCCGCCCTTGCACAAGCCGGGTTCAAAGTCGAGCTTTGGCGGGACGACACCCAGACCGCGGGCGCTTGGTTCAACGCGGCCTTTTCCGCGCCGCAACCCGCCGGACCCAATCTCGGTATCCTGATGGGCCCGGATTTCCGGCTCGCTATCGCCAATCTGGCTCGCAACCTGCGCGAGAACCGCCTCGGCGTCCTTTCCGCCGTCCTCACGCGCGACTGAACCCCATGGCCCACCGCCGGCTGTCTAAAATCAGAAGCAGAGGAAATCCGCAATGATCGACGGAACACGCCTTGCCCTGTTCATGACTGCGGCCATCATTCTCGCCCTCACACCTGGTCCCAGCATTCTCTATGTGTTGGGCAGAGCGCTTCACGGCGGAAGGCGCGAAGGCGTTCTCTCCGCCCTCGGCACTTTTGTCGGCGGCTCGGTCCACGTCCTGGCCGCCGCCTTCGGGCTCTCCGCGGTTCTGGCCACCTCCGCGCTGGCGTTCGAGATCGTCCGCTACGCCGGTGCCGCCTACCTCATCTACCTCGGCGTCGCGATGATTCGCCATCGCCGCGCCGCCCTGACCGCTCAAACCGCCGATATACAACCGCACCGCCACTTTCTGCAAGGCATCACAACAGAGGTCCTTAATCCCAAAACCGCACTCTTCTTTCTCTCGTTCATCCCGCAGTTTGTGGCCCCGGCCAGGGGCCACATCACCCTGCAGTTTCTCGTTCTCGGCGCTATTTCCGTAACCATGAACACAGCTGTCGATCTCTTCGTCGTCGCATGCGCCGGCTTTCTCACCCGAAAACTCAACCAGAACCCCAAACTCATCGAGAACCAGCGCACCGCCTCCGGAGTAGGCATGGTCGGCCTCGGCATCTACGTCGCCACCACAAAATAAAGCCGGAAGCACTCAGGTACTCGCCCCAGTCCCTCAGTCCCTCCGTCCCTAGCCCCCAGCCCCTTCCTTTATCATTGTCCATTCGGTCCCATGTCCTCCTCACCCCCACCCTCGAATCAGGATCTCGAGTTTGAAGGCGACTACCGGCCCTCCTCCGGTACCCACCTCGACCCCACTAACGTGCGCGTCGAGCCGGCCGACCTCGCCTACCTGGTGCAGATGGCCGACGCCCTCAACACCACCCTTGACCTGCAGACCCTGCTCAACCGCACCTCTGAGCTTGTCCGCGCCATCATCAACTACCGCATCTTCGCCATCTTCCTCCTCAACGACCGCACTCACGAGCTGCGCATGCGCTTCCAGATCGGCCACACACCCGAAGCCGAACGCATGCGCTTCCCCATCGGCAAAGGCATCATCGGCCAGGTGGCCCTCTCGCGCCAACCCATGATGATCAACGACGTGCGCAAAGAGGCCATCTACATCCAGACCAACCCCGACGTCCGCTCCGAGCTCGCCATCCCTCTGATCGCCAAAAACCGCCTCATCGGTGTCATGGACATCGAAAGCGAGAAGGCCGACTACTTCCGCGACGAGCACCTGCACCTGCTCACCCTCACCGCCTCCCGCATCGCCCAGGCCATTGAGAACGCACGCCTCTACAGCCGCGTCTCCCGCCAGGCCCGCACCCTGACCGTCCTCAATGAGATCGCCATCGAGCTCACCTCCATCCTCGACCTCGATCCGCTCCTCGAGCGCGTCGGCCAGCTCCTTCGCCGCCTCATCGACTACCAGATGTTCACCATCATGTTGCTCGATGAAAAAGGCGAGATCCTCATCACCCGCTACGCCTGGCGCTTCGGCTACACCCACGCCCCGCGCCGCCGCATCCCCATCTCCAGCGGCCTGGTGGGCGCCGCCGTGCGCGAGTGGCGCGTGGTCAACGTGCCCGACGTGCGCCGAGACGCGCGCTACCTCGAAATGAATCCCGAGACGCGCTCCGAACTCATCGTGCCGCTCTTCTACAAGGGCCGCGTCATCGGCGTGCTCGACCTCGAACACACCCGCCCCGGCTACTTCAATGAAGAGCACGAGCGCATGCTTACCACGCTGGCCGCACAGATCGCCATCGCCATTGAGAACGCCCGCCTCTACCAGGCCGTCAAACGCCAGGAGCGGCAGCTCGAAAAGGACATCGCCATGGCCCGCGAGGTGCAGCTGCGCCTGCTTCCCACCGAGCCGCCCACCCACACCAACGTTGAGATGGCGGTGCGCTTCCTGCCCGCCCGCACCATCGGCGGCGACCTTTACGATTTCCTCGAGTACGGACCCAACGAGAGCGCCATCGTCCTCGGCGACGTCAGCGGCAAGGCTGCCCCCGCCGCGCTATTCGCGGCGCTCGTCAGCGGCATCATGCGCTCGGCCGCCATCCAGCGCCTGCCTCCCGCGCAAATGCTCGGCCAGCTCAACGATTCGCTGCAGGAGCGCAAGCTCGATTCCCAGTACGTCACCATGCTCTACGCCGTCTGGGACGACCAGGGCCGCGTGCTCAAGGTCTCGAACTCCGGCGCCGTCCAGCCCATCATCTGCCGCGGCGGCCAGTCATCCGTCGTCAAGGCCGAAGGCTTTCCCCTCGGCATGTTCCCTGACGTTGCCTACGACGAGCACCGCATCGACACGCAGTCTGGCGACGCCATCATCTTCGTCTCCGACGGCATTCTCGATGCCGAAAACGAGCAGGACGAGATGTACGGCGACGAGCGCCTGGCTAACATGCTCTGCGGCCACCGCGAGCTTTCCGCCGGCGAAATCGCCGAAGCCATCCTCGCCGACGTAAGCCGTTTCCAGGACGGCCACGACCGCTTCGACGACGAAACCATCATCGTCCTCAAAGTGCGTTAAGCATGAACAGCGCAACGTAGCCGGGTGCCCCAGGGTCCCTCGCCTTTAGGGGCCTGGGAGGGACGCTCGGGTGCCCCACCCTCGCGACGTCTCCTTGTCGCTAGCGTGGGATACCTCTCTTGCACCCCTTCGACAACGAGACGATCATTGTCCTCAAGGTACGTTGCAGGAAACCATGGACCACTAAGAGGGAGGAACACCTCGTTGCAGATCGGCGCGCCTTTCGGCTTCATTCTCCTCTTGTGCGCACTTTCTCCCGCCGCCTCGGCCGGCCAGTCTCGCTTGGGAGACGTCCATTTTCCCACCTCCTGCAAACCAGGCGTTCAATCGCAGTTTGATTCCGCCGTAGCGCTGCTCCACTCCTTTGAGTTCACCGAGGCCGAAAGTGCCTTCCGCAAAGTCGAGGCAGACGACCCTAAGTGCGTAATCGCGGCATGGGGTGTCGCCCTTGCAACCACGGAACGAAGTGGGGCAAATGCGCCCCAGAAGGATCTCGCCAAAGGATGGGCAGAGCTCCAGCCATGGCTCAATGTCAAAGCGGGAACGGTGCGCGAGCAAATGTACCTAGATTCGGTCCGCGCCATGTATGAGAACTACAGCACCGTCCCAGGTACCGAACGGTGGCAGAACTACCTCGTCAAAATGGAGGCGCTGCGGCAGCACGATCCCGACGACATCAACGCGAGTCTCTTTTGCGCACTCGGCCTCACATGGACAGCAGGCCACGGTCACGACGGGCTTGAGCAGCGAAAGAAAGCCCTCGCGATCTTCCTGCCGATCTTCCGGCAATACCCCGACAATCCCGGGGCCGCCCACTACATCATTCATGCTGCCGATACGCCGGAGCTGGCTGCGGTAGCCCTGCCCGCGGCGCGCAAGTATGCTTCCATCGCTCCTGACTCACCCCACGCCCTGCACATGCCATCCCATATCTTCAATCGCATGGGCTACTGGACGGATTCAATCAATACGAACCTGGCGTCCGCCCGCGTTGCAGCCGAATGGATTAAGAGCGGCCGCGATGGGAGTCCCGACCAATTCCACGCTCTGAATAACATCGAATACGCTTATCTTCAGCTAGGCCAGGACCAACAGGCCAAGCGCACTCTCGAGCAAATTACCAATTTGGCAAAGACTTCCTCTGACGCCTGGCTTCCCATTGACGCCAGAATCTATTACGACCTTGAGACCCATGACTGGAAGGACGCTGCAAGCATCGAACCGCCCCCAGGATCGCGCTTCGAGGAAAACTTCGACGCCTACTGGATTCAAGCCATCGCCGCGGCCCACCTTGGAGACTCCGCCCGCGCAAGACAGACCCTCGATCAATATCGAAGGTCGGCGGCTGCCTGGGACAAAGAACACGGCTGGGGAGACGTGCTCGGTGTGGCGCGCACGGAAGCCGAAGCATGGACGCTATTTTCTGAAGGTCAGCCGGACCAGGCCGTCGACCACCTCAAAGCCATCGCTCAATTTGAGCACGACCACCCCATGTATTACGCAGACATACTGCCTCGGCCCACCGGTGAGATGCTGGGCGAGATGCTCCTCAAGATGGGCAAGCCCGCAGAAGCCCTCCAGGCCTTTCAACAGTCGCTCGAACTCGCGCCCAATCGGTTTGATTCCCTGGTAGGCGCGCAAAAAGCTGCGACGTCGATTCACAACACCGCATTGAGCAACGACTACGTCCGGCGCCTTCAATCCGAGGGTGCCGAACAAGCGCTGAGGCCCTGAACGGCTGCCGGGCCCTTTCGCATTCGCCACTGAGTTCCGCCCCCTCCACGGAGGTGTTCACCGCGCGGAATGAGGCGGCACACGCGGTACTCATGGCTCGGCTCCTTATGAACGTATCAAAGCAAAAGACGAACGTATAAAAGCAAGAGGCCTGCCGGAAGGGCAGGCCTCTTCTATGCTTCTACTTCTATTGTGGCAGATCCGTCGAATTAACCCCCAAATTTTAGAAATTTATTTTCGCTTTGTTTTGTGGAGTTTCTGACGTTTTCCGTAGGTCAGGGGGTTGACAAGTTTTCCACAGGCTCACAGTTTTTCGGCAAATTCGACGGAGGGTTGCCCCGTGGCGTCCTTCGCGTTGAGACGGGTGTCCACGGTCCTGAATCAACCCGGCTTCGGCTTCGGGTCGGAGGCGGGTTTCGGGTTAAGGGGCTCTGCGCGCCATTTTCGCCAAATAATCGTGGTAAACAGCTACCATGAACGTAGTAAGTAGACAAGAATTGTCGGATTGCATCAGCTAGGCCTCTCCTGAGGCAAAACAGGCTTTGTTGGGACCCGGATTGTGGATACACACCCCCGGCTCCCCCTTTGCCGGCTATGACTCGCCGACCTGGCAAGTGACCATGGGCTTTTCGCCGCCGGCCGAGTAGCTGCCACCTGAGCGCTGATTTACTTAGGGCTGGTTTTCTGCTTCAGCCCGCGGAATTTCAGCAGTGGCTCAACGCTCGGTTCCCCGCCCCGCCACGCCGCATACATTTTTTCGAGGTCCTCGGTGTTGCCGCGCGAGAGCACCATCCTGCGGAAGCGATCGCCGTTTTCGCGCGAGATACCGCCGTGATCGTCGAACCACTGGAATGCATCGTCGTCGAGCATCTCGGCCCACATATACGCGTAATAGCCGGCCTCATATCCGTTGTCCCAGATATGGAGAAAATAGCTGGACCGGTAGCGCGGCGGCACGTAGCTGACGTCGAGATGGGTTCTCTTGAGCGCCTCTTGTTCGAAGGAGCCGGGGTTCTGGCGCGACGCGCTTGCCGGCAGGAGGTGCCACTGTAAATCGAGTTCGGCGGCGGCCAGGAACTCCACGAGCGCGTAGCCCTGGTTGAAAGTTCGCGCCATCTTGATTTTTGCCGCCAGTACTGCGGGCATGGGCTCACCCGTCTTGTAGTGCCTGGCGAAGTTGGCGAAGACCGCCGGATAGGTAGCCCAGTGCTCGTTGAACTGCGAGGGAAACTCCACAAAATCGCG
>Ga0210410_10005142_pt1 | contig 11429 bp, 14 predicted proteins | sample IncBWC4MmetaG_FD_161058 | JGI IMG/M metagenome (GOLD analysis project Ga0210410, IMG submission 161058) | Forest soil microbial communities from Barre Woods Harvard Forest LTER site, Petersham, Massachusetts, United States - Inc-BW-C-4-M | ecosystem: Environmental > Terrestrial > Soil >... | reverse complement strand
ACCGCCCACTCGCCCGCGGCGGGATTCAAATCCGTGTCGATCGGACCCGGCTGGACGTTGTTGACCGTGATGCCCCGACTCCCGAGCTCTCGGGACAGCGCCTGAGTAAATATCTTCACGGCTCCTTTCGTGGCCGCGTAGGGCACAAGCCCAGGGACCAGGACACGCTCACCCACGGACGAGCCGATCATGATGATCCGACCGCCCTCAATCATGTGTTTCAGCGCCGCCTGCGTCGCTACGAATACCCCGCGGACGTTGATGCCGAGCACGCGATCCATCTCTTCCAGCGTGGTCTCCTCGAAGGTTTTCGGAATGGCCGTGCCTGCATTGTTCACCAGGACGTCGAGCCGGCCGAAGGTCGTAACGGTTTTCTCGACCGCGGCTTTAACGGCGTCGGCATCGGCGGCGTCCGCCTGAATCGCGATCGCCTTTCCGCCGTCGCGTTCAATCGCGTTAACGACCGCCGCAGCCGCATCGGCACCTTTTGTGTATGTAATGGCGACCTTTGCTCCGTCCGCAGCCAGGCGCTTAGCGATTGCAGCACCGATGCCGCGCGAGCCACCTGTGATGAGTGCAATCTTTCCTTCCAGTTTCTTTGACATCGTCCATCTCCTTGAGTTAGACATATGCTCATCAGGCATGAGCCAATCTCATCGCTCGCCCAGGCATTCCTAATCACTACATTGGATTACCCCGTTGGCTCCGTAGTAGCGGCTTTGAAGCATACTTTGTTATGCTGGTATCGATGCTTCCGAAGCATGGGAGTTGAAATGGAATTACGACATCTTCGCTACTTCGTCGCGGTTGCGGATGCGGGAAACCTGACGGTGGCGGCCCAGCGAATACTGCACACGTCGCAACCTTCCTTGAGTCGGCAGATTCGAGATCTTGAGAGCGAGGTGGGCGCCCAACTCCTGACGCGCCGCGCTCGCGGCATCGACCTGACACCAGCGGGTAAAGCCTTTCTCGATCACGCCCGTGGAGTGCTCTCGCAAGTTGACGCGGCAGCCGCGGCTGCACGCCGGGTCGCTCATCCCGCCAAGCCGTGCTTCACGATGGGCTTTCTGACCGGCCACGAATTGACGTGGATGCCCGAAGCCTTGCGGATCTTGCGCGACGAACTGCTTAACATCGACGTGATGATATCGAGTCAATACTCCCCACTGCTGGCGGATGGCCTTTCCAAAGGAAAAATCGATGCTGCGTTTCTTCGAAAGGAACGAGCGATGCCAGACCTGGCGTTCCGTCTTCTCGTGAGGGAGCCCTTGATGGTGATTTTGCCTAGCGACCACCATCTCGCAGTGCTCAAAGCCATCAACCCGAAGGATCTGGAAGGCGAGACATTCGTGAATGTTTCGGGCACGGCTCCCGTGCTGCGTGCGGTCATCGACAATTATCTGAAGCGTTCCGGAATCAATATCACGCCCGCTTACGAGGCGGACAATGTCACCATGGGCCTTTCCTTAATAGTGTCGACGCGCGGCGTGGGGCTGTTACCCGCTTACGCACAGAACTTTCTCCCTTCGTCTGTCACGAGTCGCCCGCTGAAGGGATATACGCCGACTGTCGATCTGGTTCTGGGCTACAGAAAGTCGAACGAGTCGCCGATCCTCAAGCTTCTGCTTTCGAGATTGGACGAGTTGGTGGCCCGTGTCTCGAAGAAAGCCGAGTAAGCTTCGTCCCTTCCTGCCGGTGTGGGATAGTGCCGCATCCCTTGAGTCGTCGCCCATGTTCATGCTTGTGGAACCTGTTGTCGACACAACTCTAGCTGCCCTGCCCCACACTTACTTCGGCTTTGTGCCTTAAGGCGCCGAGTTTCTTCCGTTGATGCGGACCAAGCACTTCGCCGATCCTTCGCTGGAGACGCGAGTTCTCCTTCAACAACTCCGTAAGTAGCCGTGCTTGCCTCGCCACGAGGCTTTGGGCTACACCTTCGTTGCCATTGCTCGGATTCTGCCGAATAGCCACGCCCACCTCTGCGCTAACGATTCGTAGTTCATCCAGCAACGATTCTGTTGTTGGCCGTTCCCGGTCCATCAAGTTCTGGATTGCTTTGGCCTGTGTTCGGGTCAACCCCAGGTATTCGACCAAAGTGGGACTTAGCTGCAACGACGAAAATGGCATCGCGACCAATATCACTTCACCAGCGGAGGAAAGGGAAGGATCTGCCAGAACTTGAACGGTATCGGTCGCCCCACCCACCGTCGCCACATGCGGCGGTTCGTCGTTGGGAAGCGTACTTCGTACCGCCGTGAATGCTGGCTCCGATGCGGCAACCATGCTTAACAGGAAGGCGACAATTACCTTGGCTTTCATGATGCGGTTCCTTTTCTTGTCCCACCCGGTGCGCTAGCCATATAGGAAAGTGAACAGCGATGAGTCGATGACGCTCTTGTGATCGTTGTTATCAAATCAAGTCTCCGGTCGAGGCCCGATTCAGAGCCTCACCATTTACCCCCGCGCTTAAGGCGAAAGTCGATTGTATTTCGATCTGCTGGAGCGCGCGAATTCGCGCTGCATTCACATGCCGCCGGGCGCAGCCCAACAGCAGCGAACAATCCAGATCAGAGTAGCGTTCAAGAACCGACATGACATAGACAAAGCGCTCGAATGGTTCGAGCTGAAGCACGGACGCAGTCTCTACCTGCGCCACTGTCAGCGTGGTGCCACCACTGTCGAACCTCGAAGGGGCAGGTTCCTCCACTGGGCGCGGTTTGATAATTCTTACGGCGTTTTGAATGATCGTCCGCCGAGCCCACGAGTCTGCCCACTCCTTGAAAACCGGCCTCCCATTCATCGACTCCTGAAGTCCGGAGACAAAGCACTGTTCGGCCTTTTCGCGATCCGCAGTCAGGAGAAAGGACAGCCGGTGCAGGCTGTCGTTCTCTTCGTAGAAGATTCTGCGGAAATCACCGCTGCTCGCGTATGGGGCAGGGCTAATACCGTGCTTTGTCTCCGGCATGTTCACCTCCGTGATTCTTGTTGTTTCTTCCGTGCAAGTTGTTTCAGCATGTGCCCAGTGAGAACGCTGCTGGAGCAAAAGTTCACGCCTTTCTTCATCAAATCGAAGAGCGCGGCTTCTCCCTCGGGGCTAATGACGGTCACGTTGGTCAGGTCGATGACTAATTTGCGTGACCCCAAGTCCTGGCTCGCATGTCGACAGGTTGTGACAAGCTCAGCAACCCAGGCTCCGATGAGGTTGCCTTCCACGAGCAGCGTGCGCCGCGACGGCGTATCGGCGATGGATATCCTGAACAAGTTGCGCCTGTACCGAACACACCTACCGCAAGGCGTTTGCCAAAGCCAGGCTGCCGGTGTCATAGCAATCTGTTGAATCTATTGGGCGCCGGCCAACCAGTCGACGCGGGTTGTGTCGAAGATTGTCGAGATCAATCGACAATTGTCGAGAGTGAGAGCGGGCAAGGCGGCCGTAGGCCAAAGCTCTTCCCATCGAGTCGCGCATCATAGAGTCGCGCAGGAGCGGGTACAGACGTTGAGGCGGATGCCGAGAGAGTGGCTCTGGCTGGCACAGTTCAGGCAGAGCCGCAGAGAATCACCGAGGTCATGGGGAAGCCCCGTTTGTGCCAACCTTCAAGACCGCCGGCAAGCGGTCGAACGCGCTCGAATCCACGGCGGCGTAACTCAAGTGCTACACGCGCGCTCGTGAACTCATGCAGAGCAGTACAGTAAAGGACGACCTCGCGATCGCGAGGGATTGGCGTTCGCTTGTCGAGATTATCGTGCTTTCCAAGCCTGTACGGATCGATGCACACCGCGCCGCGAATACTTCGGTGGCCTCCCGGACCCCGGCGGCCGTGTAGATCAACAATCACGAGCTGTTCGCCCGCGTCCAGCTTCTTTTTAAGCTCTTCCGGCGTGATTCGCGCCGTTCGAAACTCGCGCACAAAGCGATGCCATCGAACAAGCCTGCGGCTGACGTACATCCCTAGTGCAGCGAACAAAAAAAAGACCCAAACCACGCCCAGCCTGGCTGCGTACGCAGCAGCACGATCCAGGTCGCGCGCGAACACTGAAGCGAACAAAGCCGAATAATCATGCTTCACAAGAAGGTGAACGATAGCATTCACAGCTGGGCCTCCCGCGCCGACTCGGTCGTCGCATAGCCCTTGTACTGTTTGCGGAGAGTCTGCGGCGACTTCGCGTTCCTGCCTGGCTTGCCAACGCGACGTTCCCAAGCGTCACGCCAATCCGTTTGACACTCACCTTGACACTTGAACTCTCTTGTACGTCCGCCCATCGGTCCACCGCACTCGGGGCACACCCAGTTAAGAATGCCGGAAATGATCTCTTCACCGGTTTGCGAAATTGCGTGCGTCATCTGGAACTCTCCTCTGACTAGGCTTCGCGCGTATGATCCCAGCAATCTTGGCGCGCGCCCGCGCGAGCTGCGCTTTCACCGTCCCTTGGGGAACGCCCAAAACAAGCGCAGCTTCCTTCGTCGTTAAACCATCGATATCACGCAACTGAAATGCCTGGCGCAGCTTTGGTGAGAGCTGCTTAACGCAATCGACCAGCCGGTCTCGTGCTTCCGCTGTGGAGCAAACTTCTTCTGGACTGGGCTTCGAATCAGGTAGCCGTTCCGAGAATGTAAGGCCGTCTTCCCCCTGCTCTTCGTCCAGCGACAAGTAGCTACGTCGTCGTCGCCGCAGTTGCATCCGCGCGGCGTTGGTGACGATGGTCGTTAACCAGGTCGAAAGTTGCGCTTGACCTCTGAACTGGCCTAAATGCTTGTAAGCGGAAAGGAGGGCATCCTGCACGGCATCTTCCGCGTCTGTTGCGTTTCCTAAGAAGCGGAAAGCCATCTTGTAAAACATAGGCAGGTAGCGTGATACAACATTGTCCAGTTCCCGAGCATGCTCGCCAAACACACCGGGGCTAACTTCTCGCCGTTGTTCAATGAACGTTGCTATCGCCGACATAACGTAGCCTCCTCTCTTAAGCGACCCCTGGGGTCTGAAGCCTACTCAATGCCTGGGACACGGGTTAGGCTCCGTTGCCTGCAGAAGCCACGCAAGGGCCCAGCCAGTCGGTCGCGCCGGGACTGACTTCTTTGCCCGCGAACCAAACTCGATAAGCTTTCCGGGCCGGGGCTGAGCGGTATGCACGATCCGAAAGCGCTTCGGCACGAAAAAATCAATCACCTTTGCCATGACAAATCTCCTTGAATCTATGAATCTCTATGGGGCGGGCTTTTCGCCCGCTGTCCTCCGCACCTTGGGTAGGGCAATTGAAGGACCAAAGCGAAGTGCCACAGAAACGTCTCGTAAATCGCTGACTTGAGCCACGGAGATAGGCCCCGAGCCGCAACGGTGTCGGGAGTGTCGAAGACGATCTCGACACACTTCGACGATTAAGTGACAGCGGTAACGCTGGAATCCACAGCTCAAGGATTCAACAGGAGCCCGTGGGAGGTACCGAAACGACCTGTTTGATAGGGGGCTACGATACTTTTCGCGGCTCGATGCCCAACTTTTTCATACGGGAGATCAGCGTCGTGCGCTTGATGTCCATGCGTGCCGCCGCGCCGTCAGGTCCCGCGACTCGCCCGTTGGTGACTTTCAGGATGCGGAGAATCTCTTCGCGCTCATTGGCTTCGCGCGCATCCATCACGGGAACGGTCCTGCCATTATTGCCAAGTTCACTGATCGGGGCTTGCAGCGCCGCGCCGTGGGTAAGGATCACGGAACGCTCGATGAAATTTTCCAGCTCGCGAATATTTCCCGGCCAATGCCAACTGGAGAGCTTCCGCATGGCGACAGTGGGAATCGATTCGATCTTCCTCTGCATGCGGCGGCCGTACTTCTGAGTGAAGTAGCGGACCAGCAGAGGAATGTCTCCCGGACGTTCGCGTAAAGGGGGAATTCGGATCGGAAACACGTTCAGGCGATAGTACAAGTCGCTGCGGAACTCGCGATTCTCCATCATCGTCTCGAGATCGCGATTGGTCGCCGCTACCAGTCGCACGTCGACTTTCTTTGTTCGATTGCTGCCCAGCCTTTCAAACTCACGTTCCTGCAGAGCGCGCAAGAGCTTCGGCTGGATCTCGATCGGTATGTCTCCCACCTCGTCGAGAAACAACGTACCTTGATCGGCAAGTTCAAGCCGGCCAACCTTCTGGGCAATCGCGCCGGTGAAAGCGCCCCGTTCATGTCCGAAAAGCTCACTCTCGAGCAGTCCGGTGGGAATTGCGGCGCAGTTCAGCTTTACGAAGGTCCGTTCCTTACGGCGGCTGCGGTCATGAATGGCACGCGCAATCAATTCCTTTCCCGTGCCGGTTTCGCCCAGAAGCAATACCGTCGAGTCGCTCGGAGCCACAGTTTCCACCAGATTCAAAACGTGGCGGAGAGCCGAACTCTGTCCCACAATTCCGTCAAAGTCTATCTCGCCACGGATTTCATCTTCCAGATACAGTTTTTCCTGTGCGAGCTTATCTTTCAATTCAGCTACCTCGCGATAGGCCAAGCGATTGTCGATGGCGATCGCCACTTGCCCCGCGGCGCGAAGAAGGAAATCGACGTCTTCCGGTTGGATTGCGTTTTCGAGCCGGCTGCCGAATGTGAGCACACCGAGCGTCCGGCCCTGGCTGATCAGGGGCAGTGCACAACCCGACTCGATCGCTTCGGCGCGAACTTCAGTAGACACATCGGCAGCGGGCCGTTCACTGCAAAGATCTATAACAACAGGCTCGCCGGTCTTGAATACCGCTCCTATCACGGATCCCTCGATCGGCTGCAGCGCATCCTCCTTAAAGAATCCCCTACTCTCTGGAAAATCCATCGCGAGTTGGCGCAAATACACATGCTCCGCATCTGGCAGCCACACCCCAACGATGTCGTAACGCATGACTTGCCGAATGCTCGCCGACAGCCTCCGTAGAACATCGCGACACCCTAAATTCGAAACCAAGGCGTTCGTCAAGTCCAGGAGCAGCCTCAGTCGGTCGCTCTCGCGTTGACATTCCTCTCTCGCGGTCAGTGACTCGTGAGGATTGAGCGACTGGTCCAATAGCATCGAAGAGGTGCTCATTTGTTAAACCTCCCGCAAGAACTTTGTAGCGATCGCTCCACGCGCCAATCGCATTGGCCGCGCGCAGGCACCTGTAGCGTGGGCTTTGGCGGTGTAGACCACTCTTTCGATTGGCCTGATGGTCATGTCGACTTCCCCTTCCACGGTTGCGATTAAGCCAGAACAGTAAGGGGGAAGCAATTGGACGATGGTATCGCTCGATACCTTCGCATCGATGGCGGGAGCGAGTTTGCTGAGCAGAATCAGCTGGCTCGGCGCCATGATCGGCAGACCAACGCCAAACATCCCTTCGTCGTGTTGCTTATTCACTCGTGTTGCTGACAAGGACTCATCGACTTCCGTTACCACCGTCGACCACGAATTGTTTCAGGCACCGCGCGCAACCTGACAGTAGCAATTGCGTAGAACTAAATGAAAGTACATATTCCTGTTACTGCCAAGCTTTTTGCCGCTCGAACGAAACGGCGAGTATCCAGTTCGTGGATATGCTTCATCTGATGTCGCGAAGATGCAGAAGGCTTCGACAAAATGTCACGGCCCTCGTCACCTGGCGAATCCGGTGCCGAAACGCCCGACAATCCCTTCCCGGCGTTTTCAGTTCGCTGTTGCGTAACCTTCGTTCGCTCAAGTATTTGACGACGGCGGAGGGGACTAGGGATGCGACCGAGACAGCCGAGACTATCTCAGTGGTTAGGAGAATCCAGAGTCCAGGTAGAGGTGCGGACGGTCGCCGCGGATTTAGTCGTGAACGATCAGGCGGGACGTTCTAGTTCTTTTCCTCGCCGGCATCGGCGCGTAGTCAGTACTTTGAATGGAAAACGGAGCGATTGATGTCAGGCCAAAACTCCTTCAAGATGTTGAAAACGCCATCCAGAGCGACTTGTGTTATCCATTTCTGCCCGGTCTTTGTCCATGTGCGCTCTCTCGCAGGATAGTACGTGCCCGAAATGCCGGCGCCCGCACCATTGCCCACAATCTCAGAAAAGTTAAAAGTTTGGCCGCCCGAATCGCTTCGCGTGATGAGCAGCCTGCTTACCGCATAGCCCGTGCGCTTGAGAAACCCGCCCTGGCCGAGCGTGTAGTATCGCGGATCTTCATGTGTTACCGCGGGCACGATGGCTTCCGTCAGATAGTTTCCAACAGACTGATCGGCCAATGCATGCCAGTAGTAGCGGCCATAGCCCTTTGCGCCTTGTCCAAACTCCGGATAAGACTTATTGGCCTGGCTGATTCCGGCAATCATCCCCGCGGAAATGAAGGACGAATAGTCAAAGCTGTCCTGGGTAGCCAGCCAGAACTTATCTTTCAGCGAGAGGGCAGGCAACTGTGTGTTGGCGCTCACAGCCCGGTAGTTGGGAACAATCCAAAGAATGCGCTTCGACTGTTTAGCTTCGCCAGTACTTCCGGGCGAATTTGCATCAGGGGCCGTGGGAATGCTACTCGAGTGCGGCTGTTCCGTCGGATCGGACTGCTGCGGCGAGGACACCGGCAAACTTGGGGACGCCTGCATCGGCGGAGGCGCATCTTCGGAGGAAGTTTGAGCAACCGTCGTGTTTGCCAAAAACAGAAGGGCAACGGCGATCGCGGCGCAAGCGTTCCAAGCCAGGCAGAAGCTTTGACGCAGAAATGGAGGGCGGCTGAGGGGAGTATCCGAAGCCGATACCAATACCAAAGATAGGTTCGAAAGCACAAGCATTTGATTCACGATTCTCCTGAGTCGATCCGAAATTCAGCCAAACAATCAGGAACGCAGCCCCAACAGGCTCGCGAGCATAGCTGTACATCATGCCTTCGAAAATTTTGCGACCAACCTGGGCACAAGACTCCGTGGAATCAAACGCTGTGCGAAAACGCTGAACTTGTTCAGAGCCCCGGGAACGGTCAGACCGCCGCCGTTGGCGAGCACTCGCAGCGCATCTTCGACAACCTCGTCCGGACTCTGATAGACGCCAGCCCATTTCCCCCGGGCGCGTTGCTCGGACTCATCATTCCCGTTCTTATAAAGCCTTCCCGGGCAGACGGTGACGACGGGCACACCAACGCTGCGCACCTCCTGCTCCAGGGCCAGAGAAAACGCGGTCAGAAAGGCTTTAGTTGCAGAATAGACGCTCGCAAAGGGAATGGGCTGAAAGCCTGCCGTCGAGGAGATGTTGATGATGCCCTTTTGCCGTCGCTCCAACATTCTCGGCAGGAGGCTGTAGGTGAGCTCGACGATGGCCTGGTTGTTGAGGCGAAGCATTTCGAGTTGCTGACCAATGGAGAGCCCGCGGAATTCTCCGCGGAGACCAAAGCCGGCATTGTTGACGAGCAGGTCGATCGGAATATCGCTCTCCGAGAGCTGTTCCGTCAGGATTTGGCTGGCTCCGGGAATAGATAGATCAAGCTGGATAGCCATCACGGACACCGGTGCGGCCCGGCGCAGTTCGTTGGCGAATGCGTCCAGAGGCTCGGCGGACCGAGCAACCAGAACCAGATTGCGATGGCGCCGTGCGAGCGCGCGGGCGAACGCCATTCCAAGCCCGCGGGAGGCACCGGTTATAAGAGCAAAGCCGTCGTCCTTCATTTCAGTTCTGATATTTCAGTTTTTACTCAGGGATCGGCGCACCGCTTCGGGGAATCGAGTATCGAACACGCCGTCCCAGAACCGAGTGGTGATGCCAAATCCCTTGTTGATCCCACGAGGGCTGTGGTGGTACAGGTGGTATTTCTTCAGCCGCCGAAAGAGGGGGAAGCGTGAATTCGAAAAATGCAGCGCGTAGTGCAGCCACTCTTCGGTGACGTAGCTCAGTACGACACCGGCGAGCACCACGGGCGCGGTATACACGGGAAACAGAAAGCTGACCGGCGCTGCAACGAAAAACAAAGGCAGAATATCTTTAAGCTCACCGCTGATGTGCATTCCATCATTGGGCCGCTTGTGATGGTCCCAGTGGAGAGGATCGAGCCGCTCATGGAGAAACCGCCGGATGACGCCTCTGCCTGCCGGAAAACGGCCATGCAAAACATAGCGGTGGAAGAGATATTCGACCAGCGTCCAGGTCGCGCAACCCACCAAGAAGAAAACTGCTGCTATCCAAGCGTGCGTTGTCAAAAGCGCGATAGTCGCCACTAGAATCGCATACAAAGTGTAGAAGGCGGTCAGAGGGTAGAGACGATGGCGAGCAAGAGCGGCCTGACCCCGCTTGTAGCTTTGAAACGGAACCTCCGCGGTCCGTTGCACTGGTGGCGAAATGAGTGCAGACTGTGACATCGACCTTCTCAGTCCTTTCTTGCATTGTTAGGACGAAGCTTGTTCGGACGAACTATTCAAAGCTCCCAGTTGCCCCCTGGAAGCCGTTCAGGGCTTGCTTCCACAGCCACTTCATCACGCGAGCTGAGCTGTAGCAATAAGCGACGTTGTACCCCAGCGTCGAAAAGCAATTCGGCTCGCAGCCTTTTTTCATATCCGAGAGTTGTTGGACATCGAACTTCTGATTGCCGACGGTGCCCCAGTCGTAGTTTGCGTTGTACATGGGAAAGCACGGAGCAAGAGTCCCGTTGGTTCGAATAATCAGCCAGTTCTGTCCGGCGCGGCAGCCCCAGTGCTCTCCGCCGCCGCGCATGAACCCTTTCATGGCCTGCAAGCGAGCAATCGAATCGACCATTTTCCAGCCCTGACGCTGCTTGTCGATGAGCCAGTCAAGAAGTTCGTCCACTACAGGAAAGTCTTGCTGCCGGATGTAGGTGTCGTTTTCGTGAAGATGTTTAAAGTGTTCCTGCTCCATCATCGGAGCTTCGTTGACGTGAAAGGTGATGGAGATCCCATTTTCGTGCGCGATGGTGGCAAGCTCTTTCACGTCATCGATATTCGTGCGGCAGATGTTGGTGTTGAAAAACACGGTATAGCCGTAGCGGTATTGCCGCCGCACGAGGTAGTCGAAGTTCTTGCGCACGTGCTCAAACGCCTTCGGGAGTCCCGGCTTCTCCTTGATCGCATCCACGGCGAAGTTGACCGTCGCAATGCCAGCATCGGCGAGGCGATCGGTAACTTCCGGACGCAGGAGCCGGGCGTTCGTTGCCAGGTACACCCAAAAGTCCTTCTTCGCGGCGTAATAGATTACTTTGTGAACGAAATCGGGGCGGATTAGCGGCTCGCCGCCGGTGGGAGCGAGCACGCGGCACGGAGTGGATTCCAGCCAGTCGATGGCGCGTCGCGCCGTGTCCTCTGTCATGCCTTTGACGCGATTGTCATACGACCAGCAGTAATGACAGTCCAGATTGCATTTCCATTCGGTAAAGAGGTAGGCGATGATCGGTTGAAACTCGCCTGGCAACACACGTGACTTGAGATATGGAGTCATCCAGCCCCGCATGGTCTTCATGATCTTGGACGCCGGCCA
>Ga0210410_10005141_pt1 | contig 11430 bp, 10 predicted proteins | sample IncBWC4MmetaG_FD_161058 | JGI IMG/M metagenome (GOLD analysis project Ga0210410, IMG submission 161058) | Forest soil microbial communities from Barre Woods Harvard Forest LTER site, Petersham, Massachusetts, United States - Inc-BW-C-4-M | ecosystem: Environmental > Terrestrial > Soil >... | reverse complement strand
GCCAATAATGCCAGTCTGCATAGGCCGGAAATCGTAGCACACCAACCGGAGTTGCGCCTGATGGCGCGGGCCGGTGTCCGATGAGAGGACTCATCAGGAGTTGTGAGTGCGGAATAGCCAGCGCCGTGTCATAGTCCGCGATCCGTTGAGTGAGCGATGCGACCTCCGCCAACAGCGGCTCCAAGGCCACTCGCAACTCGACGCCTAATTTCCTGTCCACTTGCTGCGTGCCGTAAGCGAAATGGCAAGGACGTTATCGTAAAATAGCATTCGACCGCTCTTGACGCCTCTGGGACTCGCTCGTATGCTTCGTGCTCCATCGTGGCGAAGACACGCTATCCCGTTGACGCGAACCAAGCGATACGCGAACTCTGCCGCGCCGACCGGCGCTTGGCAAAGGTGATCCGCAAGGTTGGACCGTTTCCGACCAAGAAGCCCAAACCACAGCATCCATACGCGGTATTGCTCAAGGCCATCGTGTACCAGCAACTCGCGGGCAAAGCGGCAGCGGCGATCTTCGGCCGGGTGACGGCCTTGGGCGCAAACAGTTTCCCCACTCCGGAAGAAATCATCGCGCTGGACGAAACGAAATTGCGCAAAGCGGGGCTTTCGCGGCAGAAAATCGCGGCGGTGAAAGACCTTGCAGCCAAGACGATCGACGGAACGGTTCCGAGTCTCAAGGAAATTCGGCGGATGAGCGAGGAGCAAATTCTGGAGCGGCTCACTCGCGTGCGCGGCATCGGCGAATGGTCCGTGCAGATGTTTCTGATGTTCCAGCTGGGTCGCCCAGACATTCTCCCGATTCAAGATTACGGCATTCGCAAGGGCTTTCAGCAGCTGTACGGACTCGACGATGTGCCGAAGCCGAAAGCCGTCCTCGAGCACGGCGAGCGCTGGCGGCCTTACCGGTCGATTGCGAGCTGGTATCTTTGGCGCGCCGCCGAAGCGAAAAGCGTGAAGAAGAAAAAGCGCAAGGCAAGCCCCAAAGCTTGAGCAGCGGTTCTAATTTCCACTCTTCCGACGTACATTCTGTCAGATCACCAACTCCCGACCTGCTTGAACTTGACGGAAATATCCTTTTTGCCCTCGGGAGGGGTCATCGTAATGTAAATGTAGGCGCCGTCCCGATTGGCGGTGTAGGTTTGCCCGGACTCCAAGACAGGGCAGACATCTCCGGTCTGGGCGCACTCGTACACCAGCTTCTTTCCGTCGACCTGGGTGAACATGAGGTTGGTGTAACTGAACATGTTGCCCGACGAGGAGCCGTGGATCTGCGTTCTTGCCGTAACGACCTGAACCTTCGTGGCCCCTTTTTCTTTCGGGTCTGCGAAAGCAAGAACAGGGATCAGAACGAAGAAGGCGATTTTCGCCGATCGGTTGAGCATATCGATTTCTCTCCGCGGAAATTTTGCTTTGGGCTGCGAAACGAGTCCGTCTCTCGCCTCCTATACACTCGGCAGATCGGGAAACGACTTGAGCGGAAATCTTCCACGGCGGCAGGAAAAAACTTGGCCCCTTTGAGTGGCCAGGGTTCCGCAGTGTGGGGATTGCCGTATTGGGGAAATCCAAAACCGGTGGGCTCGAGGTATGGCTTACCGACTCTGGCGCGCGGTCAGGAACAATCCGGCGAGTCCGGAGACAAGCACGACCATTTCGAGCTGGACGGAATATTGATGCAAGCGGTTGAATTGAACGAGCAGCGGGCTGCCCGCGGGCGCGGCTTCGATCGAACCGATCTGAAGGCGGAGCGCGTCCATGCGGGCGATCACGCCATATTGAGAAAGCATCGTCGCTACGATCATCAAAAAGACGAGGAGTGCGTCCGGACGCACCAAGGCTCCAATCGATTTCTCATACGCCGCCGTTGCAACCAGATAGACGCAGCCCGCGACGTTCCCGAGGATATGAAGCCGGTTCAGCGAATAGCCAACGACGAGGCCCGTCATGTCCTTCGTAGGCAAAACGGAGAAAATTCCCTGCGTGAACACGATGAAGTAGATGATGCCGCCGAGCCAGCAGCCGAGCGCGAGAAATTGGAAAAAGCGGAGTATCGCTGTCACATTATAATCCTTTGCGTGCGGGGTCAGAGTAGCATAGCGACTCTTGGCTGTCCGGGTTTGTGGCCGCTCTGGATTTTGGCTCGGCCAAAGTTACAACTGCAAACGAAAACGCTTTGAGCACAGCTTGGCGCTCATTCATTTAGAGATTTCGGGAAAAGATGGCAACATAGATAGGCGTGGGTAGTGGTGGGCGATCAAGGACTTGAACCTTGGACCTCTCGCGTGTGAAGCGAGCGCTCTAACCACTGAGCTAATCGCCCACAAGACCCGCTTCGGTTGTAGCAGAAGCCACAGGGATTTTCAACCCAATGACCACGGCAACGGCAGGCCAAATCGCGCAACTGCAAGCCTCGATTGCGCGCGTGATTCGCGGCAAGGACGAAGTTATCCGCCTTTCTCTGGTGGCCCTGCTGGCCAAAGGTCACCTGCTGATCGAGGACGTCCCCGGAGTGGGGAAAACGACGCTCGCCCAAGCCCTCGCGAATTCCTTCCACTGCAGCTTCCAGCGAATTCAGTTCACCTCGGACTTGCTGCCGTCGGACGTGGTGGGAACGAGCGTCTTCAATCAAATCGAGCAACGATTCGATTTCAAGTCCGGCCCGATTTTCGCCAACATCATCCTGGCGGATGAAATCAACCGCACGACGCCCAAAACGCAGTCGGCTCTCCTCGAAGCGATGAACGAAGCGCAAGTGACCGTGGACAATCACACCTACAAGCTCCCGCAGCCGTTCATGGTGCTGGCCACCCAGAATCCCATCGAACACCATGGGACCTATCCGCTTCCCGAATCGCAGCTGGATCGTTTCATCCTGCGCATCGGTATGGGTTATCCCTCACGGGACAGCGAGCGCGAGATCATGCAGCAGCATGCCTCCGGGCGCAATGCGGCGGCCGAAGTCAGGCCGGTCATGGAAGCCGACGAAGTCGAAGTCATGCAGCGCGCAGTCGAAAAAGTACGCGTCGATGACAGCCTGCGCGACTATGCGCTGGACATCGTCGAGCGCACGCGCAATTCAGAGCAGCTTACGCTCGGCGTTAGCCCGCGCGGCTTACTGATGCTGCAGCGAGCGGCGCAGGCCCACGCCTTCCTGGAAGGGCGCGACTATTGCACGCCGGACGATTTTAAAAATCTCGTCCTGCCGGTCTTCGCCCATCGCGTGGTGGTCAACACACGCTACGCCGCCACGCAGAAGAAATCGACGCAGGCGGAAATGGTTCTTCGCGAGATCATGGAAGCCACACCCGTTCCCCTCTGAAGAAGCCTGAAAATGAATCCTGAATTCGTCGAACGCCGAGTCGGCCCTCCGCTGTTCCGAAAAGCGGTGGAAGTGTCGCGCAAAATCCAGGGGAGCCGCCTACGGCAGACGCTGGACCGCCCCAGTTGGCGAAGCTTCGCCATCGCCATGGGCGCACTGGCGGCGGCGCTTTTCCTGGCACTCTATTCGGGCGCGGCGGCCGAGGAGGGCCATCTTTTTATCGCCGGCGTGTCCGCTCTGACGGCGCTGGTGTTGGCGGGCTGGGTGGCGCTGACGATCGTGCCGGCGCTGGCGAGGCGCACGCCCCTGAGCTGGCTCACCAACCAGATCGATTACAAGGTGCCGCTCGAGGGCAAAGTCTACATCGGCGGGATATTTGTCGTGGCCATCGCCGCGATGAACACGGGCAACAATCTCCTGTTCATGGTTCTGGCGTGCCTGATTGCCGGGATCCTGATTTCGGGCCTGATCTCGCACATCGCGCTTGGGGGCGTCGAGGTGAATCTCGAACTGCCCGAGCACATTTTCGCTCGGCGCACGATCCTGGCTATCGCCGAGGTTTACAATCAGAAGCAAATATCGCCCTCGTTTTCCATCTCGCTCGTCGGCGACGTCGCTGAGCTGGACAAGAGGAGGCTGCGGGCCCAACCGGCGCCGCCGATTCTGGATCGCCCGGTTTATTTTCCCTATATCCCCCACGGGCAGGCCGCGCGTCAAAACGTTGAGCTGACCTTTCCCCACCGAGGCGTTTACCGGCAGGATGTGCTTGGACTGCGCACCAAGTTTCCGTTCGGCTTTCTGCAAAAAACGCGCCGCCTGAAATCCGGCATCGAGGCCGTCGTCTATCCCCAAATTCAACCGACGGAGGAGTTTTACGAGATTCTCCCGCTTGTGACCGGCGAATTGGAGAGCTACCAGCGCGGGCGAGGCAACGACCTCTACGCGATTCGAGACTATCAGTTCAATGACAGCGCGCGCCACGTCGACTGGAAGGCCTCAGCGCGAACCGGCGCGCTTCAGGTGAAGGAATTCGCGCGCGAAGACGAGCGCAGGGTGATGCTGGTGTTTGATCCGTTTGTCGGCTCCGAGCTTACGGACGCCCAGGCCGCCGAGCAATTTGAGCGCGCCGTAACTCTGTGCGCGGGTCTTGCCTGGCATTTCTTTGAGATCAATTCCGTGATGGAGTTTCGGTCCGCGGGATTCGCCACGCCGCGCATCGGCGCCGCCGAGATCATCTATGACATTCTGCGCTACCTCGCGAGCGTTACGCCGCTCAAGCAGCAACCGGGCAAGAGCTTCCTCGATTCGCTCGGCGATTCGCCGGATATCTTCAAGATTGTGCTGACGTGCCACCCACGCGGAACGATTCCTTCGCACATCTGGAATACCGGGTACTTTGTGTTCGTGCAGTCACTCTAGACCTATCGAATCGATTCGAGCTGCGTTGTTTGCACAGGCTGCGTGCTTCCTGTTCGATCCGCCGATGTGCGAAAATCGCGGGCGTGAATCTGCTGAAAATTCGCTCGAATGAAATTGCAAAACTCAGACGCCGCTTGCTGACCTGGTTTGCAGCGCGCAAGCGCGACTTGCCGTGGCGCCGGACGCACGACCCTTATCGCATCTGGCTGTCGGAAATCATGCTGCAACAGACGCGCGTCGCGGCCGTCATTCCCTACTACGAACGATTCCTGGCTGCATTTCCGGATGTGAGGGCGCTTGCCAGTGCCCGGGAGGATCGCGTCCTGGCGAACTGGGCGGGCCTCGGCTATTACAGCCGAGCGCGAAATTTGCATCGCGCGGCAAAGGAAATTGTCTCGCGGCACGCGGGCGAGTTTCCGCGTGAATTTCAATCGGCGCTGGATCTTCCGGGAATCGGACGCTATACGGCTGCGGCGGTTTTAAGTATCGCGTATGACGCACCGCATGCCGTGCTGGACGGAAATGTAGCGCGCGTGCTAGCGCGGCTGGGTGTGCTGCGCGGCGATTTGCGCGCTCCCGGCATGTGGCGGAAGCTTGAGGCTACGGCGCAGGATTCGCTCGCCCGAAAAACTCCCGGCGACTGGAACCAGGCGATGATGGAGCTAGGAGCGACCGTGTGCACGCCAAAATCGCCGCGCTGCGAGGAATGTCCTGTCGAGCGCTGGTGTCGCGCCCGCCAGCTTGGCATCGAGGAAACACTGCCGCAGGCACGCAGCAAACGCGACACAATCGATGTGACTCTCGCCGCCGCGGTCCTCCTGGATCCTCGCGGGCGCACCTTGCTCGTGCGCCAGCCCAACGGCGACGGCGCTCTCTTTTCACGCATGTGGCAATTCCCCGCGGTCGAAACGGCCCGCTCGGACGAGAGGACAACCCTTGCGAGGCATTTGCGCGAAAAATTTGACGTGGAGGTGAATGGAAATCTAACCCCTCTCGCAGCGGCGCGGCATTCGGTGACCTTCCGAAATATCCGCCTTGAGCCGTACCTCATTCGGGTTGCGCGCCTGCCGCGTGTACGAGGGGGGCGCGTCACTCCCCTTGGCCAGGTTCAACGCCTTCCTATCTCGAACGCGACGCGCAAGATCGCGGACGCCGCGAATGCTCGCGACAACAAATAGCCCGGCACTCCTCGGCAGCACCGGTGAGACTCCTCAACGCGCCATTACTTGATACGCCCCTCTGGTGCCGCGAGCCGCCCGAAAATGCTAAACTTAGGTCTGGGCGCCATGAACCCCGCCGGCCAAATTCCCGCCGAAACGATGCCGGCGCATCTCTCCGCGATCCGGCGCCATTTCGAGATCTCCCTTTATTTTCTGCTGCTCACGGGCGTCCTTACCCTGGTCTCGACCGGAAAACTGGACCTGTTCACCATGTTCGCGCTCCCGGCCGCCATGCTGTACAAGGGCTACCGTTGGTGGCACGGCAAAGGCCCGGAAATTTCCAACCGCGCGGCCAGCTGGCTGACGATTGCCTACTTCGTTTTCTTCCCGTTCGATCTTTGGATGGTTTCGCGGATGTTGGCGGCGGGCGCGCAGAATCCGGGCCTCTACGCGGCCCTGCTCGCGACCGTCCACTTGATGCTCTTCGCCACGATTGTGCGGCTGTACAGCGCGACGAAGACGCGGGATTACCTCTTCCTGACGATGATGGCCTTCTCGTCGATGCTGGCCGCCGCCATCCTTACCGTGGACACGGTGTTCCTGGCGTTCTTTTTCGTCTTTTTAGGGCTTGCAATCTCGACGTTCGTGGCTCTGGAAATGTGGCGGAGCGCGCAGGGAGCGGTCACTCGGCCAATCGAGTCCGGATCGAGCGCCGCGACTCAGTTGCACAATGCTCTCGGCATCGCGTCCGCGGGCATCGCGATGGGTTCTCTGGCTGTGGGAGCGATCATTTTCCTGATTCTGCCGCGCATTAGCGGCGGCTACATGTCCGGCCTCACGATGCAGCCGACGATGATTTCCGGCTTCAGCGACGACGTGGAACTCGGAGAAATCGGCGAGATCAAAAAGAACAGCATGGTCGTGATGCGCGTGACGGTCGATGGCGGCCTTGACGCGGCTCACGGCGTGCACTGGCGCGGCGTGGCCCTGACGCGATTCGACGGCAAGCGCTGGTACAACGATCCGCATGAGCCCACGACGATCTCGCCGCCCTCGGATGGCGCCTGGTTCCACCTAAAACCCGAAGATGCGGATACGCAAAAATACGCGCATCCAATCCACTATACGGTGCTCCTGGAACCCATCGGCACCACGGCGCTGTTCTTTGCGAATCAAGCGGAAAGCGTCCGCGGGCGCTTTAACGAGGATGCGGGCAGAACGGCGTTCGGGCAGCGGCATTCCTATCTGCTTGAGGACTTCACCGGCTCCATTTTCAATCCGTATCACGCGTACGCGCGCATGGAGTACGAGGCGAATTCGCTCGTGCCGGCGCCGCCGGCCGCCGCCGTTCGCGGCGCGGGATCGAATTATCCCGTATCGATCCGCGAATCGTATTTGCAACTGCCCGCGATCGACTCCCGAATCCCGGATTTGGCTGCGCAAATCACGCAGCACGACGGCAATCCGTATGACAAGGCACGGTCCATCGAAGGCTACCTCCACTCGCACTACGGATACACGCTGGATCTTAGCGGCCCCCCACAGCCCGATCCGCTCGCGTTTTTCCTGTTTCAGAAACGCGCCGGGCACTGCGAATATTTCGCCGCGGCCATGGCGGTTATGCTCCGCACGCAGGGAATCCCGTCGCGATACGTCAACGGATTCCAAACGGGTGAATATAATGACGTCGCCGGCGACCTGGTGGTGCGCGCGAGCGACGCTCATAGTTGGGTCGAAGCCTACTTTCCGGGCTTTGGCTGGCTGACGTTCGACCCGACGCCGCCGTCGAACGACGAGCGCGCGCAGGGCATGATGTCGCGGCTGGCGCACTATTGGGATTGGTTCCAGCTGGTGTGGAGCGAGTGGGTCGTCAACTACGACTTCATCCACCAGGTTACGGTTGCGCAAAACCTGGGCCGGTTCTCGCGGGATTGGGCTGAGCGCATTCGGATTGATTTCACGGATGCGCGCCGCCACGCCACCGAAAAGCTGAGATCTTGGCAGGAAACGATCTCCCGCAGCCCGGCCGGCCGAAGCGTTTTCTTTGTATGTTTCGGCGTGTTTGTTATCGGCGTGATTGTCTTGCGGCCGGAAGTTCGCCGAAGGCTCGGGGTGTTGTGGCGCACGCGCGTTTTGCCCGCGCGCGAAATGACTCCTCATCTGGCGACGATGCAGTACTTGGAAATGTTGCACGTCCTCGGGCGATTCGGATTTCGCAAGACGCCCGGCCAGACACCCATGGAATTCGCCACTTCGCTTCCGGATGGAAATCTTGCAGCTCCCGTTTTTGAGCTGACTTCCATCTATCAGGCGGCTCGCTACGGGGGGAAGCCCGCCGACCCGCAGCGCGCCACGTCGTTGATTGCCGCCCTGAACCAGTTCCTTCGCTCGCGAAAAAAGTAAGGCCGTAGCCCGAAGAACACCCCAGCGCCATCCTCCATGCTAGAATGAGCATACCGTCCCGCTTCCGCGAGACGCTTTTTTATGCCTAAAGCCGGATTCATCAGCCTGGGATGCCCGAAGAACCTTGTCGACAGCGAGGTGATGATGGGCGTCCTCGCGCGCAACGGCTACGAATTCACTCCTCATGCCGAGGAAGCCGACGTCCTCGTCGTGAATACGTGCAGCTTCATCGCCCCGGCGCAGAAGGAATCGATCGATGCGATTCTGGAGATGGCTGAATACAAAAAGACCGGCGCGGCGAAAAAACTGATCGTGGCCGGATGCCTCGTGGAGCGGTATCGCGATCAGATTCGCGAGCAGATACCCGAAGTGGACGCGGTTGTCGGAACCGGAGAGATCGAAAATATTTTGGCTGCGGTCGAAGGCGAGTTGCGCGCGGATGCGGCGGCCGACGCCTCTCTCCCCTCGTACCTGTACCACGATCTGACGCCGCGAATTCTTGCGACGCCGAAGCACGCCGCGTATCTCAAGATCGCGGAGGGCTGCGATCATCCCTGCTCGTTCTGCATCATCCCGCAGTTGCGCGGAAAATTTCGCAGCCGGCGGTTTGAATCCGTCGTGCGCGAAGCGGAGAATCTCGCCGCGGCTGGCGTCCGCGAAGTCACGCTCATCGGGCAGGACACGACTTCCTACGGCGAGGATCTCGGCCTGCGCGACGGGCTGGCGGTGCTGCTCGAACGGCTCGCGGGCGTCGAAGGTTTGCAGTGGGTGCGCTCGCTGTACTGTTATCCGAACCGCGTGACGCAGCGCCTGCTGGATACGATCGCCGCGCACCCGCGCATCGCGAAATACATGGACATGCCGCTGCAGCATGCCAGCCGCAACGTCCTTGCGCGCATGAAGCGCGGATCGAACGGAGACGCGTTTCTCCAATTGCTCGGACGCATCCGCGCTTCCATTCCCGGCGTGGCCTTGCGGACTTCGTTCATCGTCGGATTCCCCGGCGAGACCGACTCCGATTTCCGCGAGCTGTGCGATTTTGTAAAGGCTGCGGAATTTGACTGGATGGGCGTATTCGGCTATTCGGACGTGGACAATGCGGCAAGCTTCGCACTCGGCGACAAAGTCGATGAGGACACCATCAAGGAACGCCAGAATCGCTTGATGGAAATTCAGCAGAAAATTTCAGCGCGGAACCTGCGGCGGTTTCGCGGACGGCATATGACGGCTCTCGTCGAAGGACCGTCCAAGGACACGCCGCTCGTATGGGAAGCTCGGCTCGAAGGCATGGCGCCCGAAATCGATGGCAGGCTGTACCTGAACGACATCGAGATCGAGGGATCATCGATCGCCGCGCGTCCCGGCGACGTTGTCACGGCGGAAATCAGCGAGACGCACGAGTATGATCTCGTCGGGCGCGTGGTGGAAATTTTGGATGTTCCGCCGCCGCGAGCCGCCCAGCCGGCGGCCACTGCTCCCGTGCAGCGCGTATCGACGGGTGCGGCGCTACGAATTTTGTAAGACAGGCTTCTAGCCTGTCGGGGTGATCGCGTCCCTAGCAAACACTAAACCGACAGGCTATAAGCCTGTCCTACCGGTTTATGAAAGTGAAATGCCCGATTTGTAAGCAGCCGGTCGATTCCGAAACGACCGCGGAGTTCCCGTTCTGCAGCGCGCGCTGCCGCGAGCGCGACCTGGGTAACTGGGCCACCGAAAAATACAAAGTAGCCGCGCCCATGATGGACGAATCGGAACCGGAAGAGACCGAAACGAATGAGCGAGCCCGCCCCGAATCCCCCGACGTCGACGACGAATAGCTCGAAACGCAAGCCGCGCGTCTCGCTCGCGATCGCGACCGCGTTCGGGCTTGGCTACATTCCCAAAGCGCCGGGAACATTCGGCTCGCTTGGCGGGGTAGCCCTCTCAATCGCAATCTTATGGCTCGGCGTACCGCGCTACTGGGACATCAACTTGCTCAGGGGAAATGTCAGCTTCTGGACGGTTGGCTGGGGCCCGTCGGTCTTGGATTGCGCGTTTACTTTAGCCATCGCGGTTTTGGGCGTTTACGTCGCGGATCGAGCGTCAGAGTTTTCCGGCTCGAAGGATCCACAGTTCGTGGTAATCGATGAAGTCTCCGGCCAGATGATCGCCTACTTCTCGCCGTTCACACTGTTAAACTGGAAAAGTTTGTTGCTGGGCTTTATACTTTTTCGTGTCTTCGATATTTGGAAGCCGTTTCCTGCGCGGCAAGCTGAATCTCTCCCCGGCGGCTTGGGAATCATGGCGGATGACTGGGTGGCGGGCATTTACGCCGCGCTGTGCCTTTGGGGCGCTCGCGCCCTTGGGCTTTAGAGTATCGGCCGCCGCAAGGTCGCGACTCCTGCAACGGCAACCGATTGAAATCTGAATTCCGAGCTTTGAGATTGAACTTTGGAAACCAACGGCATTCCGCGCATTGACCGCATCCAGCCGGGCGCAGGCATACCCGGCGGCGACGTCACGATCTACGGCGCGGGCTTCGTTCCCCGCCCTAACACGCGGCCGCACGTGCGCTTCGGCGAAACTGAAGCGAGCCTCTTGATTTCCACGCAAAATTATTTGATCGCGCGCGTGCCCGAAGGCGCGGCGGGCGGCATCGTGAGCGTTGAAACCTCGCGCGCGGCCAGCCCGCCGTTCGCGTTTCACCTGGGCCTGCAGGTTGCTGACAACCTTCATCCTGTCGCGAATCCCGCCGTGGACATCGAAGGAAACATCTACGTGACCTATAGCGGCCACCGCGGACAAAAGGTCGCGGTCTCGCTGTACAAAATCACACCCAACTACGCCGTTAAGCCGTTTGTCACCGAGCTGATGAATCCCACGGGCCTGGCGCTCGATCGCGACGGATATCTCTACGTCTCCTGCCGAAACGACGGCACGATTCATCGCGTGGCGCCGGACGGCCGCGCGCAGCTTTGGGTCGAAGGCATGGGCGTCGCGACCGGGATTGCCTTCGATACGATCGGCAATCTCTTCGTGGGCGACCGCAGCGGCACGATTTTCAAAATCAGCCCCGAGCGGCAGATTTTCGTTTTTGCCACAATCGAGCCGTCCGTCGCGGCGTACCACCTGGCATTCAGTCCTACCGGT
>Ga0210410_10005140_pt1 | contig 11431 bp, 7 predicted proteins | sample IncBWC4MmetaG_FD_161058 | JGI IMG/M metagenome (GOLD analysis project Ga0210410, IMG submission 161058) | Forest soil microbial communities from Barre Woods Harvard Forest LTER site, Petersham, Massachusetts, United States - Inc-BW-C-4-M | ecosystem: Environmental > Terrestrial > Soil >... | reverse complement strand
TCTGCGGCGTAAGACGCATTCAATTCATTGGAACAACCGATCCATTTCACCTTGGTGCTGCTGTCGACTGCATCGCAGAGCGGAAACGCGTAATCGCCGGCAACGCCAAAACAATGGTCGATTCCTTCCGCGGCAAGGCGCTCGACAATGTAATCGGCGACGTTGACAGCCTTCACCATTCCCGATGACTCGGCCTGTCGAACTTGTTCAGACATGGTGTTCTCCTTTTGAAGGGTGAGTAGTTCTGTGAAGTTGACGATATTTGGCCGGTGACAGCCCCACGAGCCGTGTGAATGCCCGGGTAAAACTCGCCTGGGACGAAAAATTGCAAATCGCTGCAATTTCCGTTAGTCGAGCTTTTCCCTCGACAACCAATTGCTTCGCCTTTTCGAGTCGTCGCTCCCGAACGAAACGATGAGGGGATAATCCGGTCGTTTCACGGAAGGTCCTCGAAAAGTAAAACGGGCTGAGGTTGGCAATCGCTGCCAAGTCTGCGAGACAAATTGGATTTTGAAGGTTTTCGTCCACGAATTCGAGGACCCGCTGCAGCCGCCGGTCGCCAAGCGCATGCAGCACCGAGGTGCCGTTGGTGTGGTCAGGCATCGCACGCCTCGCTTCGGCACGATGGGTGCGCACGATCAAGAAACAATGGGGACCAAGTGCTCCAGGCCCCGCGCCCGCACGATGGCCAAGGGGCAATATCTTGGCAAGCCATTTGCGTCTCCCATAGCTGTCAGGCGATATGCAACACAGTGAGGTGTATTAAAGGGGGTGCCGGCGATACATCACGGAGACCCGTGAACTGCCCCGGCAGCTGTGTCGTCGGCCGGTATTGACAGCCGAATCGCGCGGTCGCAGCATCCGTGCTGCCTCGCATCGGGGCGGGAGGGCCCAATGCCATTACCCCAGACAAGTCAAATACTTGGCTTGCGAAACGCCCGCTTCTCGCCCCCAGCCGCGCCCCCCACTGCTGTCGAGCGGGCCGCTCTTGTGAACCGCATCGAAGAAAGCGTCGCGCAGCTCACGCTGATCTGCGCGCCTGCGGGGTTCGGCAAAACCACACTGATGCAGCAATTGCGCGAACGCTTTCAGGTTCGAGGCATTGCCGCGTTCTGGCTGCGGGTCGAGCGAGCCGACAACGACTTAGGCCGCTTCATGGGATCGCTTGTCGGGGCAGCGCAAGCCTCGCTCGGAGACTTCGTCGCACCGGTGACCCATGACGACCACCCAATCAGCGATTCAGCACACGGCCTGGAAGCCGATCTGTTTGACTGGTTGTCACTCTCCGAAGCCCGGGTCGCCCTGTTCATCGATGACCTGGAATTGATCGTTGACGATGAGGTTTGGGGTTTTTTGCAGCGACTGCTGGCCAATCTCGACCCGCGCCATCGCATCGTCCTCGCCAGCCGCGCTGCGCCTCGTCTGGTGCTCGGAAAAATGCGCGCCAACGGCCAGCTACTTGAGCTCGACCAGACCCACTTGCGCTTCACAGCTGCCGAAGCCCAGGCCTATCTCGAGCGACTTCGTATCGGAGCACCTGCGATCCGCGCGCTGCAACGTCAAACCGAGGGCTGGCCCGCCGCACTGCAGCTTGCAGTGGTGGCCCTGCGTGCCAGGGGCCGCCGCGGCTCTGATGCAATACTACCTGTTTCTGCGGCCAGTGCGGGCGTCGCCGAATATCTGGCGCAAGAAGTCCTTGACACCCGTCCCCCCGCGCAACGCGACTTTCTGTTGCGATCGTCTGCGCTTGGCGATTTTTGCGCCGAGCTCTGCGACGCCGCACTTCAGCGCCATGACAGCGATGAAATACTCGCGGAGATATTGCGTGACAATCTTCCGCTGTCACCGATCGACGCCGAACAGCGCTGGTTTCGTTATCATCCACTACTGGCCGATTTCCTTCGTGCCCGACTGCTGCGAGAAGCCAAGGAGGAATTCCGCCAACTACACAAACGAGCAGCCGCATGGACCGCAGACCACGGCTTGATGGTAGAGGCGGTCGCTCATTCCATTGCGGCAAACGATTTTACGCTCGCGGCAAATCTGCTTGCGGGGTCGGCGATGGACAACGTACGCTCGGGCCGTGTCGCCGATACGGCGCAGGCGATCGAGAGGCTGCCGGACGAAGAGATCTACACCCGGCCGGCTTTGCTCCGTGCCGCTGCCTTCGCGGCAATTTTTGCGCATCGCTATGATACGGCCAGGCGATATATGGAGATCATCGAGCGCAGGAATGACATGGGCGACGGCGACGATGACCAAATTGCCGCCATGCGACTGATGCTCCTCGGCTGGACGGATAGAGTACCCGAGCTGTCGCAGGCTGCAGACGCACTGCGCCTCAAGCTGTCGCGCTTCGGTCACTTCACGGCCGGCCTTGCCCGCAATGCATTGGCTTTCTGCGATATATCGCTTGGCCGATTCGCGACGGCGGAACGGCACCTTGCAGAAGCCCGACAGGCCTGCGAGCCCATCGAGGCACTTTACGTTCTGAGCTATGCCGCGTGCTTTGCCGCGGCGATTGAACTCAATCTCGGCAACATAAGTGCCGCGCGCGCTACACTCGAAGGTGCAATGAACCGTGCTATCGCTGCGGGCCAGAGATACGGTAGTGCCGGAGCCGTCGTCGCGACTTATCTTATAGAATTACTGTACGAGGCGAACGAGCTTGACGCATGTCAGGCGTTCGTCGACGATTATATGCCAATTATCGTTGAAACAGGCATGCCAGATCATGTGATCGTGCTGCATCGGATCGCCGCCCGATTGCACTTTCTTGGCGGACGCGGAGACGCCGGCCAAGCGATAATGATCCAGCTGAATGACATCGGCGCGCGGCGCGGCCTTCCACGACTTTGCGTTACCTCCTGGCTGGAGCGATGCTACGCTGCCTTGCGAAAAGGCGATATCGAGGGCGCACGTCGAGCGTTTGCGAATGGCAGCGACAAGCTGCTTTGGGAAAGTTTCGGTGCATTCAATCTCCAGGCTAATGAGATCGAAGACGTCTTGATTACAAGCTTGCGTCTGCAACTCGCGACCGGTCAAGGCGACCATGCACTTTCACAATTGCGTATGGCGCTCCCGACCGCGGAAGCCGCAGGGCGGCGGCGGAGAGCGCTTCGCTTGCAAATACTTCAAGCACAGGCTCTCGAAGGGGCGGGACGGCATCGCGAGGCAACGATCGCATTCGACGAGGCCGTGACGGCAGCGTCCGCCAACGGCATGGTGCGCGTGCTGGTCGACGATGCCTGGACGACGATGACGTCGCTTGTGGGTCGTTCGATGGTCACTGGCGAGGCACGCGGGGTTGACCTGCTGCGCGAACTGTCGACCCCGCGCGTTCTGCCCAGCACTGCGGCAAGTATCTCGAGCGAGAGAGCGGGCACGGCACTTCGCCTGACAACGCGGGAAGCGCAGATTTTACGGCTTGTCTGGAAAGGAGGCACCAACAAGGCGATCGCGCGAGACCTGTTCCTGACGGAGAACACGATCGAAACACACCTGCGGCGCATCTATGAAAAGCTTGGTACTCGCAAGCGCACGCAAGCCGCCGCACTTGCGCGCGAAGCTGGCGCGATCTGACGGTGCGTTCAAGTTTCTGAGAACCTGTTCAAGGCAATCGACCAGGGATTTTGCTTCAAGTCGATGGGCAAACAATGCTCGCCTGTTGAGGAGCGTCCATGGCGGCTTGAGACCTTGCGGCTCATCGACTTGAACTTCATTTCCGAGCAACGCAGGAGCAGAAATTTGCGTTGACGAAATGGCGTGAGCCAACTTCGCGCGAGAGGAGCAAGAACGGTAAAGACTATTGCGATCAAAAACGATAGCGTGTCGGATAAAGACCCGGTTGGTCGCTGTTTCGCATCTTCACAAATGCCGGGCGTCGTGCGACGCTTCGACCAATGTCGCGCGGCGGACCGTCACACGACGGAGCGGCAGAGCCGGCGATCCGCAGCGATCAGAAAGGCGGACGCTTCGTTACAGAAAAGGACAAGTTCAAGGGAGGCCACCGTGGTCGGACGGCTGATCCAGGTCACCAATTCCGCTTATCAATACCCGCTGATACTCAAGCAGTTATGGCATACGCCACGGGTCCAGACGCCGGACCAGGAGGTGGTTTATCGCGATCTGAAGCGCTTTACGTATCGCCAGATCAGCGAGCGAATTAGCCGACTGGCGTCTGCCCTGAGCAAGGCCGGCGTCGAGCCTGGTGACACGGTCGGCGTACTCGATTGGGACAGCCATCGATTTCTCGAGGCGTTCTTTGCGATCCCCATGATGGGCGCCGTACTGCAAACGGTGAACGTCCGCCTGTCGCCCGAACAGATCGCCTACACGATCGACCACGCCGGTGCTTCGACGCTGCTTGTCAACGAAGAATTCGTTGGATTGCTGGAAGGGCTTATGCCGCAATTGCCGAAGGTCAAACGGCTGATCGTGATGTCGGATCGATCCGGGCCGCAGACCGGCAGCCTGCCTTTCGTCGGTGAATATGAGAGCCTGCTTGCCGCGGCTTCGCCCGATTACGATTTTCCCGATTTCGACGAGAATACCCAGGCGACGACCTTCTATACGACCGGTACGACCGGACTGCCGAAGGGGGTCTACTATAGCCACCGGCAGCTCGTACTGCACTCGATCTGCGGCCTGGCGCTGTTCGGTTTGGCGGGCGAACAGGGCCGCTTCTCGCGCGACGACGTCTACATGCCAATCACGCCGATGTTTCATGTCCATGCCTGGGGCTTCCCTTGGTCGGCGACGCTCGCCGGCGTCAAGCAGATCTATCCGGGGCGTTACGAGCCGGCGATGCTGGTCAAGCTGATCAAGAGTGAGGGTGTCACTTTCACCCACGGCGTGCCGACCATTCTGCAGATGCTGCTCAACGCCGCAGCGAGCGCCAATGTCGACCTGAAAGGTCTGAAGATGGTGATCGGCGGTTCGGCCTTGCCAAAAGCGCTGGCCAAGCAGGCGCTTGCCGCGGGCATCGACATCTTTGCCGGTTACGGGATGTCGGAAACCGGCCCGCTAGCGGCGGTTTCCCATGTGCGGTCGAAAGACCTCACCGGCGACCCGGACGGGGAGGTCAAGTTCCGCGTCGGGGCCGGTATGGCCGGGCCGCTGGTGGATTTGCGCATCGTCGACCCTGACATGAAGCACGTACCGCATGACGGCAAGTCTGCGGGCGAGATCGTTCTGCGCGCGCCCTGGCTCACCCAGGGGTACTTCAACAATCCCGAAGGCTCCGAGCAGCTCTGGGCAGGAGGTTATCTCCATACCAGCGATATCGCCGTAGTCGACCCGAACGGCTACGTTCAAATCACCGACCGTATCAAGGATGTCATCAAGACCGGCGGCGAGTGGGTCTCGTCACTGCAGATCGAGGATCTGATCTCGCAATGCGCAGGCGTCGCCGAGGCCGCCGTCATCGGCGTCAAGGATGACAAGTGGGGTGAGCGGCCGCTGGCGCTGGTGGTGAAGCGTGCGTCCGGTGCGGAGGGCCTGAACGACGCGGTGATCAAGGAGCATCTCAAGGCGTTCGCCGATAAGGGTATCATCTCGAAATACGGGATTCCCGGGCAGATTCTTTTCGTCGACGGCATACCCAAGACGAGTGTCGGCAAGATCAACAAGAAGGAGCTGCGCGAGCGGTACGGCGGCCTCTAGCTAATTAAAAATCGAAAGATCGAGGAGGAAAACGTGAGCAATCTCACCCTCGCCGGTTTGGGCGAACGAGTTGGACAGGAACTCGGTCTGTCTGATTGGGTCACGGTCGATCAGGCGCGTATCGATACGTTTGCTGCATGCACCGGCGATCAGCAGTGGATTCATGTCGATGTTGAAAGAGCGAAGCGGGAAAGCCCGTTCCGCGGCCCAATTGCCCACGGCTATTTGACGTTGGCAATGCTGGCACCGCTGGCGATGGAGATCGGCGTCATCCCCAAGGACGCGGCGGCGGGCCTGAACTACGGTATCGATAAAGTCCGGTTTCTTGCGCCGGTGCCGGCAGGTGCACGCGTGCGGCTGCGCGTCGTCCTCGCCGGGGTCGAGCCGCGAGAGGGCGGGCAGGTCGTCATGAAGACCCAGAACACGCTGGAAGTCGAGGGGTCCGATAAACCGGCGCTGATAGCAGAAACGCTGGCGCTGCTTATTCCCGCGACCGGAGCACGCTGACGATGAGCACAGACCATCGCGCCAGCCAATCCCCGTCCGTCGAAGGGATCTCCGAAGAAGCATCTCGAAATACACTCGCCCTCAATCCGCTTGTCGGGATCCGCGGGCAGGATCTGGTCGACAGCGCGGGCATCCTGTTCAGGGCGGTGATCAACGAGCCGAAGGTTGCTGCCGAGCAGTGGATATCCTTCCTCGGTGAAATGGGCGCGATCCTCACAGGCCAATCCGAACGCGCACCGAAGGCCGGGGACAAGCGGTTCTCCGATCCAGCCTGGAAGGAGAGCGGGCTGCACAGTGGCCTGCTCAAGGCCTATCTCGCCTGGGGTGATGCGGTCAGTGGCCTGGTCGACAAGACAAGCCTGAGTGACGTCAACAAGGCACGTGCACATTTAGTCACGGATATCCTGATCGACGCGGTCGCTCCGACCAACGCGATGCTGACCAATCCGGCGGCCGTTCGCAAATTCGTCGACACTGGTGGCCGAAGCCTCTGGGATGGGCTGAAGAACTACCTCGACGATCTCACTCGGAACGGTGGCATGCCGTCGATGGTCGATCAGAGTGTTTTCAAGGTCGGTGAGAATCTGGCGACAACACCGGGCGCCGTAGTCCTGCGCAATGAGCTCCTGGAGTTGATCCAATATGCGCCGACGACACCGAATGTCAGGAAGCGGCCGCTGGTCATCACCCCGCCGCAGATCAACAAATATTATGCGCTCGACCTTTCGCCCGACAAAAGCATGGTCCGTTTCCTGCTTGACAGCGGCATTCAGGTCTTCTGCGTGAGCTGGCGCAATCCCACCGCGGAACATCGCGATTGGGGGCTCGATACCTATGTCGCGGCGCTCGATGAAGCCGTTGACGTCGCGCGAGACGTGAGCGGCAGCGACGACATCTCGATGATGGGATCCTGCTCGGGTGGCATCACCTCGACGGCCTATTTCGCGACGCTCGGAAGCGCCGCGCAGAAGAAGATCAGGAATATGGTGCTGGCGGTCTGCCTGCTCGACCCGAACACCGCCGACGAGAGCGCTTTCGGCTGCCTGATGACGCCGGAGACGATGCGCGCGGCCAAGGAAGCCTCGCGGCTGCGCGGTATGGTCGACGGCCACGAACTGGCGCGGATGTTCGCCTGGATGCGGCCGAACGACCTGATCTGGAACTACTGGGTCAACAATTATCTGCTCGGCAACCAGCCGCCAGCCTTCGATATCCTGTTCTGGAACGCCGACACGACGCGGCTTCCCGCCCGCCTGCATGGCGATTATCTCGACCTCTATTTCACCAACCCGTTCGTCAATGCCGGAAAGGTCACGCTGAACGAGAAGATCATCGACATGGGAAAGGTCGAAGCCGATTGCTACGTCGTCGCCGGCGTCACCGACCACATCACGCCGTGGAAGGGCGTGCACAGGACCGCGCAGATAATGGGCAAGGGCACAACCTTTGTGCTTTCAAACAGTGGACATCTGCAGAGCCTGCTCAATCCGCCGACAAATCCAAAAGCCTCCTTCGTGATTGGGCCGGTCAATCCATCGGGGCCGGATGCGTTTCTGGCCGCGGCCGAGAAACGCAAAGGAAGCTGGTGGCTCGACTGGCGCGATTGGCTGCACGCGCGTTCAGGCGAGGAGGTAGCCGCACCCACCTCGCTGGGCGGCGAGCGCCATCCAGTCCTTGGCGCAGCTCCGGGGACCTACGTCTTTGATTGACCATCTTGCCGGCGGGGACCAGCCAGGCGGGGTGACCCGGCCCGCCGCAACAAGCGCGAGAGCGGGCGAGATCGAGGCTCGGCAGATCTCGATTGGCGGACAGTCCCTCCAGGTCGCGATCAGGCACGGCGATGGCAGCGGTCCGCCGCTCATGCTGTTCAATGGAATCGGGGCCAATTGGGAGCTGGCGCGGCCGTTTCTCACGGCATTGACCGCGACGACGGCGATCATCTTCGACGTGCCCGGCGTCGGCGGCTCGCCGCGCCCGTTGCTGCCCTATCGTCCGTCGACGCTGGCGCGGCTCGCAGCCGGGCTTGTGCAAGAGCTCGGCTACAACGAGGTAGACGCCGCCGGCGTGTCCTGGGGAGGCGGCATCGCGCAGCAATTCGCGCACCAATATCCACGACTTTGCCGGCGGCTGGTGTTGGCTGCGACGACGCCGGGCGTCATCATGGTGCCGGCAAGTCCTTCGGTGTTGTGGAAGATGGCCACGCCGCGCCGCTACACCGATAAGGATTACATGAACCGGATCGCGGCAGACATTTATGGCGGCGCCTTCCGCAAGGATCCGTCCCTGGTCGGTCCGCATGCGGCGGCCATGCATGGCGCGCGCAATCTCGGTTACCTCTATCAGCTGATTGCCGTCACCGGCTGGACCAGCCTGCCGTGGCTGTGGTCGCTGCGGCAGCCGACGCTCGTCCTGATGGGTAGCGATGATCCGCTTGTTCCTCCAGTCAACGGTCGGATCCTGGCGCGGTTGATCCCGAACGCCGAGTTGCGCATGATCGACGATGGCCACTTGTTCATGGTGACGCGTCCAGCCGAAACCGCGGCCTTGATCGAGGCGTTTCTCCTCGACGAGAGCAAGCGCGTCAGTACCGGATCTTACGGGGGGTCGCCAATGGTCGATCGCCTGTTTCCGAAGACGAAAGGCGAGCGTCAACAGTAACTGAAGCAAAGAGCAAGGGAGAGCGCCATGACAGACAGCAACTCATATCTGGACGTGTTCAGAAAGTTTGGCAGCGATCTTGGATTGCCGAAGCTGGACGTGGAGAAATTGCTCGAGGCACAGAAGAAGAACCTCGATGCGCTGGGCCGAAGCGCCAAGGTGGCGGCGCAGGGTGCTCAGTCGGTCGCGCAAAAGCAGCGCGAAGTTCTGGAAGCCGGGTTGCGGGAGGCTACGTCGCTGGCGCGTGAATACAAGCCGCTCGGCAAAGTCCAGGAGAATCTCGCGCTGCAAACTGAATTTACCAAAAAGGTGTTCGACATCGCGGTCAAGGGGGCCCAGGACAGCACGGCGACGGCGCGACAGTCGACCACCGAGGCCGTGAAGATCATTCAGGATCGGATGAAGGAAAGCTTCGAGGAGTTCCGCAACAGCGTCGGAAAGGGCAAGTCCGCCTGACATCATTTGCCAAGGGGGCAGTGCGACACGAAGAACCCGGCGCGAGGCAACTGGTCGTCGCGCCGCAGCCACGAAACATCGGGCCACGCCTCACCACTCAAGAGGAGGATTTCATGGCGAATTTGCAAGCGGCACAAACGAAGAAGCCGGACTACGTACCGCCCCCGGTCAACGGCGACTTCTATCATATTGCCAACGTGCTCGACGAAAAGGAACGGGCGCTGGTGCGGCGCGTCCGCGACTTCACGGAGAGTGTCGTTGCGCCCGTGATCGAGGATTATTGGGGCCGTGACGAATTTCCATTCGCCATCATTCCTAAAATGGCCGAAATCGGCATCGGCGGTGTGGGCTATCAAGGCTACGGCGCGGCCGGCGGTAGCTGGCTTCTGAACGGTTTCGTCGCGATGGAACTGGCGCGTGTCGACGCGTCGGTTGCTACGTTTTGGGGCGTGCATACCGGATTGTCGGCCGGGTCGATCTATCTTTGCGGGGACGAGGAACAAAAGCAACGCTGGCTACCCTCGATGATGCGTTTCGAAAAAATCGGCTCGTTCGGCCTCACCGAACCGCTGGTGGGATCAGCGGCATCGGGCGGGATGCTGACCACCTGCCGTCGCGATGGTGACACCTGGATCCTCAACGGTCAGAAGAAATGGATTGGAAATTCGACCTTCGCCGACATCAACGTGATCTGGGCGCGCGAAGAAGGCTCGAACCAGGTCAAGGGCTTCGTCGTCGGCAAGGACAATCCGGGATTCTCGGTCGAGAAGATCAAGACCAAGATGGCGCTAAGGGTCGTGCAGAACGGTCTGATTACGCTGAAGGACTGTCGCGTGGGCGAGGCGGATCGGCTGCAGAAGGCCAATTCCTTCAAGGACACTGCAAAAGTCCTGCGAATGACGCGCACGGGCGTTGCCTGGTTTGCCGTGGGTTGCCAGATGGGCGCCTATGAACATGCATTGCGCTACGCGACCGAGCGAAGGCAGTTTGGCAAGCCGATCGGCGGCTTCCAGTTGGTGCAGGACCTGCTGGTGCGCATGCTCGGCAATGTCACCTCGACCCAGGCAATGATGCTCCGGCTGGCTCAGTTACAGGACGAAGGCGTCATGCTGGACGAGCATGCCTCGCTTGCGAAAGCATTTTGCACGGTCAAGTGTCGCGAGACCGTCGGTTACGCGCGCGAGCTCTTGGGCGGCAACGGCATTCTGCTCGAGAACCACATCGGGCGCTTCGTGGCCGACGCCGAGGCGATCTATTCCTACGAAGGCACGCGGGAGATGAACACTCTGATTGTCGGCAAATCCATTACCGGGTTGAGTGCGTTCGTCTGACGAGTACATCCACTGAATTATGCGAGCCGGCGCAGCGAGCGTAAGCAGAACGAGCTGAGTAGTCAAAACCGGACGGCTTTCGGCAACTCTGCCGCCAAGCGGTCGATGAAGGCGCGGACGGATGGCAGAAAGCCACGCCGGTACGGCATTAACGCCGTGAGCGTCGAATCGTCTGCGGTCCAGCCGAATAGGACCTGCCGCAGCACGCCAGGCCGCACGTCGTCGCGACAAACATAGCCATGCAGGGCGACGGTCACCGAGTTCTCCCCGGGCTGCAAAGTCTTTTGCGGGCTGAAGCACAAGTGGCTTGTTTTGACGGGGACTTCCTGATGCTGGGCAGGTGTGGCGGGCGCGGATTCTCGGCACCGACAGAATGGAAAGGACCGAGTGTGGCGTTCCACTAACTGACGATCGCGCCTCATACCGTTATATCAGCGAAAATATACCGAATTTCTCGACCTATAAGGGCGCCTTGGCCCAAAGGACGCCTGTCATACGTATTGCCAGAGAGCGAAATGGAGGTTATCGTTATATGTGATAAGATATAACGAGTTGGAACAATCTTGATGTCCAGTCTATTCCTCGTTCATCAAACCCCTTTGGCTGGGAATAGCACTTTCACGCCTCGCGGGCCAAACGTTCTCTCACCGTTGGTTGCATCCGATACCAGGGGTCGAAGGCCGAAAATCTGGGATATCGCCCCCTCCCTGCATTGCTCAATCATCGGGACTTGTCTTTCGGCCGCCGAGTTGCGTCAATTTTTTGTCAGGCTGGGTGACGCCAATGCCAAAACCGCATCGGATAACGTTCTGCAC
>Ga0210410_10005139_pt1 | contig 11431 bp, 12 predicted proteins | sample IncBWC4MmetaG_FD_161058 | JGI IMG/M metagenome (GOLD analysis project Ga0210410, IMG submission 161058) | Forest soil microbial communities from Barre Woods Harvard Forest LTER site, Petersham, Massachusetts, United States - Inc-BW-C-4-M | ecosystem: Environmental > Terrestrial > Soil >... | reverse complement strand
GCTTGTAAATTAATTATTCGTGTATATACTCGGACCCCGGACTAACCCGATAACGGAGTTTCTATCATGGCAGCGAAAGCAAAGAAGGCGAAGAAGAAGGTAGCTAAGAAAAAGGCCGCTAAGAAGAAGTAAGCCTTCGAAAGTAATCAACTGTGCCCGCGTAAGCGGGCACAGTTGTTTCTGGGGGGTGGAATTTGAGCCTTTCATCGACCGAAAAAAAACGCCGCGCCGCAGAAGCCGCGCTTCCGTACATAGAAGCCGGCATGGTGTTGGGTATTGGCACCGGGTCGACTGTGGCTCAGCTCATAGAGGCGCTGAAAGACCGCAAAATACAGCTTTCCGGCGCCGTGTCGAGTTCCCGCCAGACGTCGGAATTGCTGAAAGCGGCGCGTATTCCGGAACTGGATCTCAATGCCGAGGGCGACTTGAATCTCTACATCGACGGCGCCGATGAAGCCACGGTCGATGGCGCGCTGATCAAGGGCGGGGGCGCCGCGCTTACCCGCGAAAAAGTCATCGCCGCGGCGTCGGCAAGATTCGTCTGCATCATCGACGACGCCAAGCTGGTCGAGGTACTGGGCAAGTTTCCTCTGCCGGTCGAGGTGATACCGATGGCCCGCTCGTATGTTGCGCGCCAGCTCGTGAAGATGGGGGGGCAGCCCGTTTGGCGCGAAGGTGTGGTCACCGACAACGGCAATGTCGTCCTGGACGTCCATAACCTGCGGCTCAATGACCCGATTGCCTTTGAATCCGCGTTGAATGAAATCGCGGGAGTGGTGACGGTCGGTGTGTTCGCCCGGCGCCCCGCCGACGTGCTGATCGTGGCGGGCAACGAGGGCGTGAAGACTCTGATTCGCGGGGCACCCTCGCAGCCTCGCTGAAGTATCGGACGGGCTCCTATATTTCCAGGCGGGTCCCGATTTCGATCACCCGGCTGGGCGGCAGACCATAGTAGTCGGCGATCACCTGCGCGCTGCGCGCCAGTTGCATGAACGCTCTGCGCCGCAGCGGGGATAGATCGGACCGCTGTCCCGGCAGCAATTCTTCGCGGCTCAGGAAGAAAGTCGTGCGCTCGGGCTCGTACGGCACGCCGTGATTTTCAGCCTCCCTCAATATCGAGGTGATGTCCGGTTTTTCCATGAACCCCACCTGCGCCACCACCCGCACGATGCCCTCGCATACCGGCGTCACGGTCACGCGTTTGGACGAGGCGATTCGCGGCTGCTCGCGGGTCACGACCGTCAGCAACACCACCCGCTCGTGCATCACGCGGTTGAACTTGATGTTGTTGAGCAGTGCCCGCGGTATGCCCGACGCCTTCGCATCCAGGAAAATGGCCGTGCCCGTCACCCGCACGGGCGGATCGCGCTTCAATTCCTCGACGAAATCCCGCACCGGTTTCTGTTCGCGCAACAGGCGCGCCATGACCGAGGCGCGCCCGCTCTGCCATGTCTGCATCAGCCAATAGATGATCAGCCCGGATGTCAGCGGCAGCCAGCCGCCTTCCTCGAGCTTGGTCAGATTGGCCAGCAAGAATGCAATATCGACGACGAACAGCAGCGACAAACCGGTGCGCAGCGCACGGCTTTGCCTGCCCGTTCGGGATTTGATGAGGCTCAGGGTCAACGGGGTCACAATGGTCATTGCGCCGGAGACCGCCAGCCCATACGCGCCCGCCAATGCCGCCGAGCTGCCGAACCCCATCACCAGCGCCAGCGCGGCGGCCATCAGGATCCAATTCATGGTCGGCACGTAAATCTGTCCGACGTTGTCCGCCGAGGAATGCTCGACGCGCAGGCGCGGCAACAAGCCCAGGCTGACGGCCTGGGTGGTCACCGAGAAAACTCCGGAAATCACCGCCTGCGATGCGATGACTGTTGCGGCGGTCGCAATCATGACCAGGGGATACAGCGACCACGCGGGCGCCATCAGGTAAAAGGGATTGCTGATGGCGGCCGGATTTTCGATCAACATCGCGCCCTGGCCGAAATAGTTGGCCACCAGCGCCGGCATCACGATGCAGATCCAGCCGAGTCGAATGGGCGCCTTGCCGAAATGACCCATGTCGGCATACAGCGCTTCGCCGCCGGTGACGCACAAGAAGACGCCGGCCAGCACGGCGAGCGAGCCGATCTGGTGCTGCGCCAAGAGCGACAATGCGCGCGTCGGATCAAGCGCCAGCAAGACCTGGGGCTCCCGCACGATCCAGCTGACGCCCATCACCGCCAATATCGCGAACCAACCGAGCATCACCGGACCGAAAACCCTGCCGACTGAACCGGTGCCGTGGCGTTGAATCAAGAACAATCCCACCAGCACCACAACGGTGATGGGCAAAACCGGAATTTGCGCGTCCGGGGCCGCCACATGCAGACCTTCCACGGCGCTCAACACGGAAATCGCCGGTGTGATGGCACCGTCCGCAAAGAACAGTGAAGCGCCCAATATGCCCAGCAGCCCATAGATTTTGCGGCGCGGACTTTCGCGCGCGGTGTTGATCACCAGCGCGGTCAGCGCCAGCACGCCGCCCTCGCCTTTGTTGTCGGCGTTCAATACCACGCTGACGTATTTGAGCAGGATGACGAGGACCAAGGACCAGAAGATCAGCGACAGCACCCCGAGCACGTGCTCCGGAGTGACGGCGATGCCGGGGCCGGTGAAACAGGCGGACATCGCGTAGAGGGGACTGGTGCCGATGTCGCCGAACACGACGCCGAGCGCCGCAAGCGCCAATGGCGCAAGCCGTCCACTGGAATTGCGTTCGCCCGACATTGTTATCCGTACATGTTAATGAAAAAGGGTCCAGTGTTGGACCCTATTATTTGGCTGGGGGACTAGGATTCGAACCTAGGTAAACGGTGTCAGAGACCGTTGTCCTACCGCTAGACGATCCCCCAGAACCGTGCTTCTCAATGCGCTACGCGCGAATCTACGGGGTCGAGGCGACCTCGTCCGAAAGGCGTCCGCTGCACGAGCATCAGGCGGAAATCCCTACGCGATCAGCGCTTGGAGAACTGCGTACCGCGGCGCGCTTTGCGGCGGCCGACCTTTTTGCGTTCGACTTCGCGCGCATCGCGGGTGACGAAGCCCGCCTTGCGCAAGGGCGATCGCAGCGTTTCATCGTATGCCATGAGCGCGCGAGTGATGCCGTGGCGAATCGCTCCGGCTTGACCCGTGATTCCGCCGCCCTGGACGTGCGCGTCGACATCGAACTTCCCGTCGAGCTGTACCGCGCCGAAGGGCTGCTGCACGATCATGCGGCCGGTTTCTCTGCCGAAGAACTCATCCAGAGTGCGGCCATTGATCGAGACCTTGCCGGTCCCTTGACGCAGGTAAACCCGTGCGCTCGAAGTCTTGCGGCGGCCGGTGCCGTAAAAGGAATTGGCGGCTGAAATTGATGCCATGGACTATCCTGAAATACTCTTAGAGGTTCAGCGCTTTGGGCTGCTGTGCTTGATGGGGATGCTCTTTGCCGCCGAACACATGCAGCTTTTTGTACATGCGCCGGCCCAACGGGCCCTTTGGCAGCATACCCTTCACCGCGAACTGGATCGCGCGTTCCGGGTGTTCCTCCAGCAACTTGCCGAGCGAAATGCTCTTTAAGTTGCCGACGTAGCCGGTGTGCTGGTGGTAGAACTTGTCCGTGAGTTTGGCTCCCGTGACGCGCACGGTGCCCGCGTTGATGACCACGATGTGATCGCCAAGATCTTGATGCGGCGCATAATTCGGCTTGTGCTTGCCCTTCAGCCGATGCGCAATCTCCGAGGCCAAACGGCCCAGAGTCTTGCCTGCCGCATCGACTAGAAACCAGTCGCCCCGGGTTTCTTCAGGCTTCGAAAAGACGGTATACATGAAAATACTCAGCTGTTTCAGGTCGTTAACGAAAGGCGCGAAAGTGTACAGAACGGCGGGCTGAGATGCCAGCCCCGCGCTCCCAAGCGGCGTCTATATTATAGTGTCGGCATGGAGACCCGCAGTTTTGGCCTGATTGACCGTGTTTTTGGGGAAATAGACAGGGCAATCAAGGTCTTAAGCACACCGGCGCGCTCCTCCCGCGAAGTACCTGCCGCCCCGGAGGGCGAAATGCTGCGGGAGCAGGACCGCGGCCTGTCGGTCCGCCTGATGCGGGTCAATCATTCCGGCGAGGTGGCGGCGCAGGCCCTGTACCAGGGACAGGCGCTGACGTCCCGTGATGCGGCCATTGCGGCCGCCATGCGTCATGCCGCGGCGGAGGAGACCGACCATCTGGCCTGGTGCGAACAACGCCTGCGAGAGCTCAAGGGCCGTACCAGCGTCCTGAACCCCCTCTGGTATGCCGGCTCGTTCGCAATCGGCGCCCTTGCGGGAGTACTTGGGCGCAGCACGAGCTTGGGCTTCGTCGCGGAGACCGAGCGGCAGGTCGAAGCGCATTTGCGCAGCCATATCGAGCAGCTGGGGGTGGCGGACAAGCGCAGCCGGGCCATCCTCGAGCAGATGACTCACGATGAGATGCAACATGGCGCCCAGGCGGCTTCATTGGGCGGCAAAGAGCTGCCGATTCCGGTAAGCGCTGCCATGCGCTTGACGTCCCGGCTCATGACTCGAGGTTCGTATTGGCTGTAGACCAATCCCGTTAGTGCTTGCGATTCCAGGACTTATGTAATAAAACGTGCGCCAGCACAGGCGTTTAACAGGCGACAAAAACTTTGGGAGTGACCATGGAAGAAGGGGCAAAAGCCTTAAGCGATATCCCAGCGATCAATCGTTTCTTGAGCTACTGCCGGATTCGGACAGTCCCTTCCAAGACCGTGATCATCCACGCAGGCGATTTACCTGACATTTTGTACTACATAATTTCGGGCTCGGTCGAAGTCATGATCGAGGACGAAGATGGCAACGAAATGGTGCTGGCGTACTTGAATAAAGGCCAGTTTTTCGGGGAAATGGGCTTGTTCTACGAGCAGCCGACGCGCAGCGCCTGGGTGCGCACCCGCCAGCAATCCGAACTCGCCGAAATGACCTATCCGCGCTTTCGGCAAATCGCCGCCGAAAGCCCCGGGCTGATCTTCGAGTTGGCCACGCAGTTGGCGACCCGGCTGGATCGCACCAATCGAAAATTGGGCGATCTCGCGTTCGTCGATGTCACCGGCCGCGTGGCGCACGCCATCATGGATCTATGCGGCGAGCCGGATGCGATGACGCACCCCGAGGGCATGCAAATCAAGGTGAGCCGGCAGGAGCTTTCCCGTCTGGTGGGGTGCTCTCGCGAGATGGCGGGACGAGTCCTCAAGGTACTGGAAGAACAAGGCCTGCTGCGCGCGACCGGAAAGACCATCGTCGTGTTCAATGCCCGCCCGAAGATCAAGACGCGGCCGCTGATCGTGCCGGTGAAGGCCGGTGCGGGCAGCGGCACCGTGGCGGCAAAGGGCACGCGAACCGAAACGCAAGACGATGAAGAAGATGACGACGATGACGAGGACGACGAATAGCGGTTCAAGCTGATTCGCCGCCGATCTTTATTTGCGCGCGCATCGCCTTGACGGTGGCCGCATAGTCGGCGCTGCCGAATATCGCGGAGCCGGAGACGAACGTGTCCGCGCCCGCGCCGGCGATTGCAGCGGCATTGTCGACTTTGACGCCGCCGTCAATTTCGAGACGTATATCGCGCCCGGCGGCATTGATGCGCGCTCGCGCCTCGGCGAGCTTGTGCAACGCCTGCGGGATGAACTTCTGACCGGCGAATCCTGGATTGACCGACATCACGAGGATGAGATCGATCTTTTCAACCACGTAATCGAGCCAATTCAAAGGCGTCGCGGGATTGAACACCAAGCCCGGCTTGCATCCGGAATCCCGAATCAACTGGATCGTGCGATCCACATGCTCGGTCGCTTCCGGGTGAAAGCTGATGTAGCTCGCACCGGCTCGCGCGAATTCCGGCACGAGTTGATCCACCGGCGAGACCATCAAATGCACGTCGATCGGCGCTTTGACTCCCGCGTTGCGCAGCGCCTGGCAAACCAGCGGCCCGATCGTGAGGTTGGGCACGTAGTGATTGTCCATGACGTCGAAGTGGATCCAATCGGCGCCCGCGGCGAGAACCGCATTTACTTCTTCCCCCAAGCGGGCGAAATCAGCGGACAAAATCGACGCGGAGATGATGGGCGCCATATTCAAGCCCTGCGCATGCCGCGAGCCGCGCGTATCCCTTCATAGGCTTCCTGGATACGCTGAGTTTTCTCTTTAGCCATTTGCGCCATCGACTCCGGCAGACCGTTGGCCACGAGTTTATCAGGATGATGCCGGCTCATCTGGCGTCGATAAGCCTTGGTCACTTCCTGATCGCTGATACTGGAGTCGACCTCGAGCTCCGCATAGCACTCCGCCAACGAGCCTGCGCCGGCGTCCGGTCGGGTGCCCTCCGAGGCGCCGTAGGCGCGGTGCCGCGCGCGCAACGAGGCTTCCATGTAGGCAAATTCAAGTCCGGACATGCCCAAACGCTCGGCGACCCGAGTCAAAATCGCCCGTGCCGGCGGCGACAGGCCGTTGCCGGCCAGCGCCGCGCGCAATTGCAATTCCATGAATGCACGCAGCACGTCATGGCGCTGTCCACAGGCTTCCCGCAGCCGCTCGATGCCGAGCTCGGCGTCGTAAGCGGCCGATTTGCCGGTGCGAAAACAGGCAATCGCGATGCTGATCTCATTGGCGCCCAGCTTCAGTTCGTCCATGAGGCGGCTCGCCGCGTCGATTTCCGCCGCGGTCACCCGGCCGTCCGACTTGGCGACATGACCCATCAGCTCGAACGTGGTGCGGAAGAACTCATCGGAAATCGACATTGCATTCGCCGCACGCGCGTGCGGTGCAAAACCCGCGCTCTGGTCGAACATGTGCCCGATGATGGCGCCCGCAAGGGCTCCCCAGACGCTGCGAGTGACCCACAGGCCGATTAGAGCGCCGATAAATTTGCCTTTCCAACTCATTCGCGTTGACCTATCCACCTTGTCCCGCCACAATCGCCGGCCTTCGACTCCACAATGGTAGCAGTCGGCAGGCCGCGCACGCATGCAACAGGTTTCGCAATCGGCACCGCTTTTTGAGTCGCGTTTACGCGGTCTGAAGAAAATTCATCAGGGAAAGGTGCGCGATATCTACGATGTGGATGCCGAGCATCTGCTGATCGTCACGACCGATCGCTTGTCGGCCTTCGACGTCGTGCTACCGGACCCGATCCCCTTCAAGGGCGAGGTGCTCACGCAAATCTCGCTGTTCTGGTTTGCAAAGACTCGGCACATGGTAGCGAACCACCTCTCCACCCTGAGAGTGGAGGATGTCGTTGCCGACGGCGAGGAACGCGCGCAACTGGCCGGAAGGGCCATGGTGGTGAAGAAACTCGAACCGCTGCCGATCGAGGCGGTGGTCCGCGGCTACCTCATCGGCTCGGGGTACAAGGACTACCAATTGCACGGATCCGTCTGCGGCATTGCCTTGCCCGGCGGGCTTCGGATGGCGGACCGATTGCCGGAGCCGCTATTCACCCCTGCCTCCAAAGCTCCCGCCGGCCGACACGATGAAAATATCGATTTCGGCGCCATGGTGAGCATTGTGGGACGTGAACACGCCGCCAGCATCCGGCGCCTTGCACTCGACGTCTACTGCTTCGCGGCCCAGCACGCGCTTGAAAGAAATATCATCATCGCCGACACCAAATTCGAGTTCGGCGTCGACAAGGCCGGACGCCTCATTCTCATCGATGAAGCTCTGACGCCGGATTCTTCGCGCTTCTGGCCGATGGCGTCGTACAAACCGGGCATCAGCCCGCCGAGTTTCGACAAACAATTCGTGCGGGATTATTTGGAATCCCTGCACTGGGACAAGAAACCCCCGGCTCCGCATCTGCCGCCGGATGTAGTGGCGCGCACCAGCGATAACTATCGCGAGGCGCTCAAACTTCTGACCGCGTAAGGTCGGAAAGCCCATCCGCCGGGTAAGGCTTCGCGCATGTTCAAGTGGCTGGACCGACTCGAAGACGGATTGTTTCAAAAATCGCGGAGCATGGACCGGCCGTGGGGAGCCGCGTTGCGCTGGCTGCGGTATCCCGCGGCGCTGATACGCGACTGGCTGGCGAGCGACATGAGCATCCGGGCGATGAGCCTGGCCTACACCACTCTGCTGTCTCTCGTACCGCTGCTGGCGTTCAGCTTTGCGATCCTCAAGGGGTTCGGCGCGCGCAGCGACCTGAAATTCATTCTTCATCAATTCTTTCGGCCGTTGGGGTTGGAAGCGACGCAGTTGACCGACAGCGTCATGCAATTCGTCGTGAACATGCGCGGCGAATTGCTCGGCTCGATCGGCCTGGTCTTTCTCGTGTATACCGTGATCGCCACGATTCAAAAAGTCGAGGCGAGTTTCAATTTCGTATGGCGGGTCGAGCGTCCGCGAAATTTCGGCCGGCGCTTCATCGAGTACGCGAGCGTCATGATTCTTGGTCCGTTTCTGCTCGCGGTCGCGGTGGGCCTGCTGGGGTCGGCGGCGCACAGTCCCCTCGCGCAGTGGCTGCACGCCGCTGCGCCGCTCGCGGGGATCCTGGGCGTTTTGGGCCAGGTCGCGCCGTATGTCATCGTCGCCGGCGTTTTCACCTTCATGTACAAATTCATCCCCAACGCACACGTGGAGTCTCGCGCCGCCGGAATCGGCGGCCTGACGGCGGGTATCATTTGGGCTCTCGTCGGCAAGATCTTCACCACCGTCATTGTGTATTCCTCGCAGATGGTGGCGGTTTACAGCGGTTTCGCCATCGTGCTGACCACGCTGATCTGGGTGTACTTGAGCTGGCTCATATTGCTCATCGGCGCTCAGCTCGCGTTCTACGTGCAATTCCCGCATTACCTGCGCCACGGCCAGCAGACCATCGAGCTCACCGGCAGCGATGGCGAACGGGCGGGCCTGTCGGTCATGTATTTGATCGGGCGCGACCAGGGACCGGGCAAGGATGGTTGGGACGCGCGGCGCCTTGCGGCCGCGCTCGACGTCCCGGGCACCGTGCTTGCACCCGTGCTCGCGCGATTGGAGCGCGGTGGATTGATCGCAGCGAGCGGACAGGACCTCTTCGTCCTCGCCCGTGATCCCGAAGGCATCCTGCTGGCCGACATCTTGAAAGCCGTGCGCAGCCTGCAGGCCGGCCGATTGCCGATCGAGATCCGCGAGGTCGCGGCCGCAGCCCACGTGATGAGCGAGGCGGAAGCCGCCGTGGCGGAGCGCCTGGGCGCTCGATCGCTCAAGGATATGATCGCCGCCCAGCCCTAGATCGCAAGGTCTCAATCGCCGGCGATGGTCATTTCCTTCAGCAAGATCGACCCGACGCGCGTGCCGCCGCGGGCATCAATGTCGTCGCCCACGGCCGATATGTCCTTGAGCATGTCGCGCAAATTGCCGGCGATGGTGATCTCCGCCACGGGATGCTGGAGGGAACCGTTCTCGACCCAGAAACCTGCCGCACCGCGCGAGTAATCGCCGGTCACCATGTTGACTCCCTGTCCCATGAGCTCGGTGACCATGAGCCCTGTGCCGAGCCGCGCCAGCACCTTTTCGAAGCCGCCGGCGAGGTTCGGCGCAACCAGAAGATTGTGGGCGCCTCCGGCATTTCCGGTGGTCTGCAGCCCGAGTTTGCGCGCCGAGTAGCTGGACAGGATGTAGCCCATGAGGACGCCGTCGGCGACGAGTTCACGATCACGCGTCGCGACGCCCTCCTCGTCGAATGGTGCGCTGCCCATGGCCTTCGGTATGTGCGGCCGCTCGGCGATCGAGAAACCGGCGGGAAACACTTGCTGACCCAGTGAATTCAAGAGAAATGAGGATTGCCGGTATTGGCTGCTGCCGCGAATCGCGGCCACGAAATGGCCGATGAGACCGCGCGCGATTTCCGGCACGAACAGCACGGGTGCGCGGCGCGTGGTCAAGCGGCGCGGCCCCAGGCGGGCAATCGTGCGGCGGGCACTTTCGCGGCCGATGGCTTCCGCTTGCTCCAGTTCGTGCCAATCGCGGGCGCTGCTGTACCAGTAATCGCGCTGCATATCCTCCCCGGTACCGGCGAGCACCACGCAACTCAAGGTATGCGACGTGGTCGGATAGCCGCCCACGAAGCCGTGGGTGTTGCCGTACACATGCAGCCCTTGGTGCGTGGCGAGCGAAGCACCTTCGGAATTGTTTATGCGCGCATCGAATGCAAGCGCCGCGGCCTCGCAGGATTTGGCGATCTCGATCGCGCGGTCCGCGGTCACATTCCAAGGGTGGGCAAGATCCAGGTCTTGCGCCGAGCGCGACATCAGCGCGGCATCCGCGAGTCCCGAGGCCGCATCCTCCGCCGTGAATCGGGCGATGCTGCAGGCCTTGGCCACCGTCGCCCGGACTGCATCCAGCGAGAAATCCGCCGTACTGGCCGAACCCTTGCGCTGCCCGAAATAGACCGTGATTCCCATGCTGCGGTCGCGCTGGTGCTCCAGGGTCTCGACCTCGCCGAGTCGCACGCCGACCGAAAGACCCGTATCCTGGCTGACGGCCGCCTCGGCTTGCGAGGCGCCTCGGGCGCGCGCTTCTTCCAGGGCCCGTTCGATGATCGATTCCAGGTCTTCTTGGGTGAGGCGATGAGGGTTGCTAGACTCGGCCATCAACATCTCCAAAACTCTCTTTGAGGATTCCGAGCGGCGATTCTACGCGGGCGCGGGTGTAGCATGGGCGATATGACGAGCGAGAACGAAACCGACACTTCCGGCGAATCCGAAGAGCAGCGCCGGAGCAAGAGCGCCCGTAAACGGGAGGCGGCTTCTCTGCAGGAATTGGGCGTGAAATTATCGGCCCTTCCCGACCAGGAGATCAAGGCGCTGGACTTGCCGGACAACCTGTTCGTGGCGCTGCGGGACCTACGCCGGCTACCCTCCCATGGAGCGCAGATTCGCCAGCGTCAGTATATCGGCAAGTTGATGCGCGACATCGACCCGGAGCCGGTACTCGCCAAGCTGGCGGAGCGCAAGCAACGGCACGATCTGGAAATTCGGCATTTCCAACAAATAGAGCGCTGGCGCGATCGGCTGCTGTCGGAGCCCGGCTTGGGGCTGGAGGAGCTGCTTCGGGAATACCCGCAGGCGGACCGGGCTACCCTCGCCAAACTGCTGGAAAAAGCCGAGAAGGAGCGCCTGGAGCAGCGCTCGCCCGTCGGCGCGCGGGAACTTTTCGCCTTTCTGCGCCAGTTGCTCGGCTAGGCTTTGGTAAGCTAGTCGTCTTTGACATCCCCTCCTCCATGAACGAAGGAGATTCCCTGGTGGCGATCAATGTCCTGATCGCAGAGCACTGCGTGCTCTGTTACCCGACGCGCTCTCGCAGTGTCAGCCGCCGAGCCGTCGCACGCACCGGCAACAGGTGCGCCGCTTCAATCGTGCCAGCGCGTAATCGCGAAACC
>Ga0210410_10005137_pt1 | contig 11433 bp, 13 predicted proteins | sample IncBWC4MmetaG_FD_161058 | JGI IMG/M metagenome (GOLD analysis project Ga0210410, IMG submission 161058) | Forest soil microbial communities from Barre Woods Harvard Forest LTER site, Petersham, Massachusetts, United States - Inc-BW-C-4-M | ecosystem: Environmental > Terrestrial > Soil >... | reverse complement strand
GCGGCTGGCCTAAGATTTCACCTTTCCGATTGAAGCTGAGGCGTAGCGTGATTCGCATGCCATGATAGGTGTTCTCGGCAGGGGGAGGGATGAAACACGCCCGCAACGCTTGATTGACGTCGCCAGGCGTGCGGAGTGTTGGCTTCGGCGAGCTATCTGATGCTGGCGATTGTGCCTGCGTCGATACGGAGAATGCGAATAGCAACAACAGCAGGGCCCGCATGATCGGCCCCGGGACGAACGTTCCTCCTGGACTGTTCATCGGCTCCCCCCAAAATGTGTGGCTCCGGCCTCCTGGCGAGGATAGCGAGGATTTGAACTTTTCGGAATAGCGCTTCGCCCGGTGGCATGCCCCGGGGGGATTACATGGTCAAGACCGCAAACGCCGTGGCCATGCGGTCGGATTGAGGACCCCGCGGGCTGCTCCGCTGGCGGCGCGGGAGCTGTGCTTGAAACTGTTTTGCGCCCTCTTAGCTTCGTAGTTGGCTTGGGAGGTGGCGAAAGCGGTTGCAGCGTCACTCCTACTAAATCGGGCGTGGAGAACGAGGAGCCCGAACAATCAACAAGTGCAGCGCCCATCACGGGCGCGAAAGCGGCAACAAGTCTGATGCACAACATGACACGCTCGGGCTTCAGGCTCAGCGAAGGCCAGGCGATCGCGCTCGTAAAGGACCGCAGTCCAACAGTGCAGTGCTGCGGCATGAAGACCGCAGGCTTTGGTGTAATCCGTCGCTCGCGGCTGTAACGCATAATCGCCGATCGCTTGACATCAAGACATCAGATTCTCTACGTCTTGATGATGAGAACCACGCGGACCCTCGACGATGATGTAGCTACCACGCTCGAACGATTGCGCCGCAGCCGTCGTGTCAGCCTGGAACACCTTGTCAATGAAGCGCTACGTCGTGGCCTCAAAGACTTGGCCAAGCGGCGTGGACCGCGCGAGCCCGTGCGCACCCGCGTCGTGGCGCTCGGTCGCCTGCGCGTTACTAACATTGACAACGGTGGCGAGGCGCTGGCCATTGCCGAAGGCGAAAGCTTCAATGCGCGCGATTGCCGTGACCGGGCGCATAGATCGTCTCCTGATCAATCAGAACAGTGTCGACCACCCGGCACATCTCGATCAGCTGCTGCCAATCTCGGCTGTTGCGAGCGAAACGCGAGACCTCGCGCGCGGCGACGGCGCCAACCTTGCCAAGACACACTTGCGCCACCATCCGCTCAAAGCCGGCGCGCTGGACCCCGCCCGCGGCAGAACGGCCAAGATCGTCGTCGATCACTTCGATCTCCGACCAGCCGAGCGCTATCAGGCGATCCCGCATGGCGTATTGCAGCGCACCGCTCTCGCGATTGTGCAAAACCTGATGAGCCGACGACTGCCGCGCGTAAAGGAGCGCCTTGCGCTCCAAATGATGAGGGCGGAGCTTGTCAGAGATCATGGCCGGCCTCCGTCATCGAGTCGGCATGATCCAAGTTCAACCGCGTCATCCGGTCGGCTCGATGAAATCGAGCCCTTTCTTTGGTACGTTGGCTGCCGAACTGCGGAAGCTCACAAGGCGCCGGAAACAAACGCCGTCGGAAGTTCTCCTTCGGCAAGGACGCGAGGAGCGGTGAACACTTTCGTCATTGATGCCAGCATTGCAGTCAAATGAGTGGTCGATGAGGATGGCACGCGGGAGGCGCTGACACTCCACCAAAAAGCCAAGGTGATCGCAGCGGAATTGCTAGTAGCCGAGTGCGCGAACAGCCTCTGGAACAAAGTCCAAAGGAACGAGCTCTTGAAAGAGGAAGCGCTGCTCGCTGCCCGTCTTCTTCAGGGCGTCGAAATCGAACTACGGCCGATGCGGTCCTTGTTTGAAACAGAAACGCGAATATCAATCGAGATCAACCATCCCGCCTATGATTGTGTGTACCTTGCGCTGGCGGGCGTGAGCAAATGCCAGTTTGTTACAGCAGACCAACGCTTTCTGCACAAGCTTCATCAGGGCCGACATCGAACACTTCGCGGCAGAGCGATTTCGCTGATCGAGGCCGTGCAACTTTAGTATACAATGCCCGCGAGTGGTGCCGGGTTCGATGATTAGCCACTGATCTTCCTTACGAGGTGACCGCGTCCTCGCCGGGTAGCGAAAACTTGCCTGGTGCAATTGCCTCCCCGGGACTATCAATGGTGGCGCCCTCTCTGGACTATTGCCGGAAAATTCCACCAATTCGTGGCAATGTAGCGTTTCCGAACGCCTTTAACGCGATGCCGGGCGCGCAAGCATAACCCTTGCATTGGGGGACAGAAATTGTGGTAAATCTCAAACAACACGACAGAGTGCTTTCGCGTCGACAGGACGCTTGACTGCGGTTCGCGCAAGCTCCCGCGCTTGGGCTGCGTCATCGAAGACTCCTCCTGAAGGAGCCTGGTTATTGCGCGCGGCCAGCGCCAATACTCGCGATTAGGGTCACCCCTCGGTAAAGAGCTTAGGAAACAACACTTCCAGGGCGTCCGCCGGAAAGCGGAGTGAAACTGCGCCCTTGGGTGTTTGCGAAGCGAGCAAGCCCATGTCGACGACATCCTTCAAGACGCGCCGAGCGGTGCGCTCCGGCAGTCCGGTGATGCGGGCGATCTCGCCTCGCTCGAATTCGCCCCGAATCAGAGCTTCCTCGAGGAGCGGTGCCGCTTCGGGTTTGAGCGTATCGCTGCGCTCGACATAGCTGCGCAAGCGCTTGGCCAGCGCGTCGATCTCGAACAGCCCGGACGTGAACTTTACTTGGTCAAGGCAGACCCGGAGAAACCACAGCACAAACTCATTGAGCGCGTGCTGCGAAAGATTGCCCCGGCCATCGAGGTCGCCCTGGCGCGGCATGTCGGCGTGGTCCATCATCCGTTTGTATTCCGCGCGGTTTTCAAGGCCACGTGAGAGGCCACGTGAGATTGACCAAAGGCCGTGCGCTCCGATGCCGGAGGAGAACGCCATCGCATGACTCATCAGCCGACTCACGCGCCCATTCCCATCAGGAAATGGATGAATATAGTTGAACCGATGGTGTGCTGCTGCCATTGCCATTAAACGTCCGGCGGTGCCAAGCGGCGAAAGGCGATAGCGTTTGGCAAAGTACGCCATGAAGTCGGGAACGCGCACACTGGACGGCGGCTCGTGCCGGCCGACCGCAACATCATGCTCCGGACGCGAACGCCATTCGCCCGGCACCATTATAAAATCCCGGCCGGCACCGTGGACGCGCAATATGTCTTCCGTCGCGTCCTTGTAGAACTCGCGGTGGAGCCAACGCAGGAAGTCGGGCGCAGCCGGTTCGGGAAGCTTGTTCTCCCCAACCATGTGATCGATCTCGGCCTGAAGGCGCACATGCGCCGCAGCCTCGATTTGAAGATTGCGGCGCTCTTTGTCCTTGTACAAATCCCCCGCCAGCGCGCGTTCTATATCTTTGGGACGCGTGTTGTGGCCCTCAATGAGATTGCTGTAGTACGTGTTCGCGATCCGCACGAGGTCCGCCAAATTGGAGGCAGTGCGTGGATGAAACGCTTGATCAAGCTTCGTCGCGGCGGCGACGAGGTCGGCGATGACATCGGTCATCGCTCCGCTGACCTCCTCAATCCATGCCGGTTCAATCCGCTGGACGGCTTCGATCGTCATTTTGGCCGATTGCATGGAATCTCATGTATTTGAACACAAAGGAAAAATCTATGCCTAGCAAGGCAAGTTGGCCGACTTCTTGGCCGATCTTACGGTCTGAATTTTGGCATTATGACTTGTAAACGCCAAGGCGCGCTACCCGGGCGCACGAAAACCGTACCTCAACGGCGTCATCGACACTGAGGCGTTTTTGCAAAACGAACCCAATTTCCTCCGACGGTAGGCTATTCCAATCAAATGCCCGTTTCGTCAAGCAATGCCTCGATCGGCGCGCCCGGTTAATACTCGTCGCGTCCGTAGGCCGGCACCTCTTGCCGGCTGCTGACATGGAAGCGGCTCGTTCTATCCTGCGGTTTGCGCCGGTCCAGGGCGTCGAGTGCAAACAGGATCTGGCCGGCTTGGCGCCAAAGGGTTGCTTCATACCGGCTGAGGCGATCGAGTGGCTAGACGCACGAAGCAACGCGCGAGCTCCGCGGTCAGATCAACGGCAGATCCGACAGATTCCGACACAGAGCTGGGCACGACTTCCGTTCAATTTGCTATTCTGTGCAATTCCGGATCGCGGTCGAAACTGACCGAGTCAGCCCTCCCGAACAGCGCATAGACAACCTCTCGAGAGGCCGGGTGAATGGCCTGCTTGAACCCACTCAGATGCTCAGCCTGAATTTCGAGGAGGCCGGTTTCCATCGTCGTGGCGCGGCGCAGCCTCCACAACAGACTCGCTAATCGTAGCACCAGCTCACGCTCCACTGCGGATTGAGCGTCATAATCCGCAATGACCGCTGCTTCGAATGCTTTGTAATCTTCAGCGTCTTCCAGCGCGCCGATCACCGTCTCTGCCGTGAGGCCATGATAGATGGCATTGCAACGGGAGCGCTGTTTGCCTTCTTCTGTAGCCGGACCAGTGCTTTTGCGAGCATTGCGACGGTTGGCTTCGATCAGCCGAAGGAAGTCATTGGCGCCCAGCCGCGCTAATTCGCCTTGCTTTGTGCCGGCACCCAAGGTCAGGCGCACTGAAAGCTCAGGATCTACTAATTGCCCAGTGCGAGCATGATGATGCGCATTAGCACGAGGCCGGCGGCAACAAAAAGGTAAGCACGCAAAACGATCAGCCAAATGACATTAAGCTTTGCGAGCTGTGCCGGCGGGAGTTCATCGAGCGGCGGCATGCGCCAATCGACGCGATCCGCAACGACCGTCGGGCCCTGCGCCTTCGCGGCCGGCGTCGGCGGGCATGCCGGTATGGCAAGGCGGACCCGATCGCCGCGACGGCCGCAGCGATGCATCCGCCGATAAAGATTGCCAGCAGTTGGCTCTCGGTGATGCCGGTAAAGAGCACTGACAGCGTCAGGATCAGTGACAGCATAACGAGCGCTGCGACCACGACGCCGGTGAAGAGATTGAGGTTGCGCGATTGCGCCCAAGGCCCGAGCACTGCGCGGTCGTTGCAAAGCAGCAGCAGGAAGACCGACGCGCTCGGCAGCAGCACTCCGGCGAGCGTCTGCACCGCGTTGGTCAAGACCCCGAGCGAGTGCCCGGTGCGAGCACTAGCGCCGTGGCGACGACGATCAAGCCGAAGTAGACGCCATAGAATTCAGGCCGCCTGCCCACAGCGTGGGCAAGCGGCCGAATGGCAGGCGCGACACCAGGCTTTTCCGCAGGATGGACAGGGAGATTGCCCACTCGGGTCGGTGAGATGCAGATGATCGTCGCACACGAGGCGTGCCCGCCCGATCCCCAGTCCCGAATCGCTGGGCGGCGGCTCGATCATGCGTATCGCCGGATGCCAGTCGATGCGCATGGTCCGTTCGCCCTTGCGTCGTTTGATCAGCACGTCGTAGCGATGCACGGGGGCAAAGAGCATCAGTCCCTGCACCCAATCGACTGTCACCCGCAAATCGTAATTGTGGCGCAGATCGTTGAGCTTGGTGGCATATTCACGCTCGACGGCGGCGATCCGCAACGTCTCGCGCCTGCGATCGGCCTCCGCCTTTTCGCCGGACGCCGAACCGAGCGCGGCAACTTTCAGCTGCGCGGTCCGGCGCAGATCGTCATGATAGGCGTGAACCCGCCCGCGGTCGCGGTCGAGCCGGCGGCGCATGGCGTTGAGGAAAGGCTCCAGATCGAGCCGGACATGATGTTCGACCAGTCGCTCAACACGCGCCGTGACCGTTGCCGCAAGCCACGCCACGCCCGCGGCACGGCGGGTGTCCGGCTCGGGCACCTGCCAGTCCACGACGCTCGCCAAGTACGTGCGGAGGCGCCGCAGAAAGTCGTCGTCCATGATCGCGCCCGTACCCTGGTTGAAGCCGAGCCAGACCAATCCCTCGCGCTTTTCGTCGGAGATGGCGGTGTAGCGGAACGCAAGAAGGAGGCAGCGTGTCCACGTCGGTTTGGCGTCATGCAAGCGCCAGACTGCATTGGGTAGATCGAGCGCGCGGTCGAGCAGGCGCTGCGGATCGCTCGGCGCCGCGACATTGTCGGCAACTGCGAGCTGGCGTTCGGCGAAGCGGCCACGCTCGCCCAGAAGGGTACCGAAGCGGTCGAGCCAGTCGCCTTCGAGTCCGATCGGGATCGCCCCCGTCGGCCGCGTGGCGGCAAATCCGAGCCGCGCAAATTCCGGCCAGCCTAGCACGGCGCGCACGGACTCGGGTGCCAGCACTTCGAGCCCATCCGGTTCGACCGGCTCGATCGCCGCCCCTTCACTCTCCAGCATGTCGGCTACGAAATCGCGCAGCGCTCCCATTGGCAGTCCTCACGCCGTCTCGAAATCCTCACCGAACAGTTTTTCATCGAGCGCCTTGGCGTCCTCGTGCTGCTGGCGCGCCTGTTCGAGCCGCTGGCCCAGCGCTTCGAACGCCTGCAAGCGGGCCACCTCAGTCGCCCCCAACCATGCATCCAGCACCAAATCCGGAAACTCGCGCTCCTCCTCGAGGCCGCCGAGGATGGCGCCGACCTCCCCGACGACCAGCTCGAACATCGAGATCTTTTCATCGAGCAACGCCAATATTTGCTCCTCCAAGGTGCCGCGAGTGACGAGATTGAAGACGAACACTTCGCGACTCTGGCCAATGCGGTCGATGCGACCAATGCGTTGCTCGATCGCCATCGGATTCCAAGGCACGTCGAAATTTATCAAGGTATTGCAGAATTGAATGTTCCGTCCCTCGCCGCCCGACTGCGTACACAGAAGGACAGTCGCATAATCCCGAAACGCGGCGATCCCAGCGTCCTTCTCCGGCCCGCTGAGACTTCCGTCGAACCGCGCGAGCGAAATGCCGGACTGTTCGAGACGGGTGGCGAGGTGAGCGAGCGTCTCGCGCGAATGGACGAATACAAGCTTCTTCTCGGTCGGATTGCGCCGAACGAGGTCGACCAGCGCCGTCTCTTTGCCGCCGGATTCCATCGCCGCCCATCGTTCGGCGAGTTCCGACCAAATCGGATCGCCGACGTTTCGCGCCGCAATCCGAGCGACCGCCGTCGCAGCGGCGCGCGGCGATGAGCCTGCCGCGCTCAGGAGATGCTGGAGAGATAGCCGTTCGCCTTTGCCTCCGCCCTCCGTCACCAGGCGCCGCGCCGCCGCTGCGAGCGCGGCGTAGGCCTCGGCTTCGCCCGGGCCGCCATCGACCTTGATGGTGGTAGCGTGGCGCCGCTGCAGTTTGAGGGCGACGACAGCGCGGGTGTTGCGAATCATCGCGCCGCGCATCAGCCCGCGCAAGCGTTCGGAATTGAGCGGCTGGCGCGGCTTTCCTGGGGTCACGTAGGCAAGACGGAATTCTTTCAACGTCTTGAAAATGCCCGGCTTAAGCAACGTCAGGAGATTGTAGAGCTCAACCAAATCGTTCTGCACTGGCGTTGCCGACAGCAAGAGCAGGAAGCGTTTGTTGAGTGAATCGACGAGTTTCCAACTTTGACTAGATCGGTCGCGTAGATGGTGCGCCTCGTCGACGATGATGAGATCAAATTGGCGCTCGAGGAGTCGCTCGGCGTGCTCTCGCCGCCGTGCGGTGGCGATCGAAGCCACGATGCGATCCTGGGCCCAAAACGCCTGCGGCTCGTCGCGCAGGAGCGCGTCATAAGTGGTCGCGAATGTAAGACCGAATTTGGTCTCCAATTCTTCGCGCCATTGGCCGACGAGCGAAGCCGGCGTGAGGACCAAGCTGCGCTCAGCCATCCCGCGCAGCGCATATTCCTTGAGTACCATGCCCGCTTCGATCGTCTTGCCGAGCCCGACCTCATCGGCAAGCAGAACGCGACCACGGAACTGCTTGAGCACCTTTCGCACCGTTTCGATCTGATGCAACAGGGGTTCGACGCCGGTAAGATGCGGCAGGCACAGGAGCTCGTCGAAACCCTGCGCCCGACCGAGATGGGCGAACCGTTCGCGCAGGCCAAACCAGCGGCCACCCGGCTCCGCGTCGCGCGCCAAGGCCGACAGCAGCGGCGACACGTCGAACTCGATCGTGAATGGAATATCGATATTGACGCTCGGCAGGGGTGGCGGCGGCGGCGCGATCCCTACGGCCGCAGGCGTCGGCTCGTTGCGCGGGCGAGCCGCCATTTCGCCCTTGGTCGTGGCCCTTGGCTTGCCTGCGACGCGCGCCGTCAGCCTTCGCCCGGCGAGGGCCACTTTGCGGCCTACGATATTATCGAGTTGCTGGATCAACCACGGCAGCCGCTCGGACCCGCCCGGAAAAACCCTGACGGCAGACCACCGGCTGCTCAGGTCATTGCTCTCCAACAACGCTCTAGCTGCGGCCCGTTTGCCGAGTTGATTGAGCGCCAGCGCGTGCAAGAGATCTTCCGCCGGTGCGGAAGCACGTTTGGAAAATCGCTTCAGCATGACCAGCGCGCGCTTTGGCCGCTCATCGAACAGCGCCGCCATGGCGGCCAGCATGAGAATGATCGCATCGCCGGGGCACGCCTCGACCGCCTGCTCCGCAAGCGGCAGGAAACCTGAGTGGAGGGTCGCATCAGCGAAGGCCGCAAGCAGCCGTTCCGACCAGACGTCACCTTCGTGGGGCGCGTCTGCAAACAGATTGGACTGACGCAATGCTGAACGCAGCATGACCCTTCGTCGCAGACTGGATACGATCGGAGATACTCGCGCCAGATTCCAGCACGAATCGCCTCCTTGAATTAGGCCGTGACAATGCCCTCACGGCAATACCTTTTTGCGACAAGATCACAGAACTCACAACGTATGGTGTGGTGGTTGAGGACGCGGACGCTGGCTCCACGCCTCACGTGCTGCGTTGCACTAAAGTCTCGTCGCCAATTGTCGCTCTGCGCCAGGCGCGTCGCGATCTGCCGAAGCGGCGTGTCGCTGTACTTCCGGTTCGTCCCCGAAAGCGACTGTGTCAGAATGCAGTTTCGTCGCTGAGGCGAGTCGCCCGGAGGAATTTCACTCGCGGGCGCTCCCAGATCATTCATAACCTCTCGATTCACACGGCTCCCGATGTTCGGCCGTTTGCAACCACAGCTGCCAATGAGCGAACAGCATAGGACGAGCGCAGCGATTTCACCTGGCGCGCGGTCTTGATCTGCCAGTTCTTGATGCGCTGCGCCTCGTCGAGCACAACCATGTCGGAATGCAACATCTCGTTGATGTCCGGCGCGTCTCCGAGCACCTGCTCGTAGTTAACTATGGTGAAGAACGCGGGCTCGCGGTAGGCGGTAAGGTGCCCCGGCCGGGCCCCGAATACCGCGCGCGCCGGGCGGTCCCGTGAAGCGTGCAATCTCCTCTTCCCATTCCGCCTTAAGCGAGGCCGGGCAGAACACCAGCACGCGTTCGATGCCCTTGCGGCGGGGCCAAAAGCTCGCAGGCGGCGATTGCCTGGACGCTCTTGCCGAGGCCCATATCGTTGGCCAAAAAGGCCTGTTCACCTTGCGAGATGCAGCATGCCGTCGCGGGATAGGGCAGCAGCGGCTGGTGCAGCAAATCGAAATTCACAGTGCCGTCCTTGACTTCCGCAAGGAATGCCGCGCGCCTCTTCGCGCAGACGCTTCCGGCGCAGACGGTCGAACCATGGCGTGAACTGGCGCGACACCCCAATCCGGCGGCGGATATCGGCGGACGAAATAGGCCACGCGGAAACGAGCGCCTCAACCTTGCCGGGGTCGCAAGCAAGAGTGCCATCCGTTTCAGTGAGCGCATCGAGCCAGCGGCTCACCGCGTTCGTATGGCGGCGGTCACCAGCCCGCCACAGCAATGCCGGCGTTCGCGGCGCCGCGACGATCCAGGAAGACGTCGAAGCGCGGATTGCAGCGGGCAGCGGCCTCACGGAACACCCTTGGTCGGTCTTCAGTGACCCCTGAAGTCGTCAGTGGTACGCCACCCTTGCAGCGGCGGAGGTCGATCGAGCACAACGCGGCAGTGCAATGAGGTTACCGAAACCGCCGATCGGCCACGTATCCTGGCTCGGAAAGAACCGGTCGTCAGAACGAAACCCGATATCAGGTACCCGCTCCATAGTATCTGTGATGATGGAGAAGCCGAGGCGGCGCGCCGGGGACTGGCTCTTGGAAGAGAATCCAAACATGTGCCCCATTCCCGGCACGGGAACGCCCAGTGCACACGGGGCGCGCGAGAAGTCGCACGTTTTTACATAAGCCAATGCGTCGCGCCAATATTCCCGGTCAAAGTCCGCTACCAGCAGGCAGCATGTTCCATCCGGTAACATTGGATAGAAACCCATGACGAAGGGGGCTCCCGTTGATATTGTGCCCCGCATGATGAAAGCTTGATTCGGACACACTGAGCATTTGACACGAGGCTTTTCGCACAGACGGCATTGCCATTCGTTGTGACGGGCGGGCGCATAGCCGCTCTTGCCGGATTTTGCATTGTCCCACCGCATCGGAAAAACATCAGTACGTCCTCGAAACAGCTCACGAAACGGCGAAATTTTTGACGGACGTCCGCTTCACCCTTTGATGCGATAGCCTCGGATCAGGTAAACTGAGCGAACGACAGCTACCGAAACAGCGCGCGGGAAACAGCCTCCGCCGCTTCGGACGAAGGCATGAACAGTCTGAGCGGACGGTTCGGAAACGGCGCGAATCCAAAGTCGCGATAGAAGGCGGCCGCTTTTTCATCCGTCGCTTCGACCACAATGGCGAAAACTGCGAGTGAGCGAGAGGCCCCAATCACCCTCCGAACCGCGTCGGCGAGTAGAAGATCGCCGACGCCTTCACCGCGAACTTTCTCATCACGCGCGAGCCGCCCAGTAAGAGCAGCCGGAATAGCGTCATAGCGGGGCAGACGGCTTGCGTGTTCGGGCGGCAGATCGGCGATGGCGAGTGTGAAGGAACTCAAGCTGTAGAAACCGACGATCCCGCGTAGACCGTCGACGGCGACGAAAACACGCGCCACATTCCGTTTCTCATCCTGCCCAGCGCGAAAACGGAACCATTCACTTCTCGACGAGCATCAGCGCATGGTTCTATCGGGCGCGGATCGCGACGCCTTTCTTGCGGCGGTCGGCCGGAACCCTGAACCAACCCCGCGCCTTGTCGAGGCTTTGAAGCTTCATCGTCGTCAATTCGGCTGATCACGCATGATCAAGGCGATCGAACCGCTCGGCAAGCATGACCGCGCGGCGTTTTCGTGCGGTGTGGTTGCGCTCGATGGCCTGCTGGATCAGCCGGCGCGCACCTTCGTAGGCAAGATCACCGGCAGCAAGCCCCGTGACCGACATGCGGAAACGGCGCCTTCTATCGTGGGGTTTGCGGCGATCCAGGGCGTTCAGCGCAAACAGGATCTGGCCGGCTTGGCGCCAAATTGTTG
>Ga0210410_10005136_pt1 | contig 11436 bp, 27 predicted proteins | sample IncBWC4MmetaG_FD_161058 | JGI IMG/M metagenome (GOLD analysis project Ga0210410, IMG submission 161058) | Forest soil microbial communities from Barre Woods Harvard Forest LTER site, Petersham, Massachusetts, United States - Inc-BW-C-4-M | ecosystem: Environmental > Terrestrial > Soil >... | reverse complement strand
GAATTTATAAAGAAAAAGCTTTTGGAATGTAAGAAATGGCTTAAGGAGCAGAAATGAATGATGAAGATACTAAAAAATTATATGACTATATGACCAGTGGCAGCAATAATTTCGATTTTTCAAAAAAATATAATGGAATTTCAGAAGATTCAATTAAATCTACCATTGATTCGATAATTTCGCCTACAAGTGGAGTAAATCAAATTATATTAGCAACCACAGATATAAAACCTATAGCGTTAGTTTTTACTAGAATCGAAACATGTAGGTGGTTAGAAGATCTGCATACTCCTGATAATTATTATTTTACGGAACATAAATGAAAACAACCCTTCGTAGTAGTGTACCTGTCTTACTCTCTGAAATTTTGTCTACTGGCACTACAATAGAATTTTCTAATGATAGAATTCATGGTCCTATAATTTCTTACAGTAATAGAGAACTAAAAGAAGGTAGTCACTATCATCTAGATGGATTTATTGATGGAGTGCATGGTGGTAATTGTCTTGAGATTGAGAAGTACTTAGCTGAGATTTTAAGTCAAATTAAGGAAAAACAATGATGAAAAAATTATTATTTTGTATTGCGTTAATATTAGCTGGATGTTGTAATAATTCTAAACCATTGCCGCCAGATCCACATTGGAAATATCAAGAGCATGTTAAGTTTGAAGTACCAGAGTTTTACAGATTAGTTTGCGACGGCAACGGAATAGTGCTAGTTAAAGCAACTCAAAATGACACGGTTATTTATACTGTTGAGCCTAGTTATACTAAGGGTAAATCAGCGTATGACTGTATCAATGCTCAAAATACGTTTGATATATATTTTAAAAGAGATAATAACAATGACTAAACTATATCTAGTTACGTCTACCGTGATAACCATGATGGAGGGTGACTATGAAGAGTTCATGGGAATATTTAGTCTTATTCAACTAGCAGAAGAAGCCGTCTTAAAACAACACGATATAAACGAATATAAGCGACATGGCAATCACTGGTCATTTGTTTTTGACGGAGAAACAGAATATTGCTATGATATAAGAGAAGTAATACTGGATAAGACACAAGGGGAGATGGACGATGAACAGTTTAACGCAAGAGAAATTCTTGACTGATCAGGAGATGAGACATCTAGAACTGTTACTAAAGTCGAAGTTGACTGATAACAAACGAGATTGTTTGCTTATTCTTCTAGCACTTAAGACTGGCGCTCGAGCGTCTGAGGTACTTAACCTCACTAAAGCAGATATTAATTTGCACACTAAAAGTGTGTTTATTAGAGGACTTAAGGGAAGTAACGATAGGGAGATTCCAATTCAACCGCTCGTGTTCAAGCATCTTGTGAGTTATCTATCGACAATTGAAGGAGAGAGGGTATTTCCTATTAGTTATGAGAGGCTTGTGCAAATCTGGAGTATGTGGCGTGTAGTTAAGAAGCCGTTTAAGAGTTTGAGACATACGTTTGCAGTACAACTTTATAAGCAGAGCAAGAACATTCGACTTGTGCAGCAAGCACTGGGACACAAGAGTGCACTTTCTTCAGAAATTTATCAGAGTTATGTGTTCACTCAGTCTGAGCTAAGAAAGAATATATTATGATGGTATATATTGTTATTTGGCTTCATTTTATTGCTGATTTTATTTTTCAATCGAGAAAAATGGCAGAAAATAAAAGTCGTAGTCTTTTATATTTAACGTATCATTGTATTGAGTATACTTTGTTTCTGTTACCATTAGGTTTAAAATATGCGACAATTAACGGAGTTTGCCATTTCATAACAGATTTTATAACATCAAAATTGACAACTAAATATTATTTAGCTAAAAATAATAAAATGTTTTTTATTATAATAGGATTAGATCAGGCTATTCACATGACAATTTTAATTTTTACATTGAGGTGGGCGAGTGAAAGCTTTATATCCAGGATCTTTTGATCCGTGGCATGAAGGTCACGAAAATATTCTTCAAAAAGCAAAAAAAGTTTTTGATGTTGTTGATGTATTGACCATTACTAAAGATATTGGTCTTCTTTCAACTTGGCTTAAAGATAAGGATTATCAAGTAATTATACGCGGTATTCGTAATTCAAATGATTTAGAATTTGAAAAATCAGTACAATATTGGTATGAAGATTTAGGAATTACCCTCCCTATCGTATATTTTATTTGTGATCGTAAATTAGTTCACATTTCTAGTTCTGCAATTAGATCAATGGAAGGATTAAAATAATGAAAGGCCGTAAATTTTTCTGGGGTAACATACTTATGATGTACATCGTATCTCTAGCGCTTAGCATCATCTTGTTATCTCTAGGAGTGAGCCGTCCGATAGTTTGGATTGTATCTTTTCTATTTCCGTTTTTCTTTCCGCTTCCGTTAACTGAAATTATTAATAAAGAGGAGAAATAATACTATGGACCTAGTAAGTGAACAGACATATTAACAAGGGGAATTATTATGAATCATTCGTTTGCTTTATCTGAAACGTCTACTCATTACCAGCTTACAGTTCATTTTATGAATCTATTTGCATATTTTCATCCGGATAACGAAGCCGGTCGAATGGATTCACATAAGTATGTATCAGCTCAATCTAGTGAGATACTTAAGACAATACGACTGTTCTGTACTAACACAATAATTGTGACAGACGTGCTAGAAAATATGAAACAATTCACTGTACTTGATTTCCGAATAGCACAACTTATTGAATATTACGGTGAGAAAGAAGTTGAGGGGTGGATGACTTCTATTTATGGAGAAAAGGTAGCGTGAAGAATATAAGATGTTTATATACTAGACATTTCGGCATTTCTTTAGATATAGACGATAATGATAAATATTATCATGTAAAAGTTTATGGTTCTTGGAACCGCGAGACAGATGAATTAATGTCAGTAACCACTGATAAATTCGAATATGCTAATGAGATTTTTAAACAACTTGAAGATGATTTGAGGAATTCGTATGCAGTTTAAATTATTTCTAAGCAGACTTCTCGGTCTCGATAAGAAAGCATTAAAAATTAAGAGCATACGTAAAACATTTAACACTCTTATAATGCAAGAGTTAACTACTAGGATGGTAGTGCATGATGACAGAGTATACGAAGTATCAGATATAGAGTGGATACATGGAATGACTCAGGTTTTGTTAGAAGAAGCGTTGACTAAAAAAGTATTAACCGGAGTTAAAGCTATTACAACAAATAGGCCGATGGTTCCCGATAATACTACTACCGCTGCGGCTAAAAAGAACAAGGTATACCATTGACGAGAATAAGATACAAGGAAACTGATGCGGGATTTGTGACGTCTTGGATGATAGCTGGCAAGAGATTGATATTAGTCGAGATGTCACTAAACGGGCTCTCGGCGTCTATTATAAGTGATTCAAATAGAACAATACATGTCATTAAAGGTCACTCTAAACGTCGTACAATGAGAAAAGTTAAAGAATACTTGCGAGAAATAGGTGTTGTGGTGTATGATGAAGTTAGAAAGGTAAGAAAATAATGACACAAGCTGCCATTGTAAGTCTTATTATATTATATTCTAACATTTACGGTGTGGATCAGAAGGTCGCCTTAGCCGTTGCAGAGCAGGAGTCACATTATAATCCCCGGGCTATTGGCCCGGTAGGAGAATTAGGTATTTATCAGCTTAGGCCTGAGTTTAATAGGAAGTTCACAAAGAAACAACTTCTTACGCCCGAGATTAATATTGCATTAGGTGTTTACAAGCTTAAGATGGTTAAAAAGACTTGTGTTCATAAAAAAGATATTGAATGGCTTATTTGTTTTAATGCGGGGGACTCAGGAGCTAAAAAAATAAAATATCCGAGTCGATTTCCCTATGTTAGAGCAGTTAGAAAGTTGATGGTAGCGAGAAATGGATAATCTCACAAAAGATGATCTTGTTGGTGTTATTATAGCTGGTATGTCAGACAATGAACTTTATAACCGTTATGAAGATCTTATAAATAATTACGATGAGTATCATTTGTTACTTGAACAAGGTAACATTAGTTTTCCTGTGAATAAAGACGATGCATTTATGTTTATGCTTAGTGAGTTCGAATATAGATTAGGAAAGAAAAAATATGAGTATGATCAAGACATTAACTGTAGGAATTCCTGATAAAGATAATCAGGAACAATTGAACATCATCGGCACGAAGGATGATACGCAATTCAATAAAATAGTTGTCCTTGCCGTAGGACAAGTCAAGATTGCCGTTGAAAGCCAACAGCTAGCCCAAGCACTTAGTGAAGTAGTGCAGTTCCAAACGCCAACTCCCAAACTTATATATATTGATGACAAAGGAGTTGATAGTGATAGATATTAAAGCTGCTGCTCTTGAGTTGTCGAAAAAAAATATTAACACGATTCAACGCGAATCTGCTTATGTCTGGGCGTCGAGAGCGATCATCGCATTTCAAAATTTTATGAAAACCAAGAATATGAACTGGTATAACGACGGAATTACATATTCGGCAGAAGCATATGAACATGCTGCACTTGTAGATGGCGGACTTCTTAAAGAGTTACAATCTAAAATAGGTCCGTTAGAAGATGATGCGATTTTGTATCTTAAGAAAAAACTTTTCGCTAACACTTAAGGAAATTATGGCGACAACACCAGCAACATCCACGCCTCAATTTTTAGCCGGTCATATACTTGTAGATCGAGGCATGTTTTCATCCTGGCTTCCGGTAGTAAGTTATCTTATACCGCTAACAACCGGAGCATTAAACTCTCAATTAACCGATGTTCAAACACAGATTACTAATCTTTTGGCATCTACGCCTGATCCTAGTATTATAGCCAGTAAGATAGTTATTCCTATTGATTTAGTCAATGACTTTAAGTTCGCACTCGCCACGTTTGATTATCAATTTAACGGCGTAAATAGAAATGATTATAGAGATACTGTAGAAGAGGTGGGATCAGTTTTTGACGTTTATAGTATAGCTTATTTTTCTGGTCGCTCAATCCCATACATTATTTATTAATATGATTCTCGATCTTCGTCTCAATCCAGATCCAATACTTAAATCTAAAAGTGCGCCTGTTAGGCGAATAACTAAAGATCTTGTAGAGTTTGGTAAAAATCTAATTGAAACTATGGATTATCATAAGGGAGTTGGGTTATCCGGAGTTCAAGTGGGACAGCTTATAAGAGTATTATGTATGACTCGAAATAATGGTTCTACTCTTCTTATGTATAATCCTATTATTGTTAGTCAGTCTCCAACAAGACGCGCTGGTCGAGAAGGATGTCTTTCATTCGTTAATGAAGAATATATCGTGAAGCGACCTTTGTGGGTTAAAGTTAAGTATACAGATAAAACTAATAAGATCCGGTTTGCTAACCTTGAAGGATTAGAGTCTGTCATCTTCATGCATGAGCATAATCATCTTGACGGGATTACGTTCGATACTGTAGGAGTTAAACTTTGAAAGGCTCCCTTATTTTCGATCTTCCTGAAGAACAAACCGAGTTCTATATAGCTCAGAATGGAATCCATTATCTTTCTATATTACAAGAATTAGATAATTATTTGCGAGGCAAGATAAAATATGAGTCAGAAATTTATTCTGAAGAATCATTAATTAATTTTGATGAAATAAGATCAAAACTACATGATCTACTTAAAGCACAAGGATTACTATTACATGAGTAAAACCCGCCTATCACATTCAGCATCGTCTATGTTCCAAAGTTGTCCCCGAAAATATTCTTACCATTATCTCGAACGTCTTCGTCCCAAGAATAGTTCTAGTGCTCTATTATTCGGCTCAGCTGTAGATTCATCAATACAGGCTATGCTTAAGAAAGAATCTAAGAAGAGTCCGGAAAATATATTCAATTATCTGTGGAACTTTGCTGAAATTAACGGTGAGAAAACTTATCTTCCAACTTGTACAACGATTGTTTACTCAGATTCAGAGTACGACAAAGATCTCATTAGCGATGATCATCATAAAAAACTAGAAGAAACATATGGATCTGACTGGGAAAGTAAGCTAGCTGATATAAGAAAGAAAAAGAAACAAGTCGGATTCAAGTTTTTGTCTACTGATGAAAAAAAATTAATGAATCATGCTAATTGGACGGTGCTTCATAGAAAAGGTCTGCTTATGTTAGAAGCAGTGAAGAAGAAGATTCTTCCGACAATTCAAGAAGTATTAGCTGTGCAAGAATATGTAAAGCTTCAAAATGATAACGGTGATTCTGTTGTTGGGTTTGTGGACATGGTGGCGAAGTTTTTTGACTATGAAAAGCCAATTATCGTGGATTTTAAGACTTCTTCTATAGATTATGAAGAAGATAGCGTCCTCAATTCGCCTCAGCTAACTCTGTATGTTCATTCGTTGTCTGAGAAGTACGAAGGAACTAGAAGAGCCGGATTCATAGTGCTACACAAGCGGATAGAAAAGAACAAAGTTAAGAAGTGTTCTACGTGTGGTCACGATGGCACAGGTCAAAGACATAAGACATGTAATAATCTAGTGGATACTCATGTACAAGGTGATGGTAATTTCGAAAGATGTAATGGTGCATGGAAAGAAACTATATCGCCCGAAGTAAGAATCCAAGTGATCACGGATGAGATTCCTTTGCAAACAGAAAAAATAGTGTTAAATAATTTCGATTATATAAATGAATCTATTAAGAATGGAATATTCCACAGAAACTTACAAAGTTGCATTCAGCCTTGGGGCAAATGCCCTTATTTCGAAAAATGTTATAAAGATAGTGATGAAGATCTTATTCAACTTACATCTTCGAAGAAAGAAAATTAATGCGTATAATAAGCGTAATTCTAATGATGCTTATTCTTAGCTTACCTGCACAAGCTAAGCAGATAAAAGTCGCCATTGTTGATACTGGCATAAATATACAAGATGTTTCCAACTTAAAATTATGTAAGAATGGCCTAATAGATCTTACCGGAACTAATATAAGTGATACGTTACATCACGGAAGTAACATTGCGGGTATAATCGCTAACAGACTTGAAAAAATTGATTATTGTGCTTATGTAATTAAAGTTTATGGCGGTAAACTTGCTGAATATGAATTTTTATTTAGAGTTCCTCTTTATCATCTTATAGCATTCATGCTTACGTATGATTTAGACGTGGATGTTATAAATTATTCATCTGGTGGAGTGTATTCAGAGACAGAAGAAGTGCTTATAAAAGGCCTATTAAATAAAGGTGTTATCATAGATGTTGCCGCAGGTAATAGAAGTCAAGATTTAGATTTATTTTGCAACTACTGGCCAGCATGTATTAAGGGCATAACAACAGTTGGAGATTTGAATAAAGACCATACTCCTAATGTTTATAGTAACTACGGTAGAAATACTGTGAAAGTATGGGAAATAGGTGAAGATGTGTGTGCTGGAGGGTTATGCCTTAGTGGTACCTCTATGGCTACGGCTGTTCATACGGCTAAAGTTATTAAGCAATTGTATTATAAATCTTTAAAGGAGATAAAATGACAATAAAAATAGACCGACCGTTTTTAACCGCGTTTCTACTTTCACTAGGCATTATGATGGCGAATTTAATCGTTACTGGCGCAATATATTTTGCTAATATGTATTTTTTTCATTAAATAACACTTGCTATAACGGTTATTCATGTTATAGTTAATAAATAACACGTAAGGAGAGATTATAAAATGTTTCGTAAAAATAGTACTAATGATGTTGATAATAGCAATATTAATAAAACTACAATATTGCCTATTGGTGCCATGAATGATAATGATTCTAAAGATGCGATAGAACAATCTGCACCGAAGTTTACTCGCTTCCTTGTAGGAACTTATATTGATCCTGTTACTAACGAATGGATGATTGCTCAAGCGCCTCTCGATCCAGTTCTTAAAGTAACTGGCAACGTTACTGTTGAGAGAGTTGCTGGCGATATGGAAGTTATGAAAGAACGTTTGGTTATTAAACAAGGCATGCTTGGAATTTTCGAAGCAGGCGAATTCTCTCAAGAGAAAAAGATGGAGATCTACTAATGATTAAATCAGAAACAATTACAAAATTGGCACCAGCGCTTCTTAAAGCTCAACAAGAAATGGGTAATGCCACGAAAGATACTCAAAACCCATATTTCCGCAGTAAATATGCTGATTTGAATTCAGTTCGCGAAGCTGCTACTCCGGCATTGCATGCTAATGGGATTACATTACTTCAGCTTACAACTCATGTGAATAATTTCGATCAACGCCCAGTTCCTGTAGTTCAAACAATGCTGTTACACGAATCAGGTGAATATATTTGTTCAAATACTGAAATTATTGCAAAGGAAGCGAATAATCCTCAAGCATATGGAAGCGCTATTTCCTATGCTCGTCGATATGGGTTGCAGGCTATGCTTTCTATTGGCGTTGAAGATGATGATGGTAATTTGGCAGCTTCTACAACAACTAAAAAGACTGAAGCTGCTGTGACTAATGGTGCGTCAAAACCAACTAACTCTTTCGGTTCTTTTAGAAAGACAACAACTAATGTCACAACAACTTGATAGTAGTGATGTACAAGTCGTAGAACCAGCAGCATTAGAAACTAAGATGCTCGAGAAAGAAGTAGCGGCATCTTCAACGCCTGCTGCTATTGGTAATCCGGAAGATCTTGCTGCTGCGTTTTTTAAACAAAACTATCCAAGAGTAAAACGTCTTTTAGGAACACTTTCAAGACGTGGAGTAGAACGAGCTGTTATGTGTGCTGCAGCTTATCCACTTGTGCCTGCTGGATATAAGTGGCAATCTGAGGAAGAACGAGAGCTGGCATGGGCCCTAGAACAAATGATCGCCTGTAAGGCGTTAATGATTGAGAGTACAAAATTAAATAAATTAAATAGTGTAGAAGAATTAGAGAAACTTAATAAACAAAGCCTTACAAAAGGAGAAAATACAAATGGACCAACAACAGACCAAATCGAAACTAAATAAAATCGGCGCAGTATGGCGCAAAAAAGACGATAGCGGCTTCTACATTCGTCTCGGTAATGAAAGCAAAACTAAACCTGAGTATAACCTCAGTGTTGAAGTTATTGTTCGTAATGCCCAAGGTGAAGTTGTTGCTAAACAAACTGACGGCTTTTTAACTTTGCTTGATCCTCGTGAACAAGCTGAAAAATTTAATAACACAAAAGCACTAGAAGGTCTCGCTAAAGTACCCGGATTGCATTTCGAAATTTTTGCAGCATCAGAGAATACATAATCTTTATAAAGCTGCCTGTCATGCAGGTAGTGCTCGTAGATATCGTTTAAGACCCCCCCTCCCCTTCTTAAAGCGATGTAGTGACGAGCATTTTTTATACAAGGGGTAATTTAGGTGTATGAATATGTCTTCAGAGAATAACAGTAAAAAATATTTTCGTGTCACTCAGGGGTTTAACATTGCTCAGATGGAAGCTTTAAGTGAAGCCGAAATCTTCAAAGCAGTTAAAGGGCAACGATCTCGCTTTATCTCCACCTATTATTACAATAAAGAACATTTCGACAAGTTTACTCAGACTAAAAGCGTTGCGGGTATTACAGACGTAAAGACCGATAAGATTTGGTTTGATCTTGATTCTGATGATGGCGGAGAACAAGCTCGATTAGATTCCATAGAACTTGTACATAGACTTCTTAAATGTTTTCCGATTGAAGCCATAGATGTTTACTATTCAGGAAATAAGGGAATTCATATTATTTTAAAACATGATAAAGAATTAACTAGATCCGAAGTAGAAGCTATTACTCAGAAGTTCTCAAGCGGTCTCACATCCTTCGATTCATCTTTATACGATCAAAATCAAATCTTAAGAGTACCTAATACTAAACATGAGAAGAGTGGCCTCTATAAGATACAGATAACCCCAGAAGAACTTGAGACCCTCTCAATAGATAAGATCCGAGAGATTGCTAGAAACAATAGAGCGCCCACATATTCCACTGACATAGTAAAGATTAGCGATGATCTTCTTGTTAAGAATGAGAAAAAAGAACTAGTAGTCAAAGTCGATATGTTGCCTCCGCAACAAGGAGATCCTTTACGTATTAAGGAGATTGACTTCTCTTCCAAGCCCCACGGATGGCGAGATTATAAATGGGCTATCGCTCAAGGGTGCTTTGAGATTGGTACTCGTAATCATTCAATGATGGTGATCGCCTCTACCTGTCGAGCATTAAAGTATGGCAAAGAGCATACCGAAGCTATTTGTAATGCTGCCGACAAGCTTCATTGCTCCATCACTGGCGATTCCCCTATCGAAGAATATTCACTTGAGAAAGAAGTACTATCTGTTGTGTTTAGCCCTACATGGAATGGCGGGCAATATTCAATAGAGAATGATTTGAATCTTAAGGAGTATTGCGAGAAGTACGGATTTAAACAAGAGAAAGAAAATCATGTTGATGTTATTAATCTTCAAAATATCCATGCTACATTTAAAGACTACGTAAAAAATATTGATAAAAATACGATTGTTACTGGTATCGAAGAACTAGACAAAGCCGTCCCAATAACTGTCGGGATGAATTTTGGAATTATCGGTAGCGCAAGCTCAGGAAAAACGGCCCTCGCATTAGAGATTCTAAAAAACACATCTCTTAATGGTGTTGTATCAGTAATTGCATCTCTTGATATGCATCGCACTCGTCTTTATGAAAAGATTCTATATAAAGTTAGTCATGATGTTTATAAGAAAACTTTAAGCAGAAATGAATTATATCAAAAATTTCAAGATGATCAGGATACTCGGCTATCTGATGAAGTAAAAGTACAGTTTGGTAATGTTTATTTCTATGATAGGAGTCGTCCTACTGTAGATGATCTTCGTAAATTCATTCTTAACGTAGAAGCAACGACAGGCCAGAAAGTAAAGCTTCTTATGATTGACTACTTTGAACGTATTGGCACTGATGTGTCTGATGCTACTGCAGCAAGTCTCAAAGTTGCAAATGAACTACAAGATTTACTTAATGATCTAAATCTTGCTATTATTACTCTTGTACAACCTAATAAGTTTAGTTTGTCCGGCGGCCCCGATACTCCGATATTGAACTATACGGCAATTAAAGGCTCAAGTTTTCTCTATCAATCTTTTAGAAGCATTATTTCTATTTGGCGCCCATTCTTTACTCCTAAGACCAGAGACTTAGATCAGTTTCTAGAAATGGCAATACTTAAGAATGATTTAGGAGAATTAGATACTTTTAAATTCAATTGGGATGGTAAAACTGGTAGTATATCAGGGATGTCTGAAGAAGATGAAACTAGGTTTCAAAGTTATATAGCAGAAAAGAAAGCCATATTGTCTCCACCTGGCGGAGAAGAACAACAGTTCAGGAGGCATAATGGATTCTAGAAAAGCTAGCGATGTTTTCTGGGCAACATTCATGGGAGAGTATA
>Ga0210410_10005135_pt1 | contig 11437 bp, 8 predicted proteins | sample IncBWC4MmetaG_FD_161058 | JGI IMG/M metagenome (GOLD analysis project Ga0210410, IMG submission 161058) | Forest soil microbial communities from Barre Woods Harvard Forest LTER site, Petersham, Massachusetts, United States - Inc-BW-C-4-M | ecosystem: Environmental > Terrestrial > Soil >... | reverse complement strand
CGCGCCGAAACCATCGAAGTCCGCCCCAGTCAGATCGCGAAGGTCTTTGCGGATTTCCGGGATCGCCGCTAATGTCCCGAAGTCGCAGCCAGCAAACAGATCTGTATCGAGGCCAACGACTTCATGGCCTGCGGCACGCAAAATCGGCCCGGCAACGGCGCCGATATATCCTTTATGGCCGGTTAACAGTATTTTCATTCCACTCCTGCGCTTCTTGGAAACTCAGAAAAGGGGAGGTCTTCGCGTTCCGAAGACTCGTTCACGACCGAAAAAAAGGGAAACCAAAAAGGGGAGATATTCATCATCATATAGGTCCCCGGACGGCCAATCAAGCACTGTAATTAATTGTTTCCATTGGAGTTGTTGTGTTTCTTCGCTAGGACAACCAAATGGATGGTTGGTCAGCCAAAAGCCTAGACCGGTCGCGAGTCAATATGGGCGAATCTCTTTTTCAGCTTTAAGAACGGCGTCTCCAGCACGGCGTAAGACGTGGCCGCGAACATGACCGTGATTCCTAAGGCCACCGTCGGTCGCAAAGCCAACTGGACGAAAGCGGTGTGCACGGGAATAATTTTGCTTGAGAGGAGATTCCCCAACGGGTGATAAACATAAAGCCCATAAGAAATCTTTCCGAGATAAAGAAGTACCCCATGAGGACGGGCGGAAACACCTAGCGCTGCTAAAAGGATCAGCGTACAACCGACTGCGACAACTGGAAATCCGACGAGCGTAGGAATCCACTTCAACGTCTCAGGCTCGTGGATCTTCCAACGAGTCGCCACCAACGCAAGCGGCACGATGCCGCAACACAGTATTCCCAGTCGAGTGCTGATGCTGAAATTGGGGATGCGTCCTCGCAGAGCAGCCGCAACAAGAATCCCCGCCGCAATCGGGTCGAGCCGCGCCAGCGTATTGCACCACACGGAATTCATGCCTCCGTGGATGAGAACCATGGCAACCCGCATGGCGCTCGAAAGAATCAGCATGACAATTGCGGCGAACGCGATCTGGTTGCGTGAAATCTTACGCACAACCGGCGGCCAAAAGAGGTAAAACTGCTCCTCGATAGAAACCGTCCAAAGCACGCCGCCAATCGAATGCATCGGCCAGCCGTAGGCGATGATGCTCCAATTCCCTGCCAGCAAAACAAACGCAGTGGCATAGCGCCAATTGAAGACGTGCCCCGGGTTGAAGGCTGGAATTAGAGCAAGGCCGATGGCAAAGAAATACAGCGGCCAAATGCGCAGAATGCGGCGCAGGTAGAAGCCTTTGACGTCGAGCGAGCCACACGCCTCTTTTTCGCGCAACAATAGTTCGGTGATGAGGTACGCGCTAAGAACAAAGAACAGATCCACGCCAAAGACGCCGCCTTCGGTAAGACTCGCCACAACCACCGCAATCGCTCGCGGGATTCCGTGTTGTATGTAGAATTCCGCTGGATGATTGAAATGATAGAGAAATACCGCCAGAAAAGCAAAAAATCGGAGCACATCCAGTTCCGGCCGGTAAAACGACCTTTTTTTTTCCACTATCGTTTGCGCGGGAACTGGGAGTGTTGCGGTCGCCATAGAGAATTCGCTTTGTGTTCTTGTGCCGGAAGCAGTGGGGGTGTAATTGTGTCGCGCCTGGGGCTTGGGCCCTTCGGGTCAAGCGGTTAATTCTGAGTAGTGACTCCTCGTCCGCGGAGAGGGCGTCCAGCCACGGAATTTTGTCCGTCAGGATCCTCAGTTGCAGCGGTGGGCTCGACGGCATCGGAACACGCTGCCAACAGGCCGCTCTCACGCAATAACTCCGCCGCGTCGCAGATCGTCGAGAACTGCAGCCCTGAACGTTCCGCGATGTCGAGGAGCGAGTGCTCGCCATCGGAGAGATTGAGCACCCACAGCCGCGCGTTCATCTCAACTCCAATCGCTTCGCCGCCCGTGGACCGGTAAAGGTTTCGCTTCCCCAGTTGAGGCTCGCAGTAGGGACTCAGGTTGCGATATCGCCGATTGTTTTCAAGCACGTCAACCAGCGCGGTGCAGACGCGAAGCGATCCCGCCAGTTTTGCCGGTTGGATGAAATCGAGATTGTCAGCAGAAGTGTGATACTCGGGAAACGTCCCCCAAACACTGCGCATCAGGCATCCGACCGGAAGATTGAAACCCGGAGAGCAGTACTGCCGCTCGTCGTAGCCGTAGGGCGAGAACTCGAGGACCTCGGACAGTTCGCCGTGGTGGCGCAGAACGTGAGCCGCCGCTTGGTCGATTTCGGCATCTCCTCGACGGCTTTTTTTGTAATGGAATCCGCCAGCATCTCCAATGCCCGTTAGGACAAGTCCGTGGCGGATGCGCCCAACATTCTCCCGGTTGCGGGCGAGCCACGTGATCGCGCCAATCGTTCCAGGAATAAAAAGAAAACGGTACGAATATCGAAGATCGCGCCCGGAAAGAAACTCAGCCAGAGCAGTGGCGACGGCCAGTCCGGAGAGATTGTCATTAGCAAGCGAAGGATGGCAAGCGTGCGTCGAGATCAACACCTCGTCGGGAGAACGGCCGGGCACGTAGCATTCCGCGTAAGTCAGATGGCCGTCCGTGAGTGCGGAGTCTATGCAAACTTCATAGTCACCATCTGCCAGTGCCAGCATCTGGTTGTGCGAGAGGCAGAACCCCCAGGCTTCCTTGTAATAGGAGGTGCGGTAAGGAATCCAGTCAGCGTGTTCCGGCAGCGTGAACAGATGTTGTTTGAGTTCGCAGAGCGGTATGGTCGCGCGCACCGGCGCGCTGTAATTTAGAACGTGAAGGTTGGAACGTTGAAAATCCACGACGCGTCTGCCACTCGCATCCTTGATATAAGCATCACGGATATTCCATTCCTTCGGCACGGTCCAGTCGAACGCCTCGGTACCGGTAGGCACTTCGGAGATTTGAAGGGGAACCCGCTGGTGGATCTGTGCCAAAGTCTGACGGATGCCGTCGCCAGTAATGCTCCGGCAGATCGGGTACAGTTGAGCCACGAAGCGATGCAATTCCTCGCCGACTTTTGCCGGATCGCGACGGTCGAATTCTTTCAGCAGGCCCATGTTCTTTCGAAAGCTGATTCGGAAGTGCTCATTCAAAATCAGGATAGGTTTCGTCGCGGTCCGAGATTACTTCCGGCTGCAACGGCCACTCGATCTGAAAAGCTGGATCATTCCAGCGCACCCCCCGCGATAATTCCGGGTAGTAGAACTCCGACATCTGGTAGAAGACTTCGCTTCGGTCTTCGAGCGTGAGGAAGCCGTGCCCGAAACCTTCCGGTATATAGATCATATGCCGGTTGGCAGCGGTTAGAACGACGCCGATCCATTTTTTGAGCGTCGGGGACTCGGGCCGCAGGTCCACTACTACATCGTAGATCGATCCCTGAGTGCATCGTACCAGCTTGGCTTCCGGATGAGGTTCGGCCTGGTAGTGCATTCCACGCAAAGTCCCTTTTTTCTCATTGAACGAGACATTGCACTGCGCGGTCACGGGATTCAGGCCATGCTGTTGGAATTCACGCTGGCACCAGGAGCGCGCGAAAAAACCGCGTTGGTCACCCTTCGGTTCGAGGTGAATTTCGAAAACCCCGGGCAAGTTCGTTTCATGAAAAGTCATTTCAAACGGGCCGGACTCGGACGTGCGATGGAGATGCGTTCTTGGCCGGGTTACCCAACGTCTCGTGGGAAGCATCTTCAGGACTCTCGTAAGTTTTAAACCGATTGTGGTCCGGAGTCCCCGGTCTCGCAGCCCCCTTCGAGGACGTTTGCTTTCGATTCAGGCGGTTAAACAAACGAAACAACAGGGTACGATTTGGCCAAGGCCGTAGAAGTTCCCGAACCAGTTCTGGCTCGCCTTGTGGAATATCCTGGAAGCACAACTCCTGCAATTCACTGTCGCAAGCTTCCGGCCAATAAGCGATCATTTCGTTCTGAGTCGCGGGTGCCGCTTCCGCCAAAGGCTGGTTGGCGAGTTGGGCCCACAGCGCGCCCGGCATGTCGCGTCCCTTGCCCAGCCGCAGGCGACAAAGCGGCGTTGTGCGCGGATTCATTTCGATGAGGTAAGCGTCCCCGGTTCCCTCTTCGATCATGAAGTCCAGGCCAAAGAATCCTGACAAGCTTAGACGGGATGCAATCCGTTCGGCGGCAAACATCATCTCGGGGTTGTCGACCACGCGCACTACACTCGCCGGACCGGTCAACCCTTCGGAATTGACCACCTCGACAGCAATGCCAGCCAGCACCGACCCCTGCCAACAGACGACAGCGCAGTTCGCCGGGTGGCCATGAATGTAGGACTGTGCGGTGACCGCACGCTGTGACCGATTCCACCACGGCCGCAACCAGAACGCATCGCGGTTTACGATCAGACGTTTGATGGCGCGTCCAAGGCGAAACATCCGGGCTAGTTGCGCAAAGGACTGCTGTACTTCGTCTGAAGTCTGGACGATTTTCACGCCACCGCCACCCCAGGTTCCATCGACCTTCAAAACCCAAGGGAAAGATTCCCGTGCCCGCCAGGAGTCGAGTTCCTCCGGGGTATCGACCCGACTGGTGTTCGGCACGCGCACCCCTTCCCCACGGGCCAGCGCGAGGAGGTCGTAGCGGGAAGAAACGATAGAGTGGCTCGCGGGCGATCCCAGCGAACGCTCAATCAGCGCAGCCAACTTGCTCCCAGCGTTTCCACGGCTTTGAGCCTGTGCATGAAGCTCGTGAAGATGTCCTACTCCGCGGTCACAGGACGGAACGATGATGTCGGGCTCCACTGCATCGATCGCGGCAGTCAACGACGCGAGGGGGTGAAGACCGCCATAGCTGAAGGTTCTTCGTACGGCCCGCGTTTTCGATAGCGCGTGACCAGGGTTCGGACAAAGAGCCGAAACCTCACAGCCCGCTTCGGACAAACTAATCGCAAGTCGCGCCGATAGTGCCCACCGATTGGTATCGGTCAGCAGAACCTTTACGGTCGAACCCGCCATCGCTTTGGACTTGAGGTTATTCATCAGCGTGTTTGTCGATCCAAGTCAAATATCGAAAGCCGCCTCGCGCAGGTTCGTTTGCGCCAAACGAGGCACGATGCCAAGTCCGTTCGTGTTATCTCGCTATCGGTTGCGCCGCTTCGCGCTCGGCCGCCTGTCGTGTTTCTGGCTCAGACTCGCTTCGCACAAAATGGCGCGAGGCCGTTCGCGCCAAGTGTTTGGAGAGCCGGGGCGCCGCGAATTTAGCTCCGTAGGCGAAGCGAAGCAGCGGTCCAAACGTATTCGCGGCTGCCACGCCCACGAAGTACAAGTTGCGTACGGTCGACTCAAAGTTCGACGATAGCACCGGGGTCTTTTCGAGACATTGAACTCCGTTAAGAATCTCGGAATCCAGGAAGGCCAACCGTTGCATGTCGGGCTTATAGCCGGTAGCCGCGATAACGTGATCGGCGGTCACTGTCTTTTTCGTACCTGCGCTGTCTGCCAGCAGAAGATTGACGCGACCGTTCTGCAAGGTGGCTTCTGCAACGGAAACGCCAAGATGGAATCCCACCTTCCCCACAACTTGCTCCTTGGTGAACCAGCAAGGCGCCGGCCCAAGAATGCGACGGACCTTGTCGAGTCGGAAGTTCTCCGGCATCTGGCGGAATACGAGAGGAAGATTCGTCAACCAAAATAACTTCCAGCCTGGGCCGATGCCTGTGGTCGGCGTGCGCAGACGATCGAGCCAGGACGGGTCGAGATTGTCAGGCGGATCGTGGAAGCGAATCTTAGCCACGCGCGCGATCACTTGCACGGAAGCCCCCGCCTGATGCAGCAAGGCAGCCAAGTCAAGAGCAGAGGCTCCAGCACCGACTACGGCCACTTCACGTCCCTTGAAATGTTCGAGACTGCCGTGCTTCGAGCTGTGGGTTACGAAGCCCTGGGGTAGCGCGGCCAACTCCGACGGCAGATTCTCGTAGTAGGTCAGCCCCACCGCGACGACAACCCGGCGGGCGGCAAAGACCTCTCCGTTACCGAGGTTGACTCGGAAGCCGGCAGCCGAGCGCTGCACCGAGGTGACCCATTCGTTCTCCAGCTCCGGCACGAACCTCTTTTGAAACTCCAAGCCGTATGCGGTGAAAATCTCCAGCGGCACCGGAGTTCCGATGTCGGCATAGGGAAGTCCCTGCTCCTTGCAGTAGGCCCCCAGCGTGAACGTCGAACCCGGATCATAGAGAGAGGAGGCGAAACCCTCGGATTTCAGGTGCATGCCTGTGGGCATGTGTTTCAGCCAAAACTCCATCGGACTGCCGAAGATTCGGAAGTCAACTCCGCGCGCCTTGAGATGAGCTGCGATTGACAGCCCATAAGGTCCCGCCCCGATAATCGCTACGTCACACGTCTTCATTAGTTTTTCCCTTACCGTCTATCGGACAGAGGTTCCCGCCTTCTTCCTGCTACCCCAACTACAATGAAGCCATGTAATCCGCGAAGGCACAATAGCCCGTTGGTGACACAGAGGAGGTTACCTGGCCAGCTGACCTCCGTCATATGGCCTTTATTACGACGATTGGGCCGCCGAAAGCTTGGCCTCTGGCGGTTCCGGAGCCCGGCGAGCATTGACTAATATGTCGGCGATACGCTCCCCCGCGCGACCATCCCACAAAGGAGGAATCGTCCCAGGCTTTGCCCTTCCCTCGAGAATCCCGGCCAGCTCGCTCCGAAGTTTGCCAATGTCCTGGCCGACCAGAACGTTGGTACCTATCGTTATCGTAATCGGGCGTTCCGTGTTCTCGCGCATGGTGATGCAGGGGACCTTCAAGTACGTAGTCTCTTCCTGAATTCCACCGGAGTCTGTAATCACCACCGTGGCGCGGCTTTGCAGAGCCAGAAATTCGATGTAGGGGACGGGCTCTAACAGATGAAGATGGCGCACATCAACGCCAAATTCCGCGATCCGCTGGCGGGTCCTCGGATGAACCGGGAAAACCACATCCAGGTTCTTGTTAATATCGAGCAGCGACTGCAGGATTTTCTTTAAGACCCGGCTATCGTCTACGTTAGCTGGCCGGTGCAGCGTAACCAGGGCATACCGTTCCGGTAACGCGCTCTGGTCGCATTGCAGTGCGACCGGCAAGAGCCGCACCAGGGAATCGATCATTACATTGCCAACCCGGCAGATCTTCTCTGCAGGAACGCCTTCGTGACGAAGGTTGATGTCGCCATCCTCCGAAGGAGTGAACAGGAAGTCGGCCAGTTGATCCGTGACCAGGCGGTTTATCTCCTCCGGCATCGTCCGGTCAAACGAACGAAGCCCGGCTTCAACGTGCCCGACTGGAACCAGGAGCTTGGCGCACACCAGGGCAGAGGCAACCGTCGAGTTGACATCGCCGTAGACCAGCACTACATCCGGCTTGTGCTCCAACACCACCGGTTCGAAGCGAGCCATGACTTCTGCCGTCTGCTTGGCATGACTCCCCGAGCCGACTCCCATGTTGACATCCGGCTCGGGCATCGCAAGCTGGAGAAAGAAAACATCCGACATGTTTGCGTCGTAATGTTGACCGGTGTGGACTAAGGTCTGCTTTACGCCGCGCTCGCGAAGAGCGCGAATAACAGGCGCAGCCTTCATGAAGTTTGGCCGGGCCCCGACTACGTGAAGAATATGCATAGAGTTAGTGATAGGAAAGGTGGACTCCCACCGACGATCTATCTAGCCTCCGCGGCGTTTGCCAGTTCGTAGACCAGGTTGCCATTGACTTTTCTGGCGTAAGCCAGTACGGCACGCTCAGCCTGTTCGCCCTCAATCCGCCATGAATTATTGTGTCTGACAACCGACATTTTGCTTCGCGCCCTCCACCAGGAATTGACTTCGGAAGGAAGGCCAAGCCAGATCTGCTTCTCTTTTCGCAAGTTTCTCAAGTATCCCAACAAAGCCTGATAAACCGGCTTGGTGTCTGGCTCCATAACATAATCGGGATGGATGATGAAACTTGCCATGCCACTCTTTCCCAAGATCAGCTCAATCTGGGCTTTCCACAAATCAATCGATCGTTGATTGAGAAGGTGGAAGAGCATGTAGTCCTGTGAAGTGGTTACCGGGAGTTCGAGAATATCGCCGATAAAATATGGCGTCACCGTACAACAGCCGCCGTGCTGCGCATCAAGATGAGCAACGTTGGGAATTGACATGTCATACGAGAACTTGAGGGAGTCAAACCATTCGGGTTTGCGGTAAAGCACCGCCGCCCGAAACCCCTTGGCAGCGTAGTCAGTGGCGTATTGATTGATGAGCGCAACCCGGCGTAAAAATTCTTCCCGATTGTCAAACAGCCGGCCGTCGTGATTCAAATCCTGGATTCCAACCTCAAACCCACGATTACGGATGCTATCGAGGAACTCTGCTGAAACCGCATAGCGTCCCTCGGGAACGATCTGGAAGGACGCCTTGATTCCAAACGAATCGTCCAGGTCCATCAGATCCGTGCACAAATCTCTTCCGGCCTCGTTTTCCACATCGTGTGTCACCATCACGCAGCCGCGAGCGCCGCCCGGCCAGAACCAAACGAACGGAACTCGATCGAGGCCTTGAGCCTTCATCGACAATAGCAAGAGTCGTTCGCAGATATTTTCAACTGTGGTGTCAACGGGCCACTGCGGAAACAGTCGCTTTTCCCAATTGCGGGTGTGAAACTTCTGAATCCGCCTGCGCACGTTCAGACTCGTGAGCGGCCGGAGCAGGTAATACAGCTTCCGTTGGAACTTCTCGTAGCCGCTCTCCGCGCTCCCACTGTCTGGATAGCGCTCCAGGCGAAGATTATCGATAATTTCCGCCGGATTGAACGGTAGCTTCAATTGCCCAGCGCCGCCTACGGCTTCATCGGCGGAATCGTGAAACACAGACTCGACTGGCCTGTCGCAAACAGCGGAAGAAGAACGGCCATAGCAAGTTGCGTTCGGACCGAATCGAAAATATCCCTCGCTGGAAGAGATTGTTCCGCTCAGGGAAAAATCCAGGAAGTTTTCGGGACAGCGATAGCGATCACGCACCGGACGACTCAACATCTCCCCAGATTCTACCGCGCCTCTGTAGAATGACGCTTCAGATCTTGCATGCACTCGGGACCGGTCCCCCGAACCGACGCCACGCGCTGACAATAAGTCGATGCTCATATTTTTCGTATTTCAAGCAGCAGGGGCAACTTCGCTGCTCCTGCGCTCTTCTTCTTGCGATGAAGCTTGCAGAAAACCATCGAGATCGTGTCTCGCTTTGGCTAGCAAACTTTGTGCGAAGGAACAACCGTAGAGCGTCACCCCTATCGCCGTTCCCAGCGTATTAGTAAACAAATCCGTCGTACCCGAGCTTCGCGTCGGCAAAAATGCTTGCAGAACCTCGATCGTGAGGCTTACGACAAACCCCAAGGCGATCGTAGTCGCTCTGGGACGATTAATCCGTTGCACTGAGGAAAAATAAACGGCGAAACAGAAACCCAGGGGGATGAATCCCGTTACGTTCACCCCAAAATCCTGCCAGTAACTCCAAGTAGCTTTATACTCGCGCCACGGAGGTAGCAGAAAACTTGGATGCAAGACGAAATAGTGGGAAGGGATCATCAAGTCAGTCGCGGAGTCCAGCTGATTGTGGACGATGCTGCCCTTGCCTTCATTAAACAAGTACAGGGCGACCGGAGCCTGGCCCTCCGCGAGAGTAGGCGTCGCGGTTCTCGTCCAACTCTGCCAGTGTTGTGCCACCTCCGCCGCTGTCAGTTCTCGGTGGTACATCGCAAGTCCCAGAATCCGGCCAGACCAGTCGCTGCTGGTGAAAGGAGAGTCGGCAACGACAAGCCTCCCAGTGAAGTTGTTCCTCGAAACCCCGAGAAGGGGAGATACCTTAGCCAGAACCCCGTCGACATAAACCGACGTATCGTGCTTCCCTAACGTGATGGTCACAAATGCCGGGTTGTTCTCGCGGAACACACCGCTGACCATGATCCACGCAGTTCGCGCGGTACCGTGCTCATCGATGTTGTGGCGCAGGATGCGCAGCCCATCCTTGTTTTGGCGAAGGGAGAATGGCTCCCCGGGGTGCGCGGAGCCATCAAAGGAGAGAATCGTTTTCCTTTCATCAATCCGACTTGGCTCCAACCAAATCTCAAGACTGTCCGAACTATCGTCCTTCAAATCGCCGTCCCCGAAGGCACCCACACTGACAATGCTGCTATGGTGGCCGAAGAGAAGTCCGTTCTTGAGCCAAGTCACCTTGTTGCTCGCAATGTGCAACGGCCACAGGCCTGCAATCAGGATGATGCACAGCACAGAAATGCAGCTGGCACTGGCAATCCTCTTATACGCTTTAGCACTACCGCTTTGGCGCATCGCTTTGAAATCGGTCATGATCAAGAGCTAACCCATATGCCTGTACAGCAACTTGCCCGCTTGAGAGCAAACCGCATCGGGCAGAACAGACAGAAACTGACGGGCCGCTTGTGCACTCCGGCTCTTTGTCGCTTCTCCCTTTTCCGCATGCGGATATCGATAGTAGGTAAGCGTCTTTTTTGTCGTGCCAAACTTGTCCTTGAACTTAATTAGTCCCTCGTTGTCCAAGTCGGACCGGCCGAAATCTATCCGCTCCACTCCCGAAGCTTTGCTTTCCTCGACGAGCCTCCAGAACAGAAACGGCATACCTCCGAGATTGTGGACACTCTCATCTGAGCAACCGTACTTGTAAATGACGCATGATCGATGCCGCAGGGTAAGCATCGCCGAGATCGGAGTTCCATCCTTACGAGCCACTCTGATCTGAAGTTTGTCGCCCATGCATGCGACCAAATTCTTGAACCAGGCTCGCGGCTGCGGGAGCAAGTGATGGCGCCTCCTGGTAATCAAAACCAGGCGGTAGAATTCGTCCAACAGTTGCCCGGAGCGGCCGGCTTCATACGAAAGCCCTTCTTTCTCCGCCCGACGAATCCTTCGCTGGATGGAATCTTTGTGAAACCCGCGAAAAATCTCTTCTAAATTCGCTCTGATGTCGAGCTCATGAAAGCAGTAGGAGCGGCTCGGTTGCAGATCAAAGGCGCCGCCTTCGACTTGTGACAACGGCCGGAGTTCGATGTACTTCCAATGTTGACGATCACATTCACCCCGTAACCAGTTCATGAATTCCAGAGATTCACCGATCTCATTCAGCAGGGGTTCACAATGATCGGCAAAAGGCAGCGACACCAATCGAGATCCAGTCAACCAACTCGATACGCGGCACAGGACGACGCCATCATTTAATCGTTCACCCGCAGGCGCGCTGGTGAGCACAAGCGGTTCATAGCCATAGGTGCGAGCCAATGCTTGAAGCCAACCTCGTTCGTGAAACGCCGCCGCGCAAGGGTGGCGAGCGACCAAGTCATCCCAGCGGTCGTCTACCAGCGGGTCCAGGACGTGGACGTTCACTGAGATCACACTTTCCGCCACCAAAACTCTCCGG
>Ga0210410_10005133_pt1 | contig 11441 bp, 13 predicted proteins | sample IncBWC4MmetaG_FD_161058 | JGI IMG/M metagenome (GOLD analysis project Ga0210410, IMG submission 161058) | Forest soil microbial communities from Barre Woods Harvard Forest LTER site, Petersham, Massachusetts, United States - Inc-BW-C-4-M | ecosystem: Environmental > Terrestrial > Soil >... | reverse complement strand
TCGAAACCGAGCCGTCACCACGACCAGGAAATCACAGGCGACGATTGACTGGGCGTGATTGCGGACAAACGTCCTCCAGTTCTGCGAAGAGGTCCTCCGGTGGCCCCGTCGCCCCGGCTCGGGAGGCCAATAGGCGCGTACGGTACGTGGAGAAACATAGATACCCAGCTTCACCGACAGTTCCGCTGACACGCGCGCTTGTCCCCAAGTCGGATTTTCTTGTGCCATTTGCACGATGAGGTTGCGGATGTTCTCAGGAATTCGTGGCCGACCAGCTTGCGACTTCCCTTTCCAAAACAACTGGAAACTCTTGCGATGCCAGCCGATCAGGGTCTCGGGTTTGACAATGACCAAGGCCTCTTTCCAATTGCACAGGCGAGACCAGAGGATTAGGGAGAAACGGGCGGAGTCGTTCAATCGTCTTGGTTGGACTTGTCTCTCCTGATAGAAGGCCAGCTGCTTTCGCAGAAACAGGACTTCCGCGCTGAGGGCTGTGCGCGAGCGGAACAGGAGACGGAAGAAAAGAAGCCCGTCCGTGACCAGATCGGTGATCAAGATAAGCAGAGAATCCAGTGAGCGCTTAGCGTTCGGAAAGAATCGAAGCACGGCCTTTCAGGATGGCACAGGGTCAGTCAGGCTGAGGGGTATTTTCTGCCAGCCAGCTGGCTTCCCGGGTTTTCGAAGTCACGTAAGCCGAACAAATAAGTGCCAACATCTCTGTCAGATGGGAGCCGGATGGAATTCTTGCGTACCACACCTAGTTTTGGCGAGGCACAAGGTGATGTCGCCCCCAGGATGATCCAACTGAAAGTTCAACTGCGCTTTTGATTCGGAAAGCGGTGCGAGCAGCCGCGTGGCTTCGCGTCACCTCGTCGAAATCGACCTCAGAAGTTTTCCATCAGCCACATGTTGCCGTCCATGGACCTGTGCCTACCGAAAACTCCGTTCAGCTAGCTTCACCAAAATGTAACATTGTTACAATACATCTCATTCTGCCTGGCTATCTCACGTCAGTTTCATCGTTTCATTTTCTTGAATTGTCGTGACGGTCAGTAAAGAAGTAGCAGAAAAGGTAGGCATTGGCTTTGAGCTCCCGACTCAAAGCGGCGTTGTTGCACCCAATGCACCCAAGAAGTCGACCAACCTTCAGTAGTGAGCGTGCTCTCTGTAATTGAAAACTTGAGAGAAGAATGGCGCGCCCGGGGGGACTCGAACTCCCGACCTTCTGGTTCGGAGCCATAAGAGCAAAAATGCTAAATGCCCTATTTGGCGTCGCTTACGGACTGGAAACGCCATTCTTCCCTCAATGAGCTGCACCCACCCAAAACCGAAATGCGCGCTCGGGGCCGAGCCGCGAAGCGCAAATCCTGCCAGCAGGTCTTCAAAAAAGATTCCCAACGAGCGGCAGACGTTTTCCTTTGTAACCTCGACGTTCCCTTCCTCCAATCGCACCGCGCGAAGCGCGTCCTTGCGGCTCATCCCCTGCTTCATCTTTACTTCACTTGCTATCTCAAGAAAACCTCGCAGCTCTTCGTCCAGCTGCTCTTCGACCCGCTCCTTGCGAACAGTGATCGGAGCCCGTTTGCTATGTTTCGCAGCAGTGACATCGGTCTTCACTCGTAACGCAAGGCCACTAGAGCGTCAACGCTGAGGGCACGGCGCGCAGGCAGGAAACTGGCCAGCAATGCGATGAATCCCAGCCCGCCTACCGTTGCGAGCAACACTACAGGATCGGTTGGTTTGAGCCCGAAGAGCATCGCTCTGGCCGTCTCAGCGAGGGCCACACTTAGGACGGCGCCCAGGACCAATCCCGATGCCAGTAACAAGGCGGCGTTGCGGAGAACCAGGAAGAGCACGTCCCAGCGTTGTGCTCCGAGCGCCATGCGGATGCCGATTTCGTTCGTGCGTCGCGCCACAAGGTAGGACATCACACCGTAAAGACCAAGGGCCGCCATCAGCGTGGCGAGGAGGCCAAAGAAGCCGGAAAGCCTGGCCGTGAGGCGCTCGCGCATCAAGCCTTCCAGGACGGTGGTTTCAAAAGGATGAAAGCCAATCGTGATCAGCGGGCTGACCTGGGTGACAAGGTTTCTGACATTGGACACGGTTTCGCTCATCGCAGCGGTCGAACGAATCACGACTTCAGCCGAGGGATCAGGCTGAGCGTCTTGAGCCGCACAGAGAAACGCAATTGGGCTAAATTCCTCGCGCAAGGTGGAATATTTGGTGTCCGCAACCACACCCACGATCTCGAATGATTGCTCGCGTTCGAAGGGAGTGGCCTCGCGACGAAATGTCCTAGCCACAGGATTCGACCCGAGGCCGAGGTTGCGCACGAAAGATCGATTCACAATGGCGACTTTTCGGGACGAGACCGTATCTGCATCATTGAAATCCCTGCCAGCAAGCAGAGGAATGCCCATCGCTTTGAAGTAACCGTCGCTGACCGAATTAAACCGCGACTCCAACCCGCTCGTGCGATTGCTTCCTTCGATCCAAACGCTGTTGCTTGTGCTGCCGCCGCTGAGAGGAAGAATGCCAACTTCACCCGCCGAGACGACGCCGGGAAGCCCGCGAATTCTTTCCAGCAGATCGCGCTTGAAGGCAGCGCGCCCCGCATAGGGAACATTAAGACGGCGAAACAGATCGAGATCGGTCACGAGAACTCCCTGTTGCAGGAACCCTGTGTCAACCGTGAGAAGGTTGCGCAGACTGCCGGCGAAGAGCAGGGCTCCGAACACGAGGACGAATGACAGAGCAACTTGGGATACGACCAGCAGCTGGCGCAGTCCAAATTGAGTGCGATCTGAGGCGACAGTGCGGCTGTTCGTGCGGAACGCCTCGGAGGGAGAAATGCGGGACGCCCTGAGTCCAGGCGCCAAGCCAAATAGGATGCAAGTAAGAGTTGCCAGTCCAAGGGTAAAAGCGAGAACGCGCCACTCAGGCCTTAGGTCAAGAAAGAGCGGGTCGCCCTCTGTACCGAGCGAGGCTACCAGGAATTGGCTCAGGTTTCTAGCAAGGAACAGTCCCAGAGCGCCGCCTAATAATGCCAGGAGAATGCTTTCAGTCATTAATTGCCGTATGAGGCGGCTGCGCGGCGCGCCGAGCGCGAGCCGCACGGAAAATTCCTGCGTGCGTGCAGTAGCACGCGCGAGCATCAGATTTGCCAGATTCGCGCACGCGATCAACAGAACCAGACCAGCAGTGCCCAACAAAAGCGAAAGGGAATCTGAATACTCATTGCGCAGCCAAGAGACACCGCTGCCGGCGGGAACAGTCGTCAGCTTAAATTTGAGGTAGTCTTTTACGTTCTCAGCAGGATAGTTCGACGGAAGTGTCGCTTGGAAGATCTGCGGTGAAATCACCGCCAACCGCGCGTTTGCCTGTTCCCGAGTCGCACCGGGTTTCAAGCGCCCCACGACGTTTAGCCACCAAACCGAGCCTGCGTCTAGCCAGTGTCCTTCACTCCACAAGACCGCCTGCGAGCAAATGGGCACGGCGACGTCGTAGGAATGCCCGACTTCCACTCCGAAAAAACCAGGAGGCGTGACGCCAATGATCTCCGTTGGATGGTAGTTGAGCGTAAGCTTGCGGCCGATCGGTGAAGGGTCGCCGCCAAGCTCGCGCTGCCAGAACGCGTAGCTGACCACGGCGCCCGGTAGGCCACAACCGCGGCGGTCGTCGTCAGCCGTGAAAACGCGGCCCATTAAAGGCTGGACACCAAGCACGCGAAAGAAATCGCCGCTGACAAAAAGCCCCTGCGCGAGCCGCACTTCGCCTCCCGGAGTGAGGCCGAAATTATTACTATCCCAAGCGGCCACGCCGGCGAAAATATCTTGGTTGTTGCGGAGCTTCTCCCAGATAGCGTTCGTGAGGGCGGAATATCCCGTTGTCTGATGTCCCCTGATACCCGTTTTGTCAGCGAGCTGCACCGTGACGAGCTGCGAGGGCTCTTTCACCGGAAGACTTCGGAGGCGCACGGCATCAATTAATTGAAAAATAGCTGTGTTAGCCCCGATTCCGAGGGCCAGAGACACGATGGCGACCATCGTGAACATAGGGCTTCGTCGGAGCAAACGGGTTGCATGGCGCAAGTCCTGCCAAAAACTTTCGAGAAAAAATTCCCACCCGGCTGAGCGGACGACCTCCTTCGTAACTTCGAGACTGCCCTGCTCAAGCCGGACCGCGCGAAGAGCTTCCTTGTGGCTTAAGCCGTCCTTCATCTTTTCGGCGGCTGCCATTTCCAAGTAGGCCCCCATTTCCTCGTTCCATTCCCTGTCCATCTGCTCCTTTCGGAAAAGGGACCGGAGCCCACGTGCGACATTTCGGAGCAAGGACATAGCACAACCCTCAGGATGCCTCTAGAATTCTGGCGATCGCCGCCACTTGCTTTCCCCACTCTCGCGTTTCGTTATTGAGTCTCTTTCGCCCCTTCTGCGTCAGGGCGTAGTACCTCGCTCGCCTGTTGTTCTCGGTTGGCTTCCATTCGCCTTCGATTAACCCATCCCTCTCTAACCGTTGAATGGCAAGAAATAACGAGCCCGCATTGAGGCGAAAAACACCTTTGCTCATCTGCTGGATTCGGACGGAAATCCCGTATCCATGGGCAGGCTCCAGCGCCAACGTTTTTAGGATGAGCATATCTAGAGTGCCCTGGACGATGTCACTTGGCTTCCAAGAGGAGCATACGCTTCTCCTTCTGGTTGTCAAGAGGAGGAGAGTCATGACAGCCTGGCTAACTCTCACGTCAGTTTCATCGTTTCATTTGCTTGAATGTCGTGACAGTCCGCAAAGAAGCCAAAGAAGTAGCAGAAAAGGTGGGCATTGGCTTTGAGCTCCCGACTCAAAGCACAGCGTTGTTGCACTCAATGCACCCAAGAAGTCGACCAACCTTCAGTAGTGAGTGTTCCCTAGGTAATTGAAAACGTGAGAGAAGAATGGCGCGCCCAAGGGGACGATTTTAGAACTTTTCTCGGTGATTTCGTGGCAGCCCTGCCACGCTTCGAGTTTCCGGCTGGATTAGTCTGTAGCTTATTCGTGAGCCCCGAGGAGAGTTACCGCGTGGAAGACTGGTTGGTGCCGGATGCGAGACTGCTCCGCGATATCAGCGCAACCAAGTTTCCTTCAATGCGCCAATGGCAACGCTGAGAACAAAGCTTCCGACTGCCAGCAAGAAGACCGCTGAAAATCTTCGCGCAAGACGTAAGTCTTTTGCTGGGCGTGTTGATTGCTCCAAGATTATCTGTCCTTCTGAAAGCTGGCCCAGCTTGCCTGCAATTCGGGGCGCCAAGACCAAAAGTAGTCCTGCGCAGATAAACAGCAAGCCCATGACAAACAGGCCGAGGGCCAGAGCCCAATCACCGTCGTGGGGTGGTGGACGCAGCCAAAACCACAACAGGATTGTTGCAAACGCGAGCACATACACTGACAGCATCGTGAACGCCAGTGTTATCCAATCTCGCTTGCGGAAGAATGCTGACCAACGTAGCAGCTTCTACAACGCCACGGCTAGGTAGGCCACACCCAACACTATTCTGAAAAGTGTTTGTCGGGCGAGGGGGTTATAAGTGAGGAACCAACCCAACGGCAGAAGCAGTAGCCAGGCCAACGAGGTCAAGACTGCTAATCTCGCCTCGCGGTTTGACTCTGGCAGGGCAATTGGGAGATTGCTTGGCATGTCTCAGCGCCTGCGCACACGGCGAGCAGTATAAGCCATGCGAAGCTGGAAGTTATTGACAAGAAATGGCCTGGAATGTGGTGCGCCCGGGGGGACTCGAACTCCCGACTTTCTGGTTCGTAGCCGTTCGACCCACTTTGCTAAATCTTGCCAGAGGAGTAGCTAATCGAACGGAATCAGCAAGTTGGGGCAAATTCCAGCAACCTGCTTTCTCCTTCCTTTATTGTTATTTGTGGCATTTTTGCCGCGGTTTTCCGCACTTTGCGTTACATTTTCGTGACAGCATCGCGATCCAGCCGAACGCGGAACGACGCGGCCGTGATGCCCGTAGGAACGGTGTGCCTCGGAGTGCGGATTACCACCGATTGCATTGGATATCGCGTCGAGACAGAAGACATGATCTACATCCTTGAGTACTGTTACAACCCGGTCGTCCAACATCCGTGGCCTGCGGATGTTCGTGCAGCTTGTTTCGCTCTGCTTGCCGCAGCTTCGGTTGCCAGAGAAGATTCCAACTAAAGTCAAGAAGTTCCGGCGAGCAGTACCACACGGGAACTTCTTGCTTTTTCCGATAGATAGATGGATCTTAAGGAACAACGCCGACGTTGTGCACGCCAGCCGCTAGCGACATTCCCGTGCCGGCCGTTTGCGGCAGCCACCACATCTTCCGGACCCAGCGGTGCTGGCTCGCCATCATGCGCCGGCCTAGATAATCCATAAGCGCGGGGCTGACCTGTGTAGCTGCGTACAGTGCGCCGGAGTGCGCGAAGGGCCGCAGCAGGGGGTTCGACTCCGTTCCATAATTGCCCGAGATTGCGCGACGCGTGGACCAGGCATCGAATGCCGCTGCGCCGTGCCCGGCGAATGTCAGCGCGTACCACACTTTTCGCTGCGGGCGGGTTTCGTAGGTGCGAAGGAAAGCGGCTTTGGCCGGTGGCGCCGGAGATCCAGCGGAACGCGGAAGGATCGGCTCAGCAGAAGGCAGAACGAGGGCTGCTGGAGCAACAAAAGTGTTCACCGATGGTGCGGAGTTTGAATTGGATGCTTCCCCTGCATCCATCTTTATCTTGGGCTGGGGAGCGGAAGGCATATCCGAGGAGGGAGACGAATCCTTTTGCTGGCCGCTGATGGCCGCCACTGGCACGTCGAAAACTGCATTTGGGGTGTCCCCCAGATGAGGAAGAGGACACAAGAGAAGAAATGCTGCCAGCAACATAATTCGCCTCCAATGCTCAAGACGTTGCACCACGACGACACTCAAGTCTCGGTCGGTTCGAGCTGCGATGGAGGTGCGGCAATCGTTCGGCATTGGCGAGGGCTACAGCGCGGACCTTGCTTTCTTGCCTTGCATGCCAAAGTGCCCCGGACAGTGACTTAGTGGACTGCCTCCATCTGACGCACCGCGAACAGGCAAATTCGCTGTAGTTCCTCGTAGGTGAAGTACGTCTCTTCCTCTTTGTCGGTTCGTTCTACGTGGCCCAATCCCGATTCCTTCGAAATACGGCTGAGCTCCGCTTCCGGTATTCCAAGCAGGAAGGAAGCTCTTGCCTGCGTGACATATTTCAGGACTTGATTGTTCATAAACTCCCCCTATGCCGCCACGATCCGCCATGGCGTCGATTTCCACAGCCAGGATCATCGTCTTGTAAATGTTTGCAAATGTTGGTGTTGGACGTTCTGTCCATTTACATCAACCCCCACTAAGATGAGATCGGTCCGCCTCCATGTCAGTGCAGTCCGGCGGTTCTGGTGATTAAGGCGGGGGCCCTATTCACGGAGGCGGCTCTCTCCTCTCGTTGCAACATAGCCTGTTACCAAGTGATTTCAATCGGGTGAATCACCCAATTCAGACTGAATGAAAGCCTGAGAACTCCCGGTGGGAAAACTCTCCTGGAAAGATGTCATGGCTGAATCAAACCGTGGCGAATGGCGTACCGAAGGGGCGAGGGCACAGAGTTTACGGAACTGGACCGGGCGAGCCACGTGATCCGGCGATGCGGAAAGGATCAAGAGGCTTGTGGGCTGAGCATTCGCAAATGGATGTGGCGCAAAAGGAAGGCCCTTCTACACCCTCACTTCCACCACGGTTGTTGAAGATGACATTGCATCGGGCAGAACGGTTGCACACTTGCTGCCGACTGTGCCCGAATGTCACCACTTGCGGCGATATCCCGTATGGTGAAAAAACTCGTCCTGGTCGCTGCCTTGAGCCAGAACTCATTGCTCTGCGCACGTTGATGATAAATCGGGCCCGGCAGCGCTTCTGCCAGTGGGGATCCCCGGCATCCTTAATATATGAATATATGTGCTGATTGAGAGCCCATGGCCCGCTGTCGCGTCGATTTTTATGCCGCTTCCTTCTCGTAGTACTTCAGCACCCCTCCCAGTCGTTCTCGACGCCGCACTGCTCCCATGTTCCCGGTTGCCCCCGGCCGCGAAGGAAACAAGATCCGATTGTCTTTGCCCTGATGGTTGCGCTCCTCGTGGTAACGATATATTGCTGCAACGCTCGCCGCAGCGAAGATTCGCCAAACAGGCTCGCCGTCGGAGGCCGAGCTGCAGCACTATTTTCGAGTCTCTCCGTCTTCTGTGCATCAGATGATCTTAACGCTCGAAGCGCGAGGCCTCATCGAGCGAACGCCCGGGCAAGCGCGGTCAATCCATCTGTTGATCCCTCGCGAGGAGATACCGAACTTGGCTTAGGTTGCCCGGTGGGAACTCGAAGAACGGTTAACGTCGAGAAGCATCTGCAGTTTCTTTCTTCTCGATGGCTTAAGGGTGGTCAGGCAGCCGGCGAGTTCATAGGGGTTGAAGACATTCTACACCTCGGCCTGAAAACGCGGAAGCTAAGCGGCGAACTCCGAGCGCTGATCTGCCGCCTCAGCAAAATTCAACAGTTTTTCGCCGAGAAGATAATCCAGCGCGCTCTCGACGCCGAACCGCTTTTTGATCCTGCGGGTCGCCCGGCACTGATGCACCCATGCCGGTAACTATATCGCTGGAGAAAGCAGGACGCAAATCACCCCGGGCAAGACAGGCCGGCATTCGTCAGATCGGATGCGCCCCGCTTAACGCTTACATTCGAGAGAGATACGTGGCACGTCCGGGAGACTCGAATTCCCGACCTTCTGGTTACCACGCCAGACGGTCGCGGTGAAGTTCACTCTGATTAAATCATTTAGATTCAAAGAGTGGCGCGCCCGGGGGGACTCGAACTCCCGACCTTCTGGGCGAAAATGCGCTACACGCCAACACACGCCAACACACTCCAGCCGAAACCAGCCAATAGAATCAGCGCAAGAGCCGATTCGCTTTAGGACTGTTTCGGATGCTTTTGTACCCCGTTCACGGACAATTACACGGACAATTTGCGCGGCTGCCAGGCCCGGGCCATCCAGCGTTGGATATTTCATCAGTCGGCTTTGGGCGCCGTTAAAAGAAAACCGACAGAAAGTCCAGCAGGTCCAGAAAATCGATGAGATAACCAAAGAAACGCAATGGGTTGGCATCTTCCAACGATTGGGCTTGGTACCTGAGGATTGGCTCTTTTGCGGCTGGCGCGCCGCAGCCCGAGCCTTTGCTTAAGCCCGTGAACATCCGAGGATCAGCGCCTAAGCCTAAAACAATGAAGGACATATTCAACTGGCAGCTAAGCCGGAGGCCTACTGATACTTACGCGTTGACGTTGATGATTGTTTCAGCCTGCCCGCGCCCTCCCCGCAAGATGTGGTTCGTTCACCGCTCACCTGAGGTTTGAGAAAGCAGCTGTGCGAGGAAATTGCGAGACCAGAAATCAAGCTTTTTCAATGCGTTTGAGATTTTTGACCATACGCTAATAGCGTAAAGGTTGTTCTCTGTGTGCGCGTACGCTGCGCGGGCGATCTGTTGCATGCGTTCAACGGCTTCGCCTTCTGCTTCGTGCAGCACATCCCGTAGGTTCAGCAAATCATCGTTCTGCGCTAGAGTTCCCATCGGCACAAACGCAAGAAATGTTGGCGAGGGCATCCCGGGTGAGTAGGCCGGCGGGATTTCACCGCCGGCCTCTCGCCTCCGGCGAAGGAAACAAAATCCGATTGTCTTTGCCCTGATGGTTGCGCTCCCCATGGTAATGTACGAGATATTGCTGCAATGCTCGCCTCGAAGATTCTCCAAACAGGATCAACCTCGACAGACATTCTTCTCTGACCGATCTCACCCAGCGTTCCGCATACGAGTTCAGATTCGGGCTCCTTGCTGGCAATCGAAGCGGATTCACTCTTCCCGTCCTGATCAGTTTCCGAAACGATTCGCAGAACTTCGCGTCGCGGTCATGCAGCAGATAGCGGCAGCCCCTCAGGCTTCTCCACTCCTCCATAGTCATGTTTCGCGCCTGCTGCTCCATCCACTCCTGATCAGGGTACGGCGTGAATCCTGCCAGCCTCACTTGGCGACTCTCCTGGTGGATGAAGAACAGCACATAGTAGGTAGTCAACCCTTGAGCGTTCCGAGCGGATAAAGTCCTTCCAGGAGTTCGATTGCTTTCGCTTCGGCGCTGGAGAAATGCCGTGGCGACGCCCGTTTCGGGCTTGGCCGTTGCCGCCACGTCCCCTCCAGAGCCTTTCGACCCTGTCCTTTAAGGGCCTGAGGTCGTCGCTCACCTTTCATGCCAGACAGAGTCAATAAAACATGTCTGCACACAGACCGGCTTCTTCTTCCTGGAGGTGGTCATGATCAAGCGAGTCAGGTTGATACCATTCATGGTTGGGTTCCTAACCAGCTGTCTGATCTCAGCGGCGCAAGTATCGCAAACTTCTTTGGAGCGCAGACAGACGCTCGGCTATTTCGCTGATGAGTCTCGTATCAATGAGTTGTTATTTAACATTTCGAGAAAACATCACCCTGAGAACTTCGTAATCAGGAACGTCACCGTCATTTCAACGACCGAGGGTCGCGCGGTGCCCAATCAGAGCGTTGTGGTCAGGGACGGTCGCATCGCTGTCGTCGGCCCATCGGCATCGAGTCAGAGCGCTCGAGGAGTACGAACCATCGATGGGGCTGGTGCATATTTGATTCCTGGCCTCACCGACATGCACATACACGAGTTCGGTTCTAGCAGCCAACATTTGTTGAACCTACTGGAAGGTGTGACCTCGGTACGAGACATGGACGGGTTTCCATGGACTCTTCGGATGCGTGAGGCTGTAAACAGGGGCGAGCTTCTGGCACCCAATCTCTACATCTCTGGAGAAATCTTGAATGGCGCGCCGATGGGCCCCTACGCTCGCGTTGTGACGACTCCAGAAGAAGGAAGGGCTGCAGTTCGCAATGACAAAGCGGCTGGCTTCGATTTCATCAAAGTGCACAACATCATGAAGCCTGAAGTTTACGAAGCAATCCTTGATGAAGCGCACAAACAGAGCATCGATGTAGTCGGACACATTCCTCAGGGAATAAAGGTTGCTGACGCAATCAGACTCGGTCAAAAGACAATGGAACACTTCAAAGGGTACATCCTCGACGAGACCCTTACGATCAGCCATGAAGATTACGTCTCGGCGACAAAAGGTGCCGACGTCTGGTTATGTCCTACTTTCTCCACGTATCGAAACTACTTGAGAGGCGCTGATGCTCTGAGGGCACTGGATCTTCCTGAAATGCGCTACACATCATGGCGCGATCGAATCGACTGGAAGAAACGAGCCGACGAACCTGCCACACCGCAAACACAGGCTCGGCAACGGATTCTTCCTATGTCAGAGCAGATTTTTAAGGAGCTGCTTCCCGTGGG
>Ga0210410_10005131_pt1 | contig 11443 bp, 9 predicted proteins | sample IncBWC4MmetaG_FD_161058 | JGI IMG/M metagenome (GOLD analysis project Ga0210410, IMG submission 161058) | Forest soil microbial communities from Barre Woods Harvard Forest LTER site, Petersham, Massachusetts, United States - Inc-BW-C-4-M | ecosystem: Environmental > Terrestrial > Soil >... | reverse complement strand
TGCTACAATCCCGTGGCGCTCAACCTGCATCCAATCAATCGAGGCCGCCATGATCACTCTCAACAACAGTCCTCAACAAAAAAGCCCTCTCACCCGCCGCGCTTTCCTGACCGCCGCCGTAGCCGGCTCCGCCGGCCTGGCATTCTGGTACCTAACAAAAAATAATCCGGCCCCCGCGGAAGCCTCCGCCCCTCTCCCAATTTCCAAAACCGTCAGCATCGTAGAATTCTCCGATGCCGGTATCCGCAAAGAAAAAACTTCCGTCCAGACAATCGTCAGGTCCGACGCCGAATGGCGCAAACAACTTTCTTCCGACTCCTACGAAATCACGCGCCGCGAAGGCACCGAGCGCCCCTACACAAACGAAAATCCCAACAATCACGCCCCGGGCGTCTTCCGCTGCATCTGCTGTGATACCGCTCTCTTCGACGCCGCCACCAAATTCGATTCCGGCACCGGCTGGCCCAGCTTCTATCAACCCATCGCCAAAGAAAACATCGTCGAGGAAATCGATAGCTCGCTCGGCATCACCCGCACCAAAGTTTCCTGCCGCCGCTGCGAAGCCCATCTAGGCCACGTTTTCGACGACGGCTCTCCGCCCACCGGCCTGCGCTATTGCATGAATTCCGTAGCTATGCGTTTTGCGAAGGCCACCTAAATATCTCCCCCGTGGCACAGCCATTCCTGGCTGTGCGCCGTTGACCCATCTGTGGCACAGGCTTCAGTGGTCAGTCTCATGACATCCTTTACAGAGCGTTATCAGGACATCCTTTACACTCGGCGGGATTCACCTGGGCGCGCTGGTTTGGTCTTTGTCGACGGGGCGCGGTTCGCTGCGGCCCCGCGACACCTGAACAAACGCTGCGCCCTCATCCGCCACACCCGCAGCTCCCATGCTATAATGTCGCTTGCGATACGTATCGTGAACTCAAACTGATAACCCGAAGACGCTCGCTCGAAGCGCGTCGGAGGTACAGGGAGAACTCAGGATGCGAAAATTCCCACCCCGCCTCGCCGTTCGCAACGTATTCCCGTTATTTGCTCTAGCGAGCCTAATTCTCTGTCTCGCCGTCGGCGCCATCGCTCAATTTCAAGATCAAAGCGACTGGCACCAATGGACCGCCAAGTACGTCCACAAAGTTCTCACCAACTCGCCTTGGGTATCAACTTGCTGTCGAGATTGGAGCGGCGCGCCAGCTAGCGCCGATGGCGTGGGCGACGCCACCGCGACGCTTGGATATAGCGCTTCCATTGTTTCGTCTCAAATGGTTCGTCAAGCACTTGTCAGGCGGCTGCGCTTGGATAGGCGGTACCAGACGCTGGATCATCTGCACCGCGCGGAAGTCGATCAGAGAATCGCCGCGTGCCTCAGCGAAAGATTTGATAAGTACATCGTCGTGAGTTTCGGTTTAAATTTTGCGCCTGATCCTAAATTCGGATCAGTAAACCCAAACGGGTTTCATCTACTCACTCCCGACGGCAGAAAAATCGTTGGGCAAGTAGTAAACGACTCGATCGCGCTGAAGTGTAGCGCGCTACCGAGCGACCTATATCAATACTCGATTGTGAGACCCGTCTCGGACCTCGGGCTTTATGGTCCGCACGACGAGTTAGCTTTCCCACGTATTGTGGATGGCAAGCCAACGATTGGGCCGAACGACAAGAGAATTCGCATCGATTTGGATCTTGATTTCTATAAGAAATCATGGCCAGGCCATTCCGTCGCCGAGATCGACTTCAACATCGCCAAGCTGACTTACCAAGGTAAGCCGGACTTCTGAGAAATATCTCTGCCTCTCAATACTCTCATCCTCGTTGACTTGCCCACTCTCCCGTCATAGCATGACGCCATTCACCGTGAAAATTTCTCATCTAATTTCGTGCCGCCGGAGCCAAACCGCGTGACCCTCCCCGCCGGAGAACGCCTCGGCAGCTATCAAGTCATCGCGCTTCTCGGCGCAGGCGGCATGGGCGAAGTGTATCGCGCCAGTGACTCAAAACTTGGTCGCGTCGTCGCGCTGGAAGTTCTTCCCAGCGGTTTGCACATGGAAAACGAGCAGCGCATGGCCCGTTTCCAGCGCGAAGCGCAAATCCTCGCCGCCCTAAATCATCCCAACATCGCCACCATTCACGGACTCGAAGATTCCGGCCCGCTCCACGCACTCGTAATGGAACTCGTCGAAGGCCCCACGCTCGCCGACCGCATCGCCGAAGGCCCTCTGCCTCTCGAAGAAGCGCTCAACATCGCCGGACAAATTGCCGAAGCATTGGAGTACGCCCACGAACGCGGCATCATCCATCGCGATCTGAAACCCGCCAACGTAAAAATCACTCCCGATGGAAAAGTAAAAGTTCTGGATTTTGGCCTCGCCAAAGCCCTCGAAGACTCGCCGGAATCCGTGAATATTTCCACCTCTCCCACCCTCACCATCGGCGCCACCCGCGCCGGAATTATTCTCGGCACCGCCGCTTATATGCCGCCGGAGCAAGCCAAAGGAAAATCCGTCGATCGCCGCGGAGATGTCTGGTCATTCGGCGTCGTCCTTTTCGAGATGCTCGCCGGAAAACAACTCTACACCGGCGAAACCGCCTCCGAAGTCATGGCCGCCGTCATCATGAACGAGCCGGACGTCAATTCCCTTCCGCCCGTGACGCCCGCTCCCGTTCGCCAGCTCATCCGCCGCTGCCTCACCCGCGATCCGCGCCAGCGCCTGCGCGACATCGGCGAAGCCCGCATCGCCATCAACGATTACCTCGCCAATCCCGCCGCTGCCAACGCACAAAGCGCGAATTCGTTGGCCACAATCGCGGCACTGCAACAATCGCCAGCAAAGCGCGCACTTCCTTGGGCCATCACCGCACTTGCAATCGCAACGGCGGCAATCATCGCCTGGGCTCCGTGGCGCGCCGCGCCCGAACCCACGCATCCCACGCGCCTCAGCGTGGAGATAGGCGCAGACGCATCGTTGGGCACAGTCGCATTTGGACCCGCCGCCATCATTTCTCCGGATGGAACCAAGTTCGCATTTGTCGCTGCTTCTGACTCCGACAAGAAGGCCCGTCTCTATGTCCGGCAACGAGACCGGCTGGAAGCAACGCAGCTTGCAGGCACGGAAGACGCGCGCGATCCCTTTTTTTCCCCGGATGGCGAATCCATCGCGTTCTTTTCGGACGCCAAGTTGAAAAGGGTCTCCGTATCAGGCGGCGCGGTCGTTACACTCTGTGACGCTCCCAGCGACCGCGGCGGCGCTTGGAGCGAAGACGGCACGATTATCTTCGCGCGCTCCAATCGCGAAGGCCTTTCCCGGATATCGGATTCCGGCGGCACACCCGAACTCCTCACAAAACTCGATTCGTCAATTGGAGAGATCACTCACCGCTGGCCGCAAATGCTTCCCGGAGGCAAAACAGTACTTTTTGCAGCGCATAATTCCGGTACAAACTTTGGCGAAGGTTCGATCTACGTGCAGGATATAAAGTCCGGTGAACGAAAACTTGTCCACACCCGCGCCATGTTCGCGCGCTACGTCCCCAGCGGCCACCTTATATTCGCAAATGATGGGACGCTTTTTACCGTTCCTTTCGATTTGGGCCGGCTGCAAACAACGGGTTCACCCGCACCGTTCCTCGAACATGTCGCCATGGCAACTGCAACAGGTGGCGCTCAATTCGATGTATCGAAAACAGGTGCAATTACATACGTTGCCGGAACTAACCGTACCGGAGTCATCACCGTCAACTGGATGGACAAAAGCGGTAACTATCAACCACTGCATCTGCCTCAGGGCGACTATGTTGATCCAAGCATCTCTCCCGATGGAAAAAAAATGGCATTGATCATTCAAGATCGCAAAAATACTGACGTCTGGGTATATGACTGGGAGCGGGATACATTGTCGCGCGTCACATTTAGCGGGGCCAACCAATGTCCAGTTTGGACTCCTGACGGCCGGCACATTATCTACTCCTCCGCGCAAGATTCCTCCCAACCCAATTTGTTCTGGGTGAAATCGGACGGTACTGGCGCGCCCGAACGTCTCACCCAGGACAAGTCCCAGCAGCTTGGCTATTCCGTCTCGAAAGATGGAAAATTCCTGGCCTTCGATCAATTGGACTATTCCAGCAAAACCGGGCGGGACATTTGGACGCTGTCGTTAGAAGGCAGCGACAAGCCGGGCTGGAAACCGCCTCAACCTCAAGTCTTCCTGAATTCACCATTCTTTGAGGCCACCCCGGCGTTCTCTCAGGATGGGCGATGGCTGGCATATTCATCCGACGACACCGGCACGAGTGAAATTTATGTCCGCGCATTTCCCGGCCCGGGCGGTAAGTATCAAATATCCAACGGAGGCGGCCTGGATCCAATTTGGTCCAGAGACGGCAAGCAGTTGTTATACCGAAATCTCCGCGAACCTTACAAAATGATGGTCGCGGATTTCAAAGTTGTGAATGGCGCCTTCCAGAATGGCAAGCCTCAAGAATGGTCACCAGGAACAGTTGAGGGCAGAGGCCTCACGACCTGGAGCGCAGATCTGGGTCCCGACGAAAAGCGCTTCCTCGTCCTGAAAATTCCCGATGTCGTCGCGAACTCCGCCACAAAAAACGACAAGTTCGTCCTAATCCTCAACGCCTTCGACGATCTCCGCCGCAAGTCCGCTGCCACCAAGCCATAACAGTGGCACAGGCTTGCGCGCGGTTTGCGTCCCGGTGCCCTTTGCCGGGAAGCCTGTGTGGTTCTCTCCTGTGTCATCCACCTTCCAGAGCCATCCGCTGAATGCACAACTCATGACCTAAGCGCCACTTAACATAATCCAGATCCGATGCTCAATCTCCAATGAATCCAATCACATAAGTACCCCCCCCAAAAAAAAATCGCGTACCCCACCCCGGGGGTCGCGAGCGATGTATTTGCTAATAAAGGACTTACAGCGATCTGGTGCCAATGTATATGCTAATAAAGGACTTAGCGGAAAAACGGGGGTCGTAGGGGCCACCTTCAGGTGGGCCGATCATTTGCTCTTGTAGCGCTACCCTTGAGGGTAGCAGTTCTCGGTGTTTGCTCGTCGCCTCTGTCCTTTTCTCTCGTCCCTCCTCAAATCTTTTCTCTGCGCACTCTGCCCGCCGTAGGAGGGTTGAGAGCTCTCAATTCCTCCTCGTCGTCCGCAATTTCCCTATATTTTCGCACTCCCAAACATGCATTATAATGCGCTTTCCACTACAAATATCATTCCAACATGCATTATAATGCATGTTTCGCCCCCTTACCCCACCCTCAGTCCCCTGAACTCTCGACTGTCGACTTTCAACTCTCGACTCACCCTATGGTATTGTAGAAGCTGCGCCGTGAAATTTTCCGGCGGAGGCTCCCACATGTCATGCGGTCACAGCGGTCCACCAAGCATTCCCGAAGCGCCGAAGCCCGGCGCGCACATGGTCAAGTGCGTCAAATTTGGAAAAGAAATGGAAGGCCTGGACCGGATTCCCTGGAAAGGCGATCTCGGCAAACGCGTCTACGACAACGTCTCCAAAGAGGCCTGGAAAATGTGGATCGAGCACTCCAAAATGCTCATGAACGAATACCGCTTGAATCCGCTCGACCCGAATTCCATGAAAGTGATGGAAGAACAAATGGAACAATTTTTCTTCGGCGAAGGAGCCAAGCTCCCCGAAGGTTACGTAGCTCCAAAAGCCAAAGGCTAAGATTTTTTAGACCGACAGAACTTTTTTGCGTGTGTAGTTTTCCGCGCTCTGTCTTACGTCGTCATTTCGAGCGGAGCGAGAAATCTCTCGGCGGTTTTAGTTTTTTCCGCGACACTACACCATCGGAAGTTTTCCTGTAGCCGCATTACCAACGGGAAGTTCTGCGCGCACCACAAAATTTAATTTCGCGTGCGCCTCGCGCAAGGCGTGTTCCACTTTTTCCGGTTCGTTTGCCCGCGCGAAAATAAATCCCAAATAACTTGAACCTTCAGGCCACGCCACAATTTTATCGTGCAAACGCGCGGTAATTTCCAGCGACGCAATATTTTCAACCGCGCGCGCTTCGTCCTCGCCTTCAACGCGCTCCAGAATTCCATTCGCCGGAACAGGAATCATCATCACGCCGGAAGAAATCGCTTCGCGCTGCGCATCCGTTCCTTCAAGACCAATCGCGTGACGAACCAGCAATTCTTCCAGCGACATTAACTCCGGCCCGAATCGCAACGCCCGCGCGCAAAGTCCTCCAATCGGACGCGGCGCAATCTCCAATGGCCAAACTCCTTCACTATTGACTCTGAACTCCGCGTGAATCGGCCCGCGAATTAATCCCAGCGCGCGCGCCGAATCGCGAGCGCAACGCTCAATCGCATCTTGCTGTTCGCGCGGCAAACGCGAAGGAGTAACGTAAATCGTCTCCTCAAAATAAGGCCCATCAAGCGGATCGGGCTTATCGAATATCGCCAGGATTCGCAGGACTCCTTCGCTGATCAATCCTTCCACGGCAACTTCCCTTCCCGGAATGTAATCCTCCACAATCATGCGATCCAATTCCGGATCGCGCGAAGCCCGCAATTCCGGTGACTGCAGCAAATGCGCAAGCCGCTCGACTGCCTTCCGGAATTCGGCAGTATTGTTCGCGCGCATCACTCCCTGGCTGGCCGAAAGACAAATCGGCTTTACGACACAAGGAAATTTAATTCCGGAAAGCGCCGCATCAGGAGCTGGAACAATCGGCAACGCGCGAAACGCGGGAGTTCGCAATCCGGAAACGCGGAACGCTTCGCGCATCTTTTCCTTGCTGCGGCACGATTCCACTGAAGCAGGGTGATTGTGAAATATCCCCAGCCCGCGTGCTACGTAAGCGGCGGTAATTACAGAACGATCGCCAAGCGCAAGAACTCCGTCAGGTTCATTTCCACGCAACGTTTCGAGAATTGAAAACGCCGCAGATTCCGGCTCCTCAAAATGCACCGCAATCGCGCGATCGTTCCACGGATCATCAAGCTGATGACAGCGATCCGTCGCAAACACAATCTCAACGTCCAGTTTTCGCGCCGCATCGCTGAAGCTGCGCGTTTGATATCCGAGCTTGCTCGTGAGCAGCAACAAACGCTTCGGCTTCATCAAGGCGTTTTGTGGAAAGCTCGCGGAATCACTCATTGGATTGGAAAGTGACATATCGACAATCCCATTTACACAAACGCATCTGGCTGCGGCGGAGATTTCTCGGCGTGCGCAACGCTCGTCTTTACTTGTCCGATGGAAACGAGCTGATCGCTGCTCGGTTCCGCGCAGCAATACCATGGTTCATTCATATGAGGAATCGCCACCCGTGGTGCTTGCGGCGCTCGAAGCACGGATGGAATTTGCGGCGCGTCTTCGCACATGCGCGCTGCGGCGCGCCAAATCTGCGCGAAGATTTCCGCGCGACTGCTCCGCAACTTCTCTTCGCGCTCCACAATTTGGCTCACCTCGGCCGCAAGAGCATCAACGTGTGGATCGGAATGTTTCCACGGATAAACAAGCGCCGCAGCATCAAACGGTTCAACGCCATCTCGGATTTCCGGAAGCTGCAGCAAACGCGAGCCTGCGGGAATCAGCAGACGAATCGCCAACTGAATCGGCGCGACATTCTCAACCAAATCCTGCTCCGCGAGAACTTGCAGCAGATCCAGATAGCTGCGCGGAGTTGTCCACGGAGAAAACGGTACGAATGTTGGTTGGATGGTCAGACCGACATTCCGGAATATTTCCACTACCCGCAGAAATCCGGCGCGGGTATGCCCCTTCGCGAGACAATCCAGCACAAGATCATCCACAGATTCCACCGCGCTGGTTACGAAAAGACATCCGGTATCGCGCAACGTCGGCAAATGTTCGGCGTGATTCAGCAAATGTTCGACCTTAATTGTCGCGTCGTAACTGAGATTCGGGAATTCGCGATGCATTTCCTGAACGATTGCCAGGGCGTGCGTCGGTCCATTGAAAAAGTCTGGATCACCGAAACTGATGTGTTGCGCGCTAGCGGCAACTTGACGGCGAATATCCTCCAGCACAATTTCGCGCTGCACGATGCGGAATGTTCCGTCATACACCGGAACAATCGGACAGTGTCGGCACAAATGTTTGCACCCGCGACTCGCTTCGGTGTATCCGACAACGCGATATCCGCTGTCCGGCATAATCAGATGCACGTATTTCGCCAGCGCCGGAAGCCCCCCGCGCTGCGGCACGCGGAATTTTTGTTTGTTCAATGAAATTTGCGGCTCTGCTGTCGTCGTGTTTGCAGTCGAAGATATTCCACGCAGACGCTCAACCAGTTGAACAAGTCCCTCTTCAAATTCGCCGCCGAGAATTGTTTGCGCGCCAAGTTCCCGCAAATATTCCGCATTCACCGGAGCATAAAGTCCGTAGAAACAAATGTGCGCGCGCGGATTCAACTCACGCACGCGCGGAAGCAGCGCGACCGCAAGACGCGTCGCAGTATGCATCGGAACATAGAATGCAATCAGCGCCGCTTCGCGAATTGGCGGTTCCCGGAAATCCTCGCGCGATAAATCCAGGCAAGTCACCTTCGCGCCGATTTCCGCAAGCCACGCCGCCGGCGACGCCAATCCGAATGGTTGGTGGCCAAGCTCATACGTAGATAAAAGTACGACGTTCATTGTTTGGTTCTGGTGTACTCAATCATTCTAGCTGGGATTCCGTATTTGAATCCAATCGAGTGGGAGTAGAATACGATTCACAAGAGGCTCTGAATTCGAGGTGTTGATGTATGAGACGCGATGCCATCAGGATCGCAAGTTTCGTCGTTTCAAGATTGACTGTACTTACTTTCATCGGAATACTCTTTCCCATCGCAAATTTTGGATATTGCCAGCAACCCCAGCCGACAGTGTCTTGCGAATTCTTGAACAGCAGCGCGGTATTTGTTGGGACCGTTACTTCGACACGAGATGAACCGGCGATGAGTCGCGGAGATGTGTCTCCCGATGGTTGGCTCTACACACTCTCGGTGCAGAAAATGTTTCGCGGACCAAATTCCAAGACAATTGAAGTTTACACAGAAAACGCCAACGCACGATTTCCGCTAAGGGTCGGCAATCAGTATTTACTATTCGCCAACAAATTCCATGGACGTTTTGAGATAACCAGCTGTGGCAACTCTGCGTCGATTTCGGACGCGAAGGAATCGGTCGCGGCGCTCGAAAGACTGGTAATTCCAGTAGACGCCTTAATCGAAGGACATATATCTTTTTCGAGAAAGGATCGCGGCGCTCATACAAACAATGTTGTCGTGGTCATCCAGGGTAATGGTGGGACGTTCAAGGCGATTAGCGATTCGGAAGGTTGGTTCCACCTGCATGTTCCGCCGGGAAAATATTCGGCAACTATTCAACAAACAGCTGGGCCGACTTTCATACCTTCCAACGATAGCGTCGATAATCCGGAACATTTTATCGCACGCAGAGGGCGTTGTTCTGGCCTGCAGTTCCTCGGAGATTAAGCGCGACGGCCGCTACTGCAATCAGTCGTCAGGATTGGGGCGGCGTTACTTCGGCGCGGTATTGCCGGAGATCGGAATATCAATTCGCATTAGGTCGTGGCCGACGATAATTGGGCCGTGGAAAGATTTGGCGGCTTCGGACTGGAATTCGGCGTCGGCGTTGCCGGGGCGATGTGGAATCAGGTGAGTTAGGACGAGCAACTTTACGTTCGAGCGGGCGGCGTCATCGCCGGCTTCTGCGGCGGTGGAATGGTAACGCGTGAACCAGGGTTGATCGTCGGAGGCGGTGTCGGTGGGTTTGTTGATTTGCGGGAGATAGGCTTCGTGAATTAGGACGTCGGCATTTTTCGCGTAGCGGATTAAATTTTCCGTGGGGTGCGTGTCGCCGGAAATTACGATGCTGGCGGTGATGCGCGGATTTTCTGCCGCTGCAGCGCTTTTTTCTGGGTTCATATTTTTTTCGATTTGATCGAAGCGGTAGCCAAAGGCTGGTTCGACTGGCGCGTGATCCACGAGAAAGGCGGTTACGCGGACGTCTTCATCTTGATAGACGACGCCTTCTTTTACGGTATGGAGATTTATTGTTGCGCCCGCCGCTGGAAGTTTTTCGGTGAGATCGCGGCGGATATGAATATCGGCGGCGTAGAATTTCATCATGCCATCAACTAAATCCTGCGTGCCGGTGGGGCCGTAAAGTTCAAATGCGCTGGAACGGCCGAATTGCCAGGTGGTGTGGAAGACGTCGGGAAGACCGTCAATGTGATCGGAATGCAGGTGCGTGAGGAAAACGGCGCGGATATTTTTTGGCGCCAGATTTGCGGCGGCTAGACGCATCGTAACTCCGCGGCCTGCGTCGATCAGGAAAACTTTTTCGCCGATCACGATTGCGGTGGAGGGGCCGGCGCGGTCGGCGTCGGGGCGTGGGAAGCCTGTGCCGAGTAGGATGGCATACATTTTTGGGGGCGGAGCGGAGGGTGCTGGGGTTTGCGCGATTGTAAACGTCGCGAGAGAAAGCAAAAAGGCTACAACTAGAAGCGATCTTGTGTGGCAAGCAGTCTTCATATTTACAATCTCCGCGCAGGCCAGATGATAACGTAATTCTCCAGAATCGCAGGTTTCTGTTAATTACGGAGGACGTCTAGAATAGATTGTAATTACAGTACGCCTTTAGATGAAGTATCGATGGGAGGATTCTTGGAAAATTGGCGGGCCAAAGCACTCGAGTATTTTCCGACTCTTCAGGAAATGATTGAGAAGCAGCCCAACGCCATGAGTCTTTGGATCGAGCTTGCGCTCGAGCTGGAGCATGTCTACGAAGAGAAGTCGCCGAGCGATGAGCGGATTGGACAATTCTACGATTATGCTGCGTGGTGCTTTAAGCAACCGCAAACGCAAAGCGCCGAGACCGATTTAGGTACGGCGGTTGCAGTCTGTTTTATTGAACACATACCACTACATAAGGGTATTTCCAACGACGTGTACCGGTGGATGTCAGCCGGATCATTCGACGGTTTTGAAAATCTGTTTCGTTATCACCTTGACGACGGGCAATACAAGAAATTCTCTGATGAATTCCACGCCAAAAAGAAACACTTCAAGGGAACACCGCGATTGTAATCGGCGTGTTTGGTGAAATTCGCACAGACAAGAATGTCTGTGCTACTGGCGGCCACAGACTGAAGCCTGTGTTACGTGCACGAGTACGGTGGTTCGGCTATCATAGGAATATCACATTTTGATTTGAAAGGATTTCCTCATAATGTCGCCCGCTCGATTGAATTCCTTCCGCAGTCTTAGCGCGCTTGATGTTGGTGGCACGCAATATGACATTCATCGATTGGATTCCTTGGCCCAACGCAGTATTGGGCATGTGGATGAACTGCCATTTTCGCTGAAAGTTTTGCTGGAAAATTTGCTGCGGTGCGAGGACGGGCGATTTGTGCGTCCGGAAGATAT
>Ga0210410_10005130_pt1 | contig 11444 bp, 18 predicted proteins | sample IncBWC4MmetaG_FD_161058 | JGI IMG/M metagenome (GOLD analysis project Ga0210410, IMG submission 161058) | Forest soil microbial communities from Barre Woods Harvard Forest LTER site, Petersham, Massachusetts, United States - Inc-BW-C-4-M | ecosystem: Environmental > Terrestrial > Soil >... | reverse complement strand
CCACCCTTGCCAATCAGATCTACGGCTGCCCAGTGACCCTGACGCATCTGGATCTCATCCAACTCCAAGCCGACCAACTCGGATCTGCGAAAGCCACAACCAAACAGCATGGCCAGCATTGCATAGTCTCGCTTGGCACGCATGCTATCGCCCCGAGCATGTTTGAGCACTTCGGAACTTTGCTCCGCGCTCAACCAATTGCCGGAGCGAAAGCCGAGCTGTTTGACACCCTTCACTCGGCTGATGCCCGCAGCCAACTCAGGACTCAGTAACCCAGAGTCGGCGGCTTCGTGAGCGAGGCGCCGCACGGCTGCGAGTTGTTGGTTGATGGTGTTGGCGGCCAGACCGCGTGATTCCAGGTGCATGCGATACCGCACTACAACGATGCGGTTGAAAGCGAGGCGAGGCTCGGAGCAATACCAAGCAATGAACTGGTCAATGGCGTACTCGTAAACACGGCGCGAAGCTGGCGACCCGAGGCTATTGAGCACTGCCAATTTGCAATGATCCAGATCCGGCAGCCGAAGCACTCGGCGACGGTAGTTCGGCTTGATTCTCTGTTTGCCCATAGCGACGGCCTCCCAATGCCGCAGCTTTGGGACGACGGAGACCGCTGTGGCGATGCAATCAACCGTGGGATCGACAGGTTTTGAGCGAAATGGCCTCCCTTGAAAATACCTTCAGTCAGTCGCTCGGCTGGAATGGAGATTGTGTTGGCTCGAGAATCACTCTGTGGCCGAGAGCCTCCAAACGCTTTACCAGTCGTCGGGTAGTTCGCAGGAGGTTGCGTTTGTCGAAGTAGTTGCCGCCCAGTTCTCGGTACGTGGTTCCTTGCTTCAGCATATGGTAGCCGATAGTCAGGATGGTGCTGGCCACCGCAATGATTGGACCACGCGCGCAATTCGTTTTTGGAAAATACATCTACATGCTCTACGCAAATGCCACTCACGGATCCACGGCTCCTGGAATGATGTGAAGCATCGATATCTGGGTGTGGAATTCGTCGTCAAAGGAGAAATCCACTACGGCTGGGCAAGGCTGAAGACTAGCTGCAATCCAGGAAATCGAAAGATTACTGCTCTTTTAACCGGCTATGCTTACGAGACAATCGCAAACAAACCTATCATCGCAGGCGCAACCAAAGGATCAGATGACGCGGAGCCAGCCACATCCCTCAACACAGCTACTCCCGAACCCGCCACGCTAGGTATGCTGGCTCTGGGCGAACGCGGACTCTCTATCTGGCGGCGCGAAGAGCACGAGTGAGTTCGATGCTGGGCTTGGGTTCGCGGCATCACAGGCCTAAATGGCAAGTGGTATTTCCTGCCCTGCCCTCGCGGAAAATTCGTTCGATAAAAAGACATCAGGGCGTGCCGGGCTACAATGGACGCATGATCAGCACGGAGTTCTCCCAGTGCGACTGCTGTCACATCGAGTGTGGAGGCGTCATCGGCGGGCTACACCTGTTCCCGGCGACCGATGAGCAACTGGCTTGGACTGCCGACAAGATGAAAGAATTCAAAGTGGCGAATCTTATGGGCGCACATTGCACTGGCATCGAAGCCGTCTATCGCATCCGGGAGCGTCTCGCCCTGCCGCGAGCATCGGCTGTAGTGGGCAGCGTGGGATCGAGCTTTGTCCTTGGCGAAGGCATACATCCCGGCCCACTTGCCAAATGACAGCATTCTCGCCCGATCTGCGATAATTTCCCGGTGTGCGGACGCCACCGACTTTCGCGGCGGAAGCAGTTGATCGAGGAATACTTCGCCACTCCCTCAGGCGACGATGACTGGTCTCCGCGCTTCAACATTGCCCCCACACAGCCCGTGCCCGTGATCCGCCAGAATCCGAAGCAGCCGATCCGTGAGATGTCGCTGATGCGCTGGGGACTCATTCCCTCGTGGGCGAAGGACTCGTCCGTCGCCGCAAGCATGATTAACGCACGGTCTGAAACGGCGGCCACAAAACCCGCGTTCCGCGATGCGTTGAAATTCCGCCGGTGCCTGATCCCCGCAGACGAGTTTTATGAGTGGATGCGAACGGGAAAGAGCAAACAGCCGTATTGCTTTGAAGTCAACGATGGGAAATTATACGCATTCGCGGGATTATGGGATCGATGGAAACACCCAAGCGGCGAATGGGTGAAAACCTGCTCGATCCTCACGACGACGCCGAATGCTGTGACCTCAGCCGTGCACGACCGTATGCCTGTCATCCTCGATGCAGACGGCTACGATCTGTGGCTCGACCCCGGCATGACGGATGTGGGTGCGGCATGACCTGTTGAAGCCCTGCGATGCCCGGCTGATGCGGTGTTATCCCGTGAGCGCCCGGATCAACCACGTCGCCAATGATGACGAGGATTGCTGCCGCCATGTGGAGGTTGCGCAGACCCCAGCACCGGCTTTTTTGTTAGAGCGGAAACGCGGTTAGGCGGCAGCGGACGTCTGTCCGCCTCGCATCTGCTCCAGAACGCCTGCCTGATCGTAGTAAATCTTCTCGGCGATGAGCTTCCCCGACTCGGCGTCGAATGTGTAGAACGCAGCCATCTCGATTCGAATCGCGTTCCCAAGAGGCTTGACGCCTGCGAACTCGCCCAAGTGCGTGCCAGTGATAACGACCTCGCGGATAGAGCAGCCGGGAACATCGTATTCTGATTTGACTTCGATCCGCAGGTCTGGCAGTGCAGCCGCAATGGTCTGGTAGAAAACGCGTACACCTTCAATACCTTTGAATACTGCGCTTAGCGGCACAACGTCGTAATGTGCCCTGTCATCCTGAACGAAGGTGTCGTAGACCGCTGCCCAGTTGTGCTCGTTCTCGCCTCTTATGTGTCTGGCAACGATTTCCTTTTGGCGTTCGGCTCACAGCTTGTACCTCCATTCGCGTGCTGGGATGCGATTTTATCGCAATCCTGCCGATGTGTGGGATTCGACATGCGAACTGAGCCATAATGAACGAGCATGAGCGGCATCTCGGACGATCCTGCCCACTCTACTGTTCTAGATCGCGACAAAGAGAAGAGCACAGGTCCGTCAGAATCGCGCATCCGCTGCCCGCTTTGCGGCTGGTCGCCCCGCAAAGGTGACAAATGGGGTTGTGACTGCGGCCATCTCTGGAACACGTTCGACACCGGAGGCGTCTGCACGGCGTGCCTGCAACATGGGTCAGCCAAAACCAGCCCGGATGGGGCTAACCGTCCTGCTGCCCTTTTCTCAGGAGCAGTCGATTGCAATCAGCCAAAGAATACTGCACCCGTGCGATGCGCCTTCCTTAAGAAGCCGAGTCTGCTGAGCAATAGACCCTCACGTCGGTCTACCAAGGCTATGCCATTCCCATCACGATCAGCGTTAGTCGGCGCTGGTAGCACAATTGGCGTGACTTTTCCCTCTCCGCCAATACGAAGAGTCATGCTGGACGAGCACTGACCACAAAGCCAAAAGTACTCCGGTTTGTTGAATTTGGAGGTGCGCAGCACCGGGTCAGCTTCGAGGCGAGATAGTTGCCCGTTTTGCAGATAACGAAACGGAGCAGAACAGGAAGGATTAGTGCATTTGCCGAGCATGACCCGCGTCCCATCGCATTTGACAAGATTTTATAATAGAGGGCAAGTGGGTGAGGCATGCACGTTGACAGTTACTATGCGGTCTTACACGTGCCAGAGGACGCTGATCTTCCTGTCATCCGACATGCCTATAAAACGCTCGTCCGTCGCTACCATCCGGACGCAGGAATCGGCTCATCCGCCAAGATGTTTCGAGATGTGGCGGAAGCCTATGGAGTTCTCAGCGATCCACAACGGCGGCATCAGCACGATATTGATCTGGCTCGGAGCCGCGCACATTCACAGGTACGATCTGAGCCGTTGATTCCCGAACGACCGACGCATGTTCGGTTTCGCCATTCCTCATTTGGAGTGGAGGGCGAAATTATCCGAGTATTCCAGATGCTTGGCGACATCTTCGGACAGATTTGGTGAGCCACGCTGAACACCACACCAGAACACAGACGTTCCCAACTCCGACAGTTCTCTCGCCGCAGGCAATGCTTCCGTAGCCCCGCGACTGCCTTCCGCTGTGTTGCGACGGCGAGAACCCGCCGCTGTTGCCGCCCATTTTCTTATCTCGCCGTAAATCCGCGGATAGTGCGTCTGAAATTCCTCAACTGCCGACCTGAGGCTCTCGACATCCGTGCTGACGCCTTGCGGCTCGCTCAATGCGAAATGCACTGCGGCTATCGCGGCGGCAATTGCGCTCCAATTTGCGTGTCCTAGAATTGTTTCGATGTAGACGACCAACTCAGCGAGGAAAAACTTCCTGCCAAGGTCGCGCTCCGACATCAACGCCCGGTAGGTGGGATGGGGCCACGATTTCAGGAACACGGAGTAAGCCGCCAGAATGACGGGCAGGCGTGTGAATTTAAAGTCCAGTTGCTCTGACGGGAGCACCGGGGCGAGGGTTTTTTCCAAAAGCTCGCCGCCGCCGAGGACACGGATCAGTTTCAAGAGAGTGACCCCACCCGGCATCGAGGCTTCGTTGAGCGCCTGAATATCCTTTGCTGCTTGCAGTAGGCGCTCGGAAAAACTCGCCAGTTGTTGCGGAGAGTACCCGGTTGCCTGATTCGTGATTTCCGTTACGGCCAGTTCCTCGCCTCTACAGTAAAGAACTGCCAAGGTCATTAACGTCAGAGGATCACATCCCGCTTGGTGGAGACCTGTGAGCATTTGCTTGGCGCTGGGGTTTTCGTCTAGGTATTCCCAGAAGAAAACAGCTTCGGGTTTGCTAAGCTGGTCGGCAAAACGCTCACTTGATCTCTCATATCATTAAAACCGGAAGCTGAAGGCAGTCAAGAGGGATAGACGCAGGTAGGGCCACTGGTCTTTCACCGCCTGTACTGAAAGAGGGGGACAGGACGGTGGCGAGGGCACGTCAGGGTGATTGGGAGAGAACTCCAGCCGTTTGAAATGGCTCCGGCTCAGTCGCAGGGACTTCCTTTGGGACGGGAATGCTGACGATCACGGATGTACCTGACCCATTCGACTCAATGCTCAGTTCGCCGCCAAATTGACGCAGGCGCTCCTGCATACCTCGAATGCCGACGCCTGAACCAGCGGTACGAATCTCTGCTAAACGTTCGGGCGGTATCCCGTGACCCAATGAGTTTGGGGCGCTTTCGTTTTTGGTGGATCAATCACCCGGCAAACAATCGACGAGGAATGCTCGCGTGCCGTAGAACTCGCTGAGGTTCAGGATCGGCTCTTTTCGTAGTGGGGACTGTGAGGCTGGAGCTAACATGAATTTTTGCTCAAAACTCACCCGCAATCGGAAGGAGTCAGCTTCGAACATTTCCTCTAGGTGCTCAATCTCGTCGAGGATGCGTTCAACGTTCATTCCGTCTCAATATCCAACATAAGCACCGCAACGGTCAAACGGGACGCCAAGCCCGCCGCATACCGTGAAACGTGTACATCCTATTGACACTCGATGTGCTAGTGTTAGGTGCTTCTCTTCCTGCCGTCCGTGGAAAGTACACCTGCGTCATGCAGAAGAAGTAGTGCGAGGAGGCAGGTTGCAGACACTCATTCTACGTGTGCTCGTGGTGGACGACAGCGAAATCGTCCGGCGTGGCATCTGCCAAATTCTTCAAACACAAGCGGACATCGAGGTGATCTGCGAAGCCTCAGACGGAGCGGATGCCGTTCGTAAGGCACGGGAACACCGTCCCGACATTGTGTTGCTGGACATAACGATGCCAGTGATGAATGGCTTTGAAGCTGCCCGCCGCATCAAGCATGAATTGCCGTCAACTCTGATCCTTATGGTAAGTCAGTTCGACTCGGCTCCCTTTCAAAGAGAAGCAATTACGGCAGGGGCGAGCGGATACGTGGTGAAGAGTAACGCTGCTTCCGAATTGATTCCGGCGTTGAGAAAACTTCATTCTCAGCATGCGGCGAATCTCAGGGGGTCATCAAATGGATGAGACTCTAAGAGCCAAGCTCGATGAAGCAAGAGCACGGCTGAACAGTGGGCAAGCTGGAATCAACGCGGATCGCAAAGACGAGGATCGGGCAATACGGGAGTGGGCGAGAGGAAAACAGCGACCAGCAAATGCGGAACGCGCACAGTTTAGGAACTCGCTGACCGATGAGGATCGCAGACAGATTGAAGAACGCATACAGCAACTTCTCGACGACAACCCGACACTATCCGTGACTAGTGCCACGCCACTGGAAGCGAAGACACAGCCGCCTTCCGTTTCTATCGAAGTGCTTGATGAATACTATTTTCTGAGAGACATGATCACCTGATAGATGTCGTCCAAGCTGCTGCCCTCAACTCAGCATCCGTCTCGATTGGTGATGGCGAGGCTGCATTATTTCTTGGGGGTTGTGTCTTTAGCATCGGCTTCGACGGTGACTTCTACCTTCGCACCCGGCTTGAAGCTTACATCGTCGCCGTCTTCGTTCGTCAGAGTGTTGTCAATCCGTATTTCCCGATACAGATGATCCGCCCCTTCCACTGCGATCTGTGCTTTCTCTGGTTCGCTTGGAAATGGGGACTTAATGATTTTCTCGACCGTTCCCGGCAGAATGGCACTAGGTTTTGCGTTCATGGTCTCCTTTCGGTTTGCAAATCTACTCGCTTAACGTGCGCACGGTTACTAACAGAGTATAGGAGTCTGCACGTATTGTGCTACCAGTGCGCTGATGTGAAGAAACCTATTGGCGAGATTCGATCTGGCGGTCCTGATTAAACTGGACTGAGACTTGTACCTAAAACCAACTCCGGGATGCGCCGGGAGTTTTGGAGAGATTTGATAGCCTCTTCGGCCGTGAATCTTCCCATCACCGATGCCAGTTTGCGGTTGGTGGTCGTCTGGATGGGAGTGCGATCAATCCGCTGCACGAATTCAGGTGCGTGGGTTCCGCCTCGGTTTAATTTCACTACAAATTTCGTGGTTTTCACAGTTTGCCACCGCCTTCTGTTCTCTGCGAGAAACGGTCTGTGAGCAACCAGCGGATCATTTCTCCAGAATCGGGGTCACGCTCACGCTTGTAAGAGACTTGCCGCACTCCAAGCAGCATGGCTTCAATCGGGATGTGATCAATCCGCAAGACGGGCATATCCTTTGCGACCCGTATCCGGCGATCTTAGGTTTCAGCTTGCGCATCGTCCGCAGCAGCAGGATCGTGAATAGCACAATCAGCAGTGCGAAAGAAAAGCTTGGTTGCGTTCATAAACGTGATCCTCCTGCTCGGCGCTTCCCGATTCGACCTGCCAGTAGCGAATAGGACGGGTTCATGAGTGAACCCCCATTTCTATCGGTTGCGCAAAGAAACCGTCCGGGAGGACTAGGTGCGCCCGGAAGTTCGACGGAGATATGCGGAAGGGACTCCTTAAGGCTAGTCCTCCGGGTCAGCAATAGCAACGAGTTTCGGATGGTGGCTCAGTCCGCCGACCGAACCGTATGAGCCACGAGGGGTTTCATGTGTTGCACACATGACGTGTCGAGCCCCGTGGGAATAACCGAAGTTGCCGAGCGGCAGCAGGGCGTACCATCGGGTATGAGCAGAATGCGTCCAGAATATCCCGACCCGGACATCTCCGATTGGTGGGTTGCCGCCGATCTTCTTCTGCGTCAAGAGCCAGACGAGGAAGAAGAACGAAGAGGAAGACGAGGGCAACCGCAAAGAAGAAGATGACAATGATGATGGCGACCGCAAAGAAGAAGATGACAATGATGATGGCGACGAAAACGATGACGGCTATTCGGAATGAGCGTGGCCAGATTTCAACGGGTGATGGATGAAGCGTGAACATTTCGTCAAGGTAGTCGAGGAGACACTGGACTCGCTCCCACAAGAATTCCGCAGTCGCATTCGCAACGTCGCGGCTTGATTTTGGGTATGTCGAATGTAAATTGTTCTAGAGTGAATTTCTAGCAGTCCTACAGGGTCATCCAAATCCTTCAAAAGTCTGATCTTCCCACAATAAATATCCACAGCTTTGTGCGACGCTTCGGCAACACACTTGCCCTGGAGCTCGACGTGGCGATCAACGAAGACGATACAGAACGCATCCGCGAACTCTGCTCTCTGATCGCAGGGGAACAGGATCGCCACAAGCTCCTAAAGCTCATTGGAGAGTTAAGCCTTGCCCTGCACGCGAAAGAGGAGCGCCTAAGAGCCACTCACTCTACGAAATTGGAAATCGTTCGCGCACGAAACTCTATCAACCAGTAATTGTCATGAATGTTCCGCGTCAGCAAATAAGCGACGAACAGGTCGGACAAAGCGTGTTCCCGGTGGAGAGCCTGCATCATCGCTTTCTTCTCAATACGCAGAAGCTCACAATCGGTCATTGCAGTGGCAGCAGCCATCCGGAGCGGCTGACCCGCAAGGCAACCTTCACCAAAAAAGTTCTTCTCACCCAAGATACCTATGGTCGCTTCCTTCCCATTGTTGAACACGACCGTCAACTTCACCTTGCCGCTTTGGACATAAAACACTGCGTCAGCCGCGTCCCCTTGCACGAAGATGGTTTGCTTCTTTTCAAAAGGCACAATCTTCCTGCCCTCGCCGATGGTAGCGAGGAATGCATGAGGGTCGAAATCGCGTTGTTTCTTAACGCCCATAACTAGACCAGATGTTCCCGTAAGAAAGGTAGACGCAGAAACGCGGTCTACGAATGAAGCCAAGATGAATGAAGTGTGGAAGACTGTCACTGATTATGACACCAGCGACCGACAAAAGCGCAAGTTTTATTTGCTTAGTGAGACGTGGCGTTTTGTCATAATCGCGACGCCCGCAAAAACAGGATCAACGACAGGTTGACGGTGCGGATGGAACTAATGGCATGTCCCACTGCCCGAGTCCGCGAACGTCTTTCCGGCCTCAGGGACGAACTCCCAGTCGTAACTTGTGGCGTGAAGTGTGAGTTTAAGAACTCCGAACGTATCCGCCTGTCGAATCTCGCTGTTGGGTTGGGGACTTGTAAGATTGCGATGTGAGTTCTTGCCTCCGGTGCCGACCACGAACTCCCGTATGCCCCGCTGAGGATCAAGTTTCCCCGTAGGGTCTTGTGGAGCAAAACGCTCGTAGTGATGATCGTGGCCGTTGATTACGATATCAGCATCCGCAGCATAGAGAGCCTCCCAGAGCGGCTTCACTTCGGTATCGTTGCCGTGTGCTGCTCCCGAACTGAATAGGGGTTTGTGCCAATAAGCCAACGTGCATTTCGCAGGATGCGCCTTAAGGTCTTCCCGCAACCATTGTTCCTGCCCCGACCCAGCCGCGCAGCCGCCCACTGCTTGGCACTCGCTGTTTAGAACAATGATGTGCCAATCGCTGAGTTCATAGCTGTAGTAGCCCTTTTTCGGGTCGCCTGCAGCGACTCCGAAATAACGGACGTAGCCGGACGCCCCGTCGCTGTGGTACTCGTGATTTCCCGCAGCCGGACGAGTCCGATCTTTAAAACGTCCCCAAGTCGGCCCATAGCACTTCGCAAACTGCTCATCGGAGCCATCCGGGTATGCCAAGTCCCCGGCAGCAAAGATGGTGCCCGGAATGTTGTCCAGCAGCTTGGCTGTTGCTTCCGCACCCCTGAGGTCATCACAACTTGCGATGTCTCCAGCACCCACAAGGACGGTGCCCGGTTCAGTTGACGACAACTTCTTTGTCGCAGGAGAAGCGGTGGATGTCGTATTGGAAGTGCAGGCGGTAATCAAACACAGGCACAGCGGTAGGATCGAGTGCTTCATTATTGCTCCCCACGTGGATGATCGGTCTCTGTTCTAGGTAAGATCACGGTGAACTGACCGACCTTAAGTGAGGCTTAAGCTCATATTGCACTGTCGTCAGACCGCTCCTCACCGCCGCCTTGCTCCCGGTGTCTCATTGGGTATACCCGTGGGCCATTCAAGATCGAGGCAAAACAGGGGGCGAAAGTCCGCATAAAAGGCTCTCGAAATTCGACCCCTTGCGAACCAGCCGGGCGGCGGGGGTCAGAAAGCCTTAAATGGTGAAGTTTTGCACTATTTCCTTCATGGAATTCCCGTCGCGGCGGCACTACCCCAGTCAAAGGGTGAAATCACCCCGATTTCAAAAACCATCGTACCCAACTACCAGATAAAAGGAATTAGGGCTTTGGTACGCCGCTTGTATTCGGAATATGAAGGGAAAGTCTTCGCCAGAAGACGTTCTTCCATTTGCGACTTGAAATAAACACCGAGGAAACAATAGACGAGGACGATAATGCAAGCCTTTCGACCACAATACAAAGCCATGCCCATGAACATCAGCAGAACGCCGCTGTATAGCGGGTGGCGAATGTAAGCATAAGGCCCTTTTTCGATGAGTTCGTGCTTTTCTTGGATGGCAACCTCGAAACTCCAATTCCGTCCGAGAGCGCGATGAGACTGAATGAATAAGATCAAGCCGCCAATCGTCGCAAGGTCGGCAAGAATGTTAGTCGTTATCGTTTGCGGCCAGACGACACTGCCGCTGCGTGCAGCAGCAAACCAGCGCTGGAAGACGAGAACAAGAACGACGAAGGCGATGAACAACAACCAGAATCGGACTTGGAATCGGCGCTTTTCACGATGCCTTAAGCGAATTGCTTTAATAGCCGTGTACAAAATAAAGACTCCAAAACACAAGGCGATCAACAACCCTGAAAACTTGGTCATCAAGTTGGTTTATCACAGTGACGGGCAACCCATGTCATGTGATCATCCTCGGAACTCTCAAGCGAGAGAAGGTCGAACTGCGGGATTCAAACGGGATAGTCAATGCGGAAGGCATCGACCCCTCTCAGGGGTCTGGGTTGACAACAGTAGACCGTCGCAGGGCCCGACTGTCAAGGCAATGCGTAAGATGGAATGCGCCCTTGGGTTGTGATAGTTTGGCGAAAAATCACGATAGCACTCATCGACCCGGTGTGAGGGTCGTCCCCGCACTTTCCTGCTCTCCGCTTCCGATCACGCCCCACGACATTCCCGTCCTGAAGCAAGCGACGGCGGAGTACGCGACACTGCAATAGCCTTTATTCAGCGTTGTGATTGACCTTTTCTTTCTACCCGACCTAAGATTGCCCCTCAATGGCTCAGAGATGGTGTACGTAACGGAACGGCAAGCAACAGCATCACCACAAACGAGTACCGCCAGGGAATTCAGACAACGCAGTAGCCGCGCCATTTTGTCACGTTTCGTGCATCGGCCTTCCACGAGTAACATTGCGGGGCGCTGGTCCTCCTGCTCCTCCCCCGACCTGACCCGCATCAGGAGCCAGCCAGCGGGTGCGGGTCTTTAGTCTTCCGTTTGGGATTCACTGGGGCTGATGCTGGCAAGAAGCGGATACTGTTTGGCGAAGCCGACCGCATCCTGCTCGAATCGCCGAACGAGTGAGGCGTATACTTCTATCGGGCGTAACGTCTGCCCAACTCCC
>Ga0210410_10005129_pt1 | contig 11445 bp, 5 predicted proteins | sample IncBWC4MmetaG_FD_161058 | JGI IMG/M metagenome (GOLD analysis project Ga0210410, IMG submission 161058) | Forest soil microbial communities from Barre Woods Harvard Forest LTER site, Petersham, Massachusetts, United States - Inc-BW-C-4-M | ecosystem: Environmental > Terrestrial > Soil >... | reverse complement strand
GGGAGTGAGCGTGGTATCCCTGCTAATGGCATGGATATTTACGCGAGAAGTGCTGGGCGCGGATGCGGGGACGCCCGCGATGCAGGCTATCGCGCTGGCCATTAAACAAGGCGCCGAAGCGTTTATGAAGCGGCAGTACAAGACGATTTACACGTTCAGCGTGATTCTGGCGGTGGTAATTTTTGCTTATTACTACGAGGCCAAAGGCAGCGACCTGGCGATCAAAATGGTCGTGTCGTTCCTGGGTGGGGCAGTGTGTTCGGGGCTGGCGGGATTTTCGGGAATGTTCGTTTCCATTCGCGCGAATTTGCGGGCGGCAAGCGCGGCGCGCACGAGTTTGAATCGCGCGATGCAACTGGCGTTGCGCGGCGGAGCGGTGACGGGATTGAGCGTGGTGGCGCTGTCGCTACTGGGCGTAGGGATTATTTTCCTGGCGTTCGGCGGCATGAATGATCCGTTGCACGTGCCGTACGAAATTGTTGGGTTTGGATTTGGGGCGAGCTTCGTAGCGCTGTTCGCGCAGTTGGGCGGTGGAATTTATACGAAGGCGGCGGACGTTGGCGCGGACCTAGTCGGAAAAGTGGAAGCGGGGATTCCGGAAGACGATCCACGCAACCCGGCGGTTATTGCGGACCTGGTCGGCGATAACGTTGGCGATTGCGCGGGACGCGGCGCGGACTTGTTTGAGTCCACAGCGGCGGAAAACATTGGCGCGATGATTTTGGGCGTGGCGCTATTTCCGAAATTCGGATTGCTGGGAATTTTCTTTCCGTTGGTGGCGCGCGCATTTGGATTGTTGGCGTCCATAGTGGGAATTTGGTGCGTGAAGCTGAAGAACGAAGACGAAGATCCGATGGTGGCGTTGAATCGCGGCTACATGATTACTTCCCTGCTGGCCATTGGCGGATTTTACGTGGCGATTTATTTCCTGTTGCAAAATAACTTGTGGTTCTTTTCAGCGGGAATCATTGGAGTGGTCACGAGTTTCTTGTTCGTGTGGATCACGCAGTACTACACGGAATACAAGTACCGTCCGGTGCAGAGCATCGCGCAAGCCAGCCAAACTGGAGCCGCTACCAACATTATTACCGGCCTTGCCGTTGGAATGGAGTGCACTGCCCTTCCTGTAATCGCGATTTCGGCGGCGATTTTGTCGTCATATTACTGCGGCATTCATGCGCTGCCGGATACGCGTGGCGCGGGACTTTTCGGCACGGCCATCGCGACGATGGGAATGCTGGCGACTGCGGCATACATTTTGGCGATGGATACGTTTGGGCCGATTACGGATAACGCCGGCGGAATTATTGAAATGTCCGGCGCGCCGGAAGAAGTTCGCAAGCGCACTGACCGGTTGGACTCGGTGGGAAACACGACGAAGGCGCTGACCAAGGGCTATGCAATCGGATCAGCGGCGCTGGCTGCGTTCCTGCTGTTCTCTGCGTATCTGGATCAAATTACGGAGTTGGTGCGCGCGAAGTTGACGGCCAATCCGGACATGCTGGCACATATGGGTCTGGCGCATCCTGAGGATTATTTCTTCACGCATGTGGACCTTAGCAAGCCCCAGGTGTTTGTTGCCGCGTTGATTGGTGCGGCGCTGGTGTTCCTGTTCAGCGCGCTTGCGATTAAGGCGGTGGGCAAGGCGGCGTACTCGGTGATTGAAGAAGTGCGGCGGCAATTCCGCGAGAACCCCGGGATTATGGCGGGAACTTCCAAGCCGGATTACGGACAGTGCGTGGACATCGTTACCAAGGGCGCGTTGAAGGCCATGGTGGCTCCGGGACTGCTGGCGGTGGTGGTGCCGGTGGCCGTCGGATTTACGTTCAAATATTTTGCGACGGCTGAAGATCTGACCATTGGCGCTGAAGCGGTTGCCGCGGTGCTGATGATCGGAACAATTGCCGGAATTCTGATGGCCACCTTCATGAATAATGGCGGCGGCGCTTGGGATAACGCGAAGAAATTTATTGAGACCGGACAGCTTGGCGGAAAGAAATCGGAAGCGCACAAGGCGGCAGTGGTGGGAGACACGGTTGGCGATCCTTTTAAGGATACGGCCGGGCCTTCGCTGCACGTTCTGATCAAGCTGATTTGCACGGTGGCGTTTGTTATGGCGCCGCTGTTCCTATAAACAATTTACCCAGTCGCAGACTCACCTCCGCAAAAACAAAAGGCTCCGATGAAGTTCATCGGAGCCTTTTGTTTTTGGTGCGTACGGTCACAGCCAGGAATGGCTGTGCCACATAGTTCTAGTGATCGGAGTGGACTAGCGTGTCGTAGAGCGGCCGGGCTGGCTGCACGGTCGGCGGCTCGTCGGCTACGGTGATGGCCATGATGCGGATGCGCTCGTTATCGGGCAGCGTGATGGTTGTGGCGCCCGCGGGAACGTCGATGGCGAACGCGTAGAGATAGGAATACGCGTAGGCCTCATTGGCACCGGCGGAATCGTGGCGGTGCGAAGCGAACCAGGCGACGTCGGCGCGCTTGATGAAGCCGGGAGTTAGGTGGCCGTCGAAAGTGGTTACGGTGCGCGTGGTGGGCGCCCCGGGTGGCATTGGAGGCGCGTCTGCTGGGCGAACGATTGGAACTTCCTTCGTTTCCCAGCCGCGGTTATCCCACTGGCCGATGTAGCCGGTCCAATCAGGAATGGAAAGTTCCACGGAATTATTGCCGACAGTGAAAATTCCTTTTTGATCGCGAACTGCGGCGGTAAGAATGTAAACGCGGGAGTGCTTCCCTTCCGGCAGATTTATTTTCTGGCCGTGCGCGGTTACGGCATTTGGTTTTCCGGGGGCTACGCTGGCGGGCTTGAAATGAATTCCGGCGTAGGCGATGTCGGCGGGCAACATTTCCGCAGGGAGGGCTTTGCCCTGTCCGGCGGCGGGATTATTGGGCTGCCAATCGAAGGCGCCGTCGCCGGGGCGGCCGTCGCGGGATGTGACGGGCAGGTCGTAGGTGAGCGTGACTGGATGCGAAGTGGGAGCCGTGACTTTTGATTTGGCTGGGGCGAGTTTTACGGCGAAACTGCGAACTTGATTTGGAGTTAGCGAAACGACGAGATCGCCTCCGGTGAGATTTGTAGGCGTGCCAGTTGCGGGCATTTCCTGTCCGTTCACTTCGCGGACGCTTAGGACCGGCGCGGCGAATGTGAAATGAACGTTGGATTGTGCTGCCCCGCTGATTTCGACGAAGCGGAGAAGAACGTCGTCGCTTTCTTCGGCTTTCTTCATGGCCAGAACGCGGACGCGGGAATTATTTGTCTTCAGGAGCGAAAAAGTTTTTCCGAGCGTGCCGGGATGCTGCGCGCTTTGGAAGGCGATGAGCGGCTGATTCAGCCGATAGGCTTGCCAATCGGTTTCGCCTTTGCGCCAATCGCCATCGTGTCCGGCGAGGCCGAAAATAAATTCGTGGTGGCCCAGGTCCTGGCTGCCTTGATCGGGATAGCCGCCTTTTACGCCCGGAGTGCGGACGAGCGTTAGACGAATCGTGTTGTCGGCGTATTTGTCGGAGGCGTTCTTGTTGTCGGTGAGAATAGTTGCGCCGAAGGAGCCGCTGGAGTCGGTGAGATCGATCCACTGATGCGAGGCTACTTCAAATTGGCGCTCTTCTTCGTTGGGGCGCTGGACGGTGCCGATGTCCCAATTGTAAGTGGCCAATTTATTTGTGGCGGTTAGGGGAAAAACTGCTTTCAGATTTGCTTCGGTGGAATGCCAGTCAATTACGTTGCCGAATTCGACGCGGTTGCCTGCGTCTCCTGCGGAAAGGCGAACGGTCTGGACAAATTTGGAGCCTTCGCCTTCGCGGGTAACTTCTACGGCTACGCGCGCGGGGCCATTTTCGACGACGCGAATTTTCGCGGGGCCGCCGATGAGGGTGCGCGGCGCGCGAGTTTCGTCTTCGAAATCCATGTTCCATGCGGGCCATTGTTTGGGATTATCGAGGATGATGGCTAGGCGGATTGGTTGGGACAACAATTCGTGATTGATCTTTTTGTCGAAAATGCTGGAGACGTCGCCGTCGCTGTCGATTTTCACGCGGTAGCGGGCGTTCTCCATGCCGGAATTGGAGACGGACATTTGAGATTCTGCGTCGACCATGCCATCCGTAGGCTGGGCGTCATACACGGCAAAACCGACGGAAGGAACGTTCGCAAGAAACAAAATGTGAGCGGCACCGTTACTATTGCCAATTAGCTGCGACGGAACTTCTTTACCGTCGGGGCCGAGGACTCGCACACCTTTTGCTGCGCCGAATGTGAAATTCACATCGGCTTCGACGACATCTTCGCGGGCGATACTGAGCGGATTGAAAACTACGAGCGGAATTCCTTTCCCCTCGGTGTTCATGCCGGAGGCGATGGCACTGGTGGCGCTGGTGAGAACGCCGGAAAATTGATTCATCGCGATTACGTCGTCATTCCAAATATATTCGTAGGATTTCGGAGTGGCGGTTCCGGCCATGCTGTCATGGAATTGGCCGGCCATTACCAAACGCCATGCGCGATTGAGTCTCTCTTGGGGATAGGTGCGTCCGCCGAGCCATGCGGCGCCGACAGAGGCTTCTTCCGCGGCTGCGGCTAACAATTCATTCTGACGATTCCAACGCTTGTGATAGGTCTGCGACGTGATGGAGCCGGCGGAATGATTGATGAGTTCGAGATCGCCTTTGTAGCGCGGCATTTTCGAGGTTTGATCGGGACGAATATCGAGAAACATTTGATCGGCGCGAGTTTGCACAACTTTTAGCGCACCATCGCCAACTTTTTCCGCCGGGCCGGCAACTGGCTGAACCGCGCCGCGTCCTGCTGCGCGAGGCGGAGGAATTACGGCGACGCCTTTTGTGGCCATGGCTTCCAACATTTTCACGGAGCTTTCCGGTGGCGAACCGCCGATATCACCGGTTCCGATATAGTGATAGTCGGCGAAAACTCCGGTGACTTTTCCGTTGTAGTCGATGCGTTCGGGCCAGTTCCAGGTGTATTCGCTATTGGGACGCGTGCCCGGCGGAGGCGGATTATTTTTGGTGAGATCGGAATTCACGGTGCTGGTGTAGCTACCAGGATTCAGCGCGGCGAGAATTGTTTTTCCATCGGGGCCTTCCCACAGACCGACGTTGAATGGGATTCCCTCGGGGGTGCGCTCCGGCGAATCCGGGCCGCCGACGCGCGGAGCAGGTTGCCATCCGGAATTCAGTTTCTGCGTGGAAAATCCTTTAATTCCCGCGTGAGCGAGAATGCTCGGGAGAGACGCAGGAAATCCGAAACAATCGGGCAACATATATTCGGAGCTGGCTTTGCCGAATTCGCGGCGGAAATATTCGTTGCCGTAGAGCACCTGACGCATGATGGATTCGGCGGACGGCGAATTCACGTCATTTTCTTCCATGGAAGATCCGGCGGGAAACCAACGTCCGGCGGCGACATATTTTTTCAGCTCGGCGTAGTCCTGCGGATCGTATTCCTTCATGAACATGTAGCGATTGGCGCCGGTGAAATTGAAAACGTAATGGGGATATTTTTCAAAGAGCGCGAAATTATTGCGCATCGTTTTGGTGAGATATTCCTGGATGGTTTGCGGATATTCCCAGCGCCATTCGGTATCGAGGTGAGCGTAGTTCACGACGTATAGCGTGGGAGTTTTTGACAAATCCACGTGTGCCGCCGCGGCTGGCGCAGTTGCCGGTTTGGCAGATGCGGGCGGCGCGCTTGAAGATTGCGCGGCGGCGGATCCGTGCATCAGGCATAACGCGAGTAACGGAGTGATGAGAATTGCGGCCGCGAGTTTTAGCGTGTTCTTAGTCAGGATCTTCATGGGTCCTCGATCGGCCTCGTGGCCGGCGGAATTGCTCTGAGAGTGTTGCAGCAAATGAGATTCTTCTTTGGACTCGGAAAACATAAGCAATTGGGGGGAAGAATGCAATAACTAACGGGAGAAAGTTTTGGGCGTGAAAAACATTCTGGTAAATAGAAACTGGCGCAGCCGAGATTCGGTTGCGCCAGTGAAGTTCGTCACAGCCAGGAGTGGCTGTGCTGCCAAACGGTTATGTTTTTAAGAGATGTGGGAATTTCCGCGGATCGTTATCGAATCCCGGGAAAACGGTTTTCAAATCTTTCGTGCCGAGATGGTCTTGAATTACTTCGCCGAGGACGGAGCGGAAGTCGGTGGTCAAGGCGAGATCGCGGCCTTCGTATAGGTGTTCCGGCGCGAGACCCGGCCACTTGCCATAAACTTTTCCGCCCTTTACGGCGCCTCCCATCACGAACATGCAATTTGCGTGGCCGTGATCGGTGCCGCGATTGCCGTTTTCGTGCGCGGTGCGTCCGAATTCGGACATGGTTACGACGACTACGTCTTCCATGCGGTCGCCCATATCTTTGTGAAATGCGTCGAGGCCCTGGCCGAGATCGCGCAGCAAGTTTGCAAGCTGGCCTTGCACACCGCCTTCGTTGACGTGATTATCCCAACCGCCGGTATCGAGGAACGCTACTTCCAATCCGATATTCGCTTTCAAAAGCTGCGCGACTTGCTGGATGCTTTGGCCATATTTATTTTTCGGATAGTCCGCGCCATTCTCGGGCTGGAACTGCGCGGGATTCGCCTTCTTCAGCATGTCAATCGCTTCAAAAGTTTCCGTGCCCGTGCCGCGAAGCGCGGTGTCGACAGTTTGCGCATACATGGCTTCGAATCCGCCTTGAATTCTCTGTGCGCCGGCGCCGCCTGCTAATACCTGAAATTGTTTTACGTCGGGTAGCGCAACTGCGGGAGCAGAGCCGTGCAACATACGCGGAAGATTGGGGCCGAGAGCGACGGCGCGGAAGGGCGTGGCGTTTTCTTCGGGCAATGTTTGCATGGTGCGATTCAGCCAGCCGTCGTCGGTGGCCTTCACGCCGGGCGTGCCGGATTCCATATAGTCCTGCGCGTCAAAGTGCGAGCGAGTGGTGTCGGGCGAGCCAGCGGCATGAACGATGGCGAGTTCGCCGTTGTGAAAAAGTTTTGCGAGAGGCGCGAGGGATGGATGCACTCCGAAGAAACCGTCGAGGTCGATGGCGGCGGCATCTCCGCCCTGCTTCGGAGCGGGAATGGCGATGGAGGGGCGAATCTTGTAATAATTTGGCTCGGCGAATGGCACGACAATGTTGAGGCCGTCGGCCGCGCCGCGCTGGAACAGCACGACGAGTTTCTTTTTGTTGGGCATGGCGGTCGCGGCCACCGCGCGCTGCAGAAATGAGGGCAGCGTGCTGAGACCCAACATCGCGATGCCGCTGTTCTTGATAAACACTCGACGATTAATTGCCATGGTCTTGCTCCTTCTTTGCTCGTGCAAATATTTTTGCTAGATGCGTTACCTGCGTTGGAATTCCGGCGCGCCTAACACCAGGCCGGCGACTGTACCCACGTTTATCTTTTTGATTGGATCGTCCAACTTCGCTTCGATCACTTGCGGATCGTAGAGCTGCTTTTCGAGCGTGGAGCGCGTCTGCGAAGAGACATCTCCGTTGAGTAGAATTTTAATTGCGCGATCTAGTGCAGTATTCGGGTCGTTGGCTACGTCGGCGCCGATGAGCGCGGGAATATCCACGTGGGCGCCGCGCAGTCGATTCCCTGCCAGCGTGAGCGAATAATTCAGGCGGTTTAGTAATGCTCCCGTGTTTACCCAGGTGTCCGCCGTATCCTTATATCCGGTGGGCGGCTGGCATTGGTAAAGAGGCTCGCCGATTCGCGCCGACCACATCATCATGGGCAGCGGCAAATCCACATTTGCGCCCACTGCGCGGGCCGCGGAAACGACCAACTCGAACGGCGACTTAATTTTCACGGCGTAAGCGTCACGTGACCAGAATTCCGGCGAATAAAACATGGTGTGCAGGACTGCTTTGATGTCGCCATCGCTGGAAGTGAAAGTTTGCGCCATGCGATCGACCAGCGCGGCCGGAGGATTATCGCTGACAAAATGCTGGGCGATTTGCTGGGAAATGTGATGAGCAGTGTGCGGATCGTGGGTCAGCAGACGGATGACTTCCATACCGTCATTCTGGCCGCCGGCGTCAATGGTGTGGCCGAGTACGTGCTTTGAACCGTTTACGTGCAGAACAGGATTGTAGAAAAATTCGCCGTCTTGTTGCGGGCGGCGAATGGTCCAACCGGTGAAACATTTCGCCACTTCGACGACGTCCTGCTGCGTGTATCCGCCGTCAACGCCGAGGGTGTGAAGCTCCATTAGCTCGCGGCCGTAATTTTCGTTGATTCCAAATTCACGTTTCTGCTGTTGTTGAGCGGGGCGCGGAGGTTGCATACCGAAACCGCCGAAACCACCGCGGCCACGGCGCTGCTGCGCGATGCGCTGCTCGGCCGCGGGATCGGTATTCAGCCAGTTATCCAAATAAAACATCATCGCGGGACTTTTCGCGGTGGCGATGACCAGGTCTTCAAATTTTCCCATGGCGTGCGGACGAATGGTGTCGCGCTCATACGCGGTGAGCATCCAGCGATCAGCGCCTTTGCCCGCGAAAACATTGAAATGGTTAAACCAGAACGCGGCCATTTCTTCGTAGAGCTGGCGTTCGCTATAGATGGCGCGATCAATTTTCGCCATACTGAGTTCAACAACAATGCGCTGCGGAGTTTTTAGTTGTTGGTAAAACTCAAGCGGACTGCGGTTGGGATCTCCACCGTTGTAGCCCTGCTTGGTAATTTTTGATTTGCCACCGGCGTCCATGGTGACGTCATCAGCGGAACCATCCGCCGATCCATCTTTTTGGTCGGCTTTCGGTTCGGCGTTTTCCATGGCCATCATTTGCTGATTCGCTTCCTGCTGCTTAGTCTGCTGCTGCTTGCGGTATTCCTCGACGCTGATGCCTTGTTTCTTCGCGGCTTGCTGGGGCTGCGGAAATTCGCTGTAGAGTTTTGCGGAGCTCATATGGAGAGTGGGATATTTTTCCAGACGCGCCTGCATGGCAGAATCGGAAATGGAATCGGGATTCAGTTGTTGATCTATCCACTTTGCCAATCCGACTTGGCGGACCACTTCCAAATCGCCGGGGCGGGGGCCGTAGGTCAGGCGATTGAGGGCGTGGAGAATTGCTTCGGATTCGTTGAGGTCGGTGATGGGGAGTCCCTGAAGAGCGACAGGTTGCGCGGGTGCTTCGGGCGCCTTGCCTTTCTTTTGATCTTTCTTTTGCTTTTGCGAAACGGGGGATGGCGCTGAATTTCCGGAGGCGGCGAAGGGCGCTATGAACATCAAGGCGGCGGCCACACCCGCGACGAGAAATCCCTCGAACGAAACTCGTTTAAATTTTCCGGTAGGTTTACTGAATTGCTCTCGATGCAACATCCGCGCCTCCACTTGCAGGATGCCCTGGGCCTGGTACCGCAAGGATCCATCTAGCTACACCTATTTTAACCCCTGAGTAGTGACAAAGTTGCGTTGAATTGCGTGATGTTTCGCGACTCTTGAAGCGTGGCTGAGTTAATCGGCTTCGGCGATAGCCTGGGCCGTTGAAGGCACGCGTTCAGCGTTATAGGCAGCACCGAGGAAGATAATAATCACTGTAAAATTCATCCAGATCATTACACCGATTGCGGTCGCCAAGCCTCCATAAATTAAGTTATAGGGAACGTGTCGCATATAGATTCCGAACGTCCAACTGGCGAGCCACCACAGCGGAGTGGCCACAATAGCGCCGGGAATTACGTCGCTCCACTTTCGCACGCCACGCGTGCCAACGCGGTACACGAGCGAAAGGACGGCCATGGCCAGACCGAGGGCGATGAGCGTCAGCGCGACGGCGAGCAGCACGCGCATCCAAAGCGGCGAGCCGAATTCCTCGGTGATAATTATGCGCATCGATTTGCCGAAAACCGCGATGACGATGGCGAGGACGGTTGGAACCAGCGTCACGATCAGGAGAATTAGTCCGCGAAGAAATTGTTCCGGCGCTTTGGGGTGGTCGATTTTCTGCGCCATGTGGAAACCGACAAGCAGCAGGCGCATCATCTGCATTCCTGCAAGCAGTGTGCCGACCAAACCGACGGAAGCCCAACTGAGCGGATTTTCGGCGTGACGAGCCAGGAAATCGCTGAGCACCGCGAACATTCCGGGAGGCATGAGGAGTCTGGTGCTGCTGAACATTTCTTCGGCGCCGTCGCGAAGGAATTCCCAGCGGCTGACCAGGCCCATGACCAGCAGAAGCATTGGAAAAAACGCCAGGAACATGTTGAAGGCCACGGCTTGCGCCTGCGTGAGACACGACGGCCACACGCGACGAAAAGCTCTCCATAAGCGTGCCCAAAAATTTCCCATATTGGTCAGGCCGAATTATACAGATTCGGCAGCGATGTATTTTAATTTTCTGGCGCTACGTTGCGCTGAGATTTTTGAAACCGCGGTTTTCTAGCTAACCCTGGTAGAACATGTCGCCGGTGATACCGGTTTCGGTGAGCAGCTTATCCGCATTTGAAGCCGCGCCTTTGGGGTTGTAATAAACGTTGCCCATCATTCCGGGCGCCACATAGAAACCGCCGAGTCCGGCGCGCTTGGGAGTGACCCAGAGTTCCCAGTTCGGCCCGTTAATGGTGATTTTGTAGGTGAAGTTAGGGTCGGTGTTGGTCGGATCATATTTCAGTTTTCCAACTTTATTTGAGCCGGTGGGCTTGGGCCCGGCGACGAGTTGCGCGATGGTGCACGGGCCTCCCGCATCGCGTCCGCATTCAGCTTCCAATTCTTTGATGGCAGCAACAAATATGAACGCGATTTGCTCCTCGCGCTTGAGCGGAATTACTCCCTTCTCGTCTTTGATTTCCACTGTTGCTTTCGTCGCGAGCGGGCCGGTGCTTGCGGCTTGGCTGCTTGCGGAGGCTTTGGCGGCATGGCCGGCCAGCGTTGAACTTGCAAATCCGGCGGCGGCTGCGCCGCAAATTAATCCGCACACGGAAATTGCGGTCGTAAGCTTCGACAATTTTGTCATTCGAGGAATCCTCCAGGATTCCGTCGGCAAGGTATCACCGCAGTATCGCGGGTACAACACGAAAGTCTCTTGCAGAGAAATATCTTTATCCGGCGCCATTCTCACGGGAACTCCGCCGGTGGTATCATGCGCGCGAAGAATTGTCCGGCGGCAAAAATGTGTGTGAAATTTGAAGAGGTTCGGAAATTCGCGCTGACGTTGGAAAACGTGGAAGAGGTCCGATCATACGGCACACCGGGATTTAAAGCGAGCGGAGAGCTCTTTGCGCGATTGAAAGAGGATGGCGAAACGCTTGTGGTGCGGATGGGATTTGACGCGCGGGATGAGATGATCGCCACTGCGCCGGAGATTTATTTCGTCACCGATCACTATTTGAATTACAAGTGGATTCTGGTGCGGCTGCCGAAGATAGATCTTGTGGCGCTGTGCGACCTTTTGCGGGGCGCGGCGCGATTGGCAGCGGCTGAGAAGAAAGTTGG
>Ga0210410_10005128_pt1 | contig 11448 bp, 10 predicted proteins | sample IncBWC4MmetaG_FD_161058 | JGI IMG/M metagenome (GOLD analysis project Ga0210410, IMG submission 161058) | Forest soil microbial communities from Barre Woods Harvard Forest LTER site, Petersham, Massachusetts, United States - Inc-BW-C-4-M | ecosystem: Environmental > Terrestrial > Soil >... | reverse complement strand
CGGCGTGATGAATAAAAGGCTCGCCGACCGCGGCTATCTCGGCGGCGAATATTCGATCGCCGACATGGCGTGCTATCCGTGGGTTCTTCCGTGGGAGCGGCAGGGGCAGAACATCGAGGACTTCCCCCAGCTCAAGCGCTGGCTTGAGGCGATCAAAGCGCGGCCTGCGGTCGTGAAGGCCTACGAATGGACGCCGAAAATCAATCCGGGCGCGGGCGGCATTCGCACCGCCGAGGAGCGGGCCATTCTGTTCGGGCAAACGGCGAAGTCGATTGCTGAAGCCGCGACCGCGAAGCAGTAGGCGACGCTTCCACTTAATTCCCGCGGAAGCGGGAATCCAGCCGCCGCTTCTGGGTCCCCGCTTTCGCAAAGCGGGGACGAGCGGACGGAGCGAAGCGTCGCGTCGCTTCAGTTCTGCCGCACGATCACGCGCGTGCCGACGGCAACCCGATCGTAGAGGTCGATCACGTCCTCGTTGACCAGGCGGAAGCAACCGGAAGACACGGCGTGTCCGATCGTCTCCGGCGCATTGGTGCCGTGGATGCGATAGACCGTGGCGCCGAGATGCATGGCGCGCGCGCCGAGCGGATTGCCCGGCCCGCCGGCCATGAAGCGCGGCAGATAGGGCTGACGCGCGATCATCTCGGGTGGCGGGTGCCAATCCGGCCACTCTTGCTTCTGCGTGATCTGCAACAGGCCCGACCAGGTGAAGCCCTCGCGGCCGACGCCGATGCCGTAGCGCAGCGCGCGCGTTTCGCTTTCGATCAGATAAAGGTGGCGCTCGCGCGTTTCGACGATGATGGTGCCGACCGGGTGCTGCGAGCGGTAGTAGACCGCTTGCCGCTGGAACTGGTCGGCGAGATTGTCGCTAGTATTGCCGTGAAAGACGCCGGGCGGCGGCTCCTCGATCGTCGGCGTGAAGGGCCGCGTCTGCGTCGAGCCCGGTACAGTCGTCAGGCAGACGCTCAGAGCGACCGCCCCGCCTGCAAGCATGCTGCGCCAAGCGAAACCGCGCCGATGCCATCCGCGCCTGGAACCGATAACGCCCATCGTCCGCCCCGTTTGTGCTCTTACCGCACTATTGTTGTCAGGAACCCTTGTCGATTCAATAGCCAATTCCGCCTCCATCGATCTCCGCTATTGGGCGGCGCCGCCGAAAAAGCCGGTAATTTTCCAGCCGCCGCCTTCTTTGGTGTAGCAAAGCTGATCGGTGCCGAGGCTCGACATGGCCTCGAGCGGGACGTAGCCGGACTTGCCGGACGGCGTCGCAATGTGCAGAAACGCCTCCTTGTTCGGGTCTTCCGGCGGTGTGTTGTCGGTCAAGACCCGGACCAGCGTGATGCCGAGCTTGTCGACGACCGGCGCATCCGGCTTGCCGGCGCTGCGCACTTCGACGCCGTCCTTGATCGGATAGCCCCATTCCGGCGGTTGGGTATTGGTCGCGTTGATCAGAGCCTCGAATGCCTTCGTATCCAGATTGGGCTCAGCCGGCGCGCAGATCACGCTCGGCTTGTCCGGAAGGGCGTCACCGGTCGGCTCGTTGGCGTAACCGCTGAGAAATTGCCAGCCGGAGCCGTCCTTGGCGTCGAGATCGAGCGCTGTGGTGAGATTGGCGAGCCCGGATTTCTTCTTGTCGGCCACGTCCTTGTCCTGCACCCAGAAGAAGCCCTGGCCGACCACGAGCTTGCCGAGCGCGGCCTTGTCCTTGTGCTCGGCGATCTCGCCCAATTGCTTGCGGAAAGCGACGAAGCTCGGATCGGTGAAATCCTTGGGCAAAGTCACCGCCACAGTCTGGTACGGCTTGATCGGCGCCATCGGCGGCGGCTTGAAGTTCGGCAGCCCTTGCTGCGACTGGCCCTGCTGTCCCTGCGCAAAGCCGGTTTCAGAACCGAATACGAGCGGAAGTGCGGCGAGGATCAATGTTGCGGCGATGAGGGGGTGATGCATCGCATCAGGCTCCGTTTGGGCTTCGGCTCAAAATGATAGGGGGCAATGCGGTCCCCGATAATGATAGGGGGCAATGCGGTCCCCGATAAAGGCGAATTGCGACCGTGATGCGGCGATTTGCCTACCTTCAGCCGGAAAAGCGGCGGCGCGCGTCAAGGGCCGCATCTGGCCTTCGATGGCTTTCGGGAAGCGGCAAACGCACTTACGGATGGGTCGCCCCGCCGTCGACCGTCAATTCCTGGCCGGTCATGAAGGCGGAAGCATCGGAGGCCAGAAACATCACGACGCCGATCAGATCATCCGGTACCTGCGGCCGCGGGATGCTCTGCATGGCGACGATGCGCTGCTTCTGTTCAGGCGTGACGGTCTTGCGGGCGATTTCCGTGTAGGTCGCGCCCGGCAAAATCGCATTGACGGTGATGCCCTCGGCCCCGAGCTCGCGCGCCATCGAATGCGTCATGCCGGCGAGTGCCGCCTTCGAGGCGATGTAGTGCAGATAGTTCGGCCGGCCGAGCGTGACCGCTCCCGACGCCATGTTGATGATGCGGCCCCATTTGTTTTTTCGCATCAGCGGCAGCATGGCCCGCGCGCACAGGAACGGCCCGGTCACGTTGACGCGCAGCACCTGCTCCCATTCCGGCACGGGAATCTGATCGAACGGCCGCATCTCGAGCGTCGAAAAGATGGCGGCGTTGTTGATGAGCACGTCCGCGCGCCCGAAGGCCTGATCGATCGCCGCAGCGAGGCCGTTGACCGAGTCCTCGTCGGCGACATCGGTCTCGACGACCAGAGCCTGGCCGTTGCCGGATGCGATCTCCTGCTCCACGGCACGCGCCTTCTCGACATTGCGCTCGGCGATGACGACGCGCGCACCGGCGGAGGCGAACGCTTTGGCAAAACTCCGCCCGATGCCTTGGCCGGCGCCGGTGATGACGACAACTTTGTCGGCAACCGAAAATGTTTCGGACATGCTTCCTCCAGCCCGCTTCTCGTTGTTATGCCGCTCGGGCGATCGCGCCGAGCGCTGCGGAGGCGTCGGCCGGCTGCCACCATAGTTTCGCGCCGAGATCGCGGGCGATGATGCCGGCCGTGATGTATCCGGCTCCACCCGAGATGGCGCCGCCGGGATGGCCGGACGAGCCGGCCATGTAAAGATTGGGAATAGGCGTTCGGTAGCCGAAGTGATTGTACATTACCTGCTCGGCGTTGAACGCGCCCATGAAGATGTCGCCGTTGCGCATGTTGATCAGTTCGTGGGTGTATTCCTTGGCGGTGTAGACGTATTGCCCGATGATGTTGTCGCGTGTGAGGTTCGGGCAGTAGCGCGCAAAGGTGGCGATGATCTTTTCCGCGAATTCGCGCTTGAAATCCTCATCGTCCTGCCCGCCGAGATCGGGCGCGAACGGCATGACATGCCAGCAATAGGTCGTGTGCTTGCCGGGCGGCGCTTGCGTCGGATCGATCACGCTCAAGGGGCCGGAGCCGAACTGCACGATGCGCGGCACGCGATTGGCCTTGACGTCCTCGAAGGCGGTGAACAGGTCCTCCATCGTCTCCGCGCCGATGCTCCATTTCAGCGTTCGGTTGATGTTCGGATCGAATTTGGCGGCCGCGAATTTGGGCGGCTCGTGCAAAGCCAAGTGCAACCCGAACAGCGTCCATCCGGTATACTGAAAACGGTCGAGCTTTTCGGCGAATGCCGCGGGCAGTTGCGCGCGACTGACGAGATTTTCGAAGGTCTGATGCACATCGATGGTGCTGGCCACAAACTGCCGCGCCCTCACGGTTCTGCCGTCGCCGAGCACGATGCCGCGCGCGCGTCCGCCTTCGATCAGGATGCGGTCGATGGCGACTTGCGGCGCAAACGTTCCGCCCGCGGCGATGAAAGTCTCCATCAGGCCGCGCGCGAGATTGAACGAGCCGCCCTGGCAGAGCTGGTAGCCGGTTTCGAGATCGAAGGCGCGGATCACCGAGCCCATCGGGCTCGTCTTCGACAAGGTATCGGTCAGCCAGGTGCCGAACAGCGAAACCTTGAACAGGAAGAGAAGCTTGACATGATCGTTCTCGAACAGCTCGCGCACAACGTCGAGCGGCTGCCGCCGGCTGACGGCAAGGAAATCGCGGCCGATTGCGGTCGTCTCCAGCAGCGCCTCGCGTTCGACTTGCGGCAACGGCTCGGCGAAGCGTTCGGGGATCAGGATTTGCGCGGTGATCTCCTCGGCGCGGCGGTTCCATTCGCGGAAGGTCTCGGCGTCCTTCTTCGAGAAGCGGGCCACGTTGGCGATGGTCTCTTCGCGGTTGCGCCCGAAGACGAGCGCCGTGCCATCGCTGTGCGCCTGGCCGAATTCGTAGCGCGGCGTGATGTAAGTAACGCGGTCTTCGAGGCCGAGATCCTTGAACCACGGCGTTTCGGAAATATGGAAATGATTGATGGAATGCAGATTGTGATAGAAGCCCGGCGCGGTCACTTCTTTGGTAGTGAGGCCGCCGCCGTATTGCAGGCGCCGGTCGACCAGTAAAACGCTCAGCCCCGCTTTTGCCAGATAGCTGCCGAGGATCACGCCGTGATGGCCGGCGCCGATGATGATGCCGTCATAGGTCTTTTCCAACGCCTTGGTCACACTGCCCTCCCACGCCTTTTGATCGCGGAGAGAACAGCAAATTTCCCGGTCTGAGAACCCAGATTTTCGCATGGCGTCGCCGCTCCACGCGCTGTCTGGGTCATTGCGAGCCAACGGGTCCGGCCCGAAGCGGCCGGCCCGATGGTGAACTCCGCGAAGCAATCCAGGTTTCTCGGCGAAGCGTGGATTGCTTCGTCGCTTTCGCGCCGCGCAATGACGCGGATATGCTGCGGTCTCTCTGCGACGAGGCGCGCATAACGTGAGCCAACCGAAAATCCTCTTCATCGGCCCGGGTGCGATCGGCGCGTCGCTGGCGGCCTGGGTCGCCGAAACCTATCCGGCGGTCTTTGTCATGGGGCACGGCGCGAGCCAGGCTGCGCTGCGCCAAAGCGGCATCACCACCTACGCCTTCGACCAGCCGGAGACGACGCGCCGCACCGTTCCTGTCGACTTAGTCGATCGGCCGGGCGACGTCGCCGATGTCGATATCGTCGTACTGGCGGTGAAGAACTACAGCTTGGCCGCGGTTGCGCGGCAGGTCCGCGAAGAGCTCGGCGACCGGCTCATTGTCGTGTCGCCGGCCAACGGCATCGACAATCAGCGCATCCTGCCGGAATTCTTCTCCAAGGTGATCTACGGCGTGGTCGGTTACAACGCGCGCCGCGACGAGCCGGTCGTGGTCGGCTATCGCCACAAGGGACCGCTGCTAATCGGCACGCCGGACAATTCGTTGCAAGACGAACTCCGCCTGGTGCAATCCATCCTGGCGCGCGGCTGTCCGACCGAGATCACCGATCGCCTGCAGGATGCCGTGCACAGCAAGATCGTGGTCAACCTCACCAACGCTCTCGATGCATTGCTGGGCCGCGGCGCGCGGCCGCTGTCAAGCCTCGCCGTCTACCAGCAGCTCCTCACTCAGGCTTTGAGGGAAGGGGTGCAGGTCGTGCGTGCCGCCGGCTATCGCGAGCATCGCATCGCCGGCATGCCGCCATTCGGGCTTCTTCATTTGGTTGCGGTGCTGCCGGGCTGGCTGACGCGACCCCTGTTCGAGCGCAGGGTGGGCGCCATGCGCATGTCGAGCATGACCCAGGACGTCGTGCTGCGCGGCGCGCAGGACACCGAGCTTGAATCGATCACCGGCTATATCGTGCGGCTTGCCGCCGAGCAGGGCGTTGCGGTTCCGTACAATCGCGCGATCTATCGCCTGGGCCGCGAAAAGTTTCGCCCCGGCTTCGAACCGCTGTCGCCTGAGCAGGTTTTGGCAGCGGTTGAAGAGGAGCGCGCGAAACTTTGACTCCCTCCCGCAGTCTCCTCATATTCGCCGCCGACCACCATTTCCTGGTACGTTCTACGTGTTATGAAACCCGCGCCTTTCCGTTACGTCGCTGCCCGCTCGGTCGAGCAAGCCTTGGCGTTGAAGGCCGAACACGGCGACGAGGCGCGTTTCCTGGCCGGCGGGCAAAGCCTGGTGCCGGCCATGAACTTCCGGTTGACACAGCCGGCCGTGCTGATCGACATCAATCCGATCAAAGAGCTTGCCGGCATCCGCAATGGCGGCGACCGCCTGCGCATCGGCGCGCTCACGCGCTATCGCAGCCTCGAGCGCGATCCGATGACGCAAGTCAAATTGCCGCTCATCGCAGAAGCGCTGCCGGTCATCGCGCATCCGCAGATCCGCAATCGCGGCACCATCGGCGGCAATCTTGCGCATGCCGACCCGGCTTCCGAAATGCCGGCGATCGTGCTTACGCTCGGCGGCCGTCTGCATGCGCAGTCGGTGCGCGGCGAACGCTGGATCGAGGCGGGCGATTTCTTTGTCGGCGCGCTGACCACCGCGCTTGAGCCGGATGAGTTGTTGACCGAAGTCGAGCTGCCGGTCGCGGCGGCCGATTCCGGCGCCTGCTTTTTGGAAATGTCGCGGCGGCGCGGCGACTTCGCCATCATCGGCGTTGCCTGCACGCTGCGGCTCGACGCGCAGGGCCAATGCGTCGAAGCCCGCATCGGGCTGTGCAACGCGGGCGACGGTCCGGTCTTTGCCGATGAGGCGAGCCGCTCATTGATCGGCAAACACATCAGCGAGCGCGAAATCGCCGAAGCCGCCGCGCTGGTGCAAAACGCCATCGATCCTGGCGGCAGCATTCATGCCAGCAAGGAGTATCAGCGCCATATCGCCGGCGTCCTGACCGCGCGCGCTTTGGCGACCGCCAGCGAACGGGCGCGTCGTGGACACTGACCGGCACGAGGTTACGGTCACCGTCAACGGCACACCCTATCGGCGTAGCGTGGAGTCGCGTCTGCTGCTGAGCGACTTTCTGCGTCACGATCTCCTGCTCGCCGGTACGCATGTCGGCTGCGAGCATGGCGTGTGCGGCGCCTGCACGGTGATCGTCGACGGCGCCGCGGTCCGCTCGTGCCTGATGTTCGCGGCGCAAGCCGACGGCCGCAGCATCACCACCGTGGAAGGGCTGGCGCCGGATCAGGATCATCTGCATCCGCTGCAGGAATCGATGCGCGACTGCCACGGCCTGCAATGCGGCTATTGCACGCCCGGCATTCTGATGACCATGAAGGCCTTCCTCGACGAAACGCCGTCACCCGACGAGGCGCAAATTCGCGAGGCCCTCTCCGGCAATCTGTGCCGCTGCACCGGCTATCAGCACATTGTCGAGGCGATGCAGCTTGCGGCGCAGCGGTTGCGCGGATCCACGTCATGAGCACGCGCAGTTTCGGCGCTCCGATCCGCCGCAACGAGGACGCGCGCCTGCTGCGCGGCCAGGCCTTGTTCGTCGACGATGTCGAGCTTCCCGGCATGCTCTATGCCGCCTTCCTGCGCAGCAACGTGGCGCATGCCCGCATCCGCTCGATCGATGTGTCGGCGGCGCGTGCCCGCGAAGGAGTCGTGGCCGTCTATACCGCGGCCGACCTCGGCAGCTATTGGGCGCCGGGTCCATTGCTGGTGCCGCCGCCGCCCATCAAGGACACGATCTTCAACCAGCGCACACAGGTCCCGCTCGCCAAGGACAAGGTCCGTCACGTGGGCGAGCCGCTCGCGGTCGTGCTGGCGGACAGCCGCTACCTCGCCGAGGATGCGCTCGGCGATATCGCGGTCGATATCGAGCCGCTGCCGGCAGTGGTCGATCTGGAAAAGGCACTGAGCGACGCATCGCCGACGGTTCACGACGATGTGCGCGCCAACGTAGCCGCTCACGTCCGGCAATGCCGCGGCGACTATGCGGCCGCGCGCGCCAAGGCCGATCGCGTCATTGCGCGGCGCTTTCTTTACGATCACGGCGCGTCCTCGCCGATGGAGACCCGCGGCATTGTCGCCAATTGGGACGCGCGCGCCAATCAGCTCACGGTCTGGGATACGACGCAAGCGCCGGTGTTCCTGCGCAACGGGCTCGCCGGCATGCTCGGCTTGAGCGAGCGGCAGGTGCGCGTGATCGCCCCCTTCGTCGGCGGCGGCTTCGGGCCGAAGATCATGCTGTTCTATCCCGAGGAAGTGGTGATCCCCTGGGCGGCGCGAAAGCTCAACCGCCCGATCAAATGGATCGAGGATCGGCTTGAGCATTTTTTCGCCACCACGCACGAGCGCGGCCAGACCCATGATGCGGAAATCGCGCTCTCGGCCGACGGCCGCATCCTCGGCATCAAGGACGTGTTTCTGCACGATACCGGCGCCTACAATCCTTACGGACTGACGGTGCCGATCAACTCACAATGCACGCTGCTCGGTCCCTACGTGGTGCCGAGCTACGACTCTACGTTTACCGCCGTCTTCACCAACAAGCCGATCGTCACGCCCTATCGCGGCGCCGGCCGCCAGCACGGCGTGTTCGTGATCGAGCGGCTCCTGGACATCGCCGCGCACGAGCTGAACATCGACCGCGCCGAAATCCGCCGGCGCAATCTCATTCCGCCGGATGCGTTCCCCTACAACAACGAGATCATCTATCAGGACTTCGCGCCGCTCTCCTATGACAGCGGCAATTACGAGCCGATCCTCGACAAAGCGCTGGCGATGATCGGCTACAAGAGGTTCCTCGCCGAGGAGCAGCCGCGGCTGCGCGCCGAAGGCCGCCATGTCGGCGTCGGCATCGCCTGCTATGTCGAAGGCACCGGCATCGGGCCCTATGAAGGCGCCAAGGTGCAGGTGCAGTCGAACGGCAAGGTCAATGTCGCGACCGGCATCGGCACGCAAGGGCAGGGGCACTTCACCGTCTTCGCACAGATCGTTGCCGACCAGCTCGGCGTCGATGTCACCGACGTCGACGTCGTCACCGGCGACACTGATCAGTTCTATTGGGGCGCCGGCACGTTCGCGAGCCGCGGCGCCGTCGTCGCCGGCAACGCCATGAACGAAGCCGCCAAGGCGGTGCGGCAGAAAATTCTTAAACTCGCCGCCGAGCATTTCGAATGCGCCGAGGACGATCTCGAAATCGCCGACGGCGAAGTCAGGGTGGTCGGCGTCCCCGGCCAGTCGGTCAAGCTCGGGGCGCTCGCGCTCAAGGCCAATCCGATGCGCGGCGCGGTGAAGCCCGGCACTGAGCCGGGGCTCGAATCGACCCAGTATTTCGGTCCGGCCGGCGGCGCCACTGCAAGCGGCGTGCACGCCATGATCGTCGAGGTCGACCCGCAGACCTTCGGGCTCAACGTCCTCAAATACGTGGTGGTGCATGATTGCGGGACGGTCATCAACCCGCTGATCCTGGCCGGCCAGATCCACGGCGGCGTGGCGCAAGGCATCGGCAATGCTTTCTACGAGCAGCTCGTGTTCGATGACGACGGTCAATTGCTCAACGCTTCGCTCGCCGACTATTTGCTGCCGACCGCGCTCGAAGTGCCGCATATGGAGATCGCGCACACCGTGACAGAATCGCCGCTCAATCCGCTCGGCATCAAGGGCGCCGGCGAAGCCGGTGCCATTCCGGTCGGGCCGCTGTTCGCGCAGGCGATCGAGGATGCGCTCGGACTTTTGGACAAGAAAGTCGAGCTGAACGAGATTCCGCTCAGTCCCGATCGCCTGTTCGCGCTGACGGCCAAATTGCGATGAAGCCAGCGGTGATGGTGCGATGATTTTAGTCACCGGGGCGGCCGGCAAGAGCGGCAACGCTGTCGTGAAAGCATTGGCGGCGAAACGCGCGCAGGTGCGTGCCTTCATCCGTAATCCCAGTCATGCCGGTTCGCTGCTTGCACTCGGCGCCGCCAAAGTCAGTTTCGGCAGCTTCGAGGATGCCCGCGCGCTGGCGCAAGCCGCTGCCGGCGTGCAAGCGATCTATCATATCTGCCCGAATGTCAGCCGCGACGAGGTTGCGTATGCGGGCGCTGTTGCCGCCGCGGCGCGAACGCAGGGCGTCAAGCGCTTCGTCTATCACTCGGTGCTGCATCCGCAGATCGAGGCGATGCCGCATCATTGGCAGAAGATGCGTGTCGAGGAGATGCTGTTCGTGGCCGGCTTCGAGCTGACCGTGCTGCAGCCTACGGCTTACATGCAAAATATTCTCGGCGTGTGGGACGGCATCGTCCGCGACGGCGTGTTCGGATTTCCCTATCCGGCGGCGACGCGGCTGAGCCTCGTGGATCTGGACGATGTCGGCGAGGCGGCGGCGGTCGTGCTGACGCAAGATGGTCATGGCGGTGCGACCTACGAGCTTGTCGGCACGCCGGCGCTCAGTCAGACCGAAGTCGCGTCTGTGCTCAGCGCAGCGCTCGGCCGCAGCGTCCGCGCAGAGGAAGGGCCGCTTGCGGCGTGGCAAGCGCGCGCCCGCGCCGGCGGCATGGGCGAGTATGAGCGGGCCACGCTTGCCGCGATGTTCCGCTACTACGCTGAGCATGGCCTGATCGGCAATCCCAATACGCTGCGCTGGCTGCTCGGCCGCACGCCGACAAGCCTCGCAAGTTTTTTGGAGCGCGAACGCGTACGGCCGGAAAGCTGATCGCCGCGAGCGGCTCCGCTACGGCAGCGTGAGCAGCGCCGCGGCCGTCGCCAGCATGGCGAGCGCCGAGGCCGCGAGTGACCAATGTACGCCGATCAGGCTGCCAAGGAGCCCGACCGACACGCCGCTGAAGGCGCGCAGGCCGTAGCTTGCCATGGCGAACAGGCCGATGACGCGTCCACGGTTCTCCAGCGGTGCGTTGATCTGCACCAGGCTTGTCGCCATCGTGTTGAACGACAGCTCGAAGAACCCGGCGGCGAACAACAGGCCGAGCGCGAGCGGGTAGTTCCACGACAAAGAAAAGCCGGCCAGCGAGACGCACCAGAGTATGGCGAGCACGATGGCGGTGCGCTGCCGCGGCGGCAATAGTCCGCCGCTCTCGAGCAGGACGCCGGCAAGGAAAGCGCCGCAGGCATCGGCCGCCAGCAGCATGCTGTAGGATAGTCCCGGATCGCCATGGCCGAGATCTTCCGCAAAGCCCGGCATTTGCGAGCTGTAGGCGTTGCCGACAAAGAACGACGCAGCCCCGGCCAGGATCGTCATCGACACAATGACGGAATGATCGCGAATTGCGCGCACGGTGTGGGTGATGTCGGCCAAGCCGCGCACGGCGCGCCGCGGCGGCGGCGCGCCGCCGCGGAAGCGCGGCCCATAGGGCGCATTCACCAGCCAGAGCAGGAGCGGCAGATAGAAGATCGTATTGAGAAAGATGCCGTAGGATGATCCGAGCGCGAGGAGGATGAACCCGCCCGCCGCCGGCCCAACCAGCACGCCGAGATAGCGCGCGGTGGCGTTGAGCCGGACCGCGCTCATCAGATCGGCCGGCCCGACGATGTCGTAGAGCAGCACCTGCACCGGCGTGAACCACAGCACGCCGGCGCAGCCGTGCACTACCAGCAGCACCATCGCCTGCTACATCTGCAAAGTGTCGATGATGAAGAAAT
>Ga0210410_10005125_pt1 | contig 11452 bp, 7 predicted proteins | sample IncBWC4MmetaG_FD_161058 | JGI IMG/M metagenome (GOLD analysis project Ga0210410, IMG submission 161058) | Forest soil microbial communities from Barre Woods Harvard Forest LTER site, Petersham, Massachusetts, United States - Inc-BW-C-4-M | ecosystem: Environmental > Terrestrial > Soil >... | reverse complement strand
CGATCTCCGCCGAGCCGTTCTGCTCGCCAATCTCGAACTCGCCGGCCGCCCCACGCAAATGCTCCTGAAACCCGACGGCGGCGAACTCTACGTAATCTCTCCCGAAGCCCACGTCCTCGAGGTCATCAACACCTGGACGCACGAAGTCGGTGACACCATGCTCCTCGGCTCCGCCCCCGCCAGCGCCATCCTCACCGAGGACGCCTCCGAAATGTACGTCGCCGATCGCGCCGCCAGCCACGTCTTTCCCGTGGACATCTTCAACCGCCGCGTTGGCAAGCCCATCAATGTCGGCGCCGCTCCCAACGCCATGCGCTTCGACCTCCCGCAATCCGTCGCCAAGCCCACCATGCTCCTCGTCGTCAACGAATCCTCCGGCGACCTCGCCGTCCTCCGCCTCCGCACCGACTCCCTGATCACCCTCATCCCGGTTGGCAACACCCCCCAACGCGTAGCCGTAAAACTCTTCTAACCAGCCCGCGCCGCACCCGTTTTCTTCACCACGAATTTCACCCACCTATGTAGCGCTGGCCTCCTCGCCAGCGCTCTTCTCTGCGTCCTCTGTGCTCTTCCTCTGTGGCCTCTGTGTTAACTCTTCTCCGAACCGAAACAACTTGCATAATCCCGCAGACCGTCCCCGCCGACCAACTTCCGACGAACTATCGCAACCCTAGTAACTTTCCGGTGCATACCCTGCCACTAATCGTTTGTCAGCCTGCAGCGCGGGCGCAATACTCAGGTACGGAAATTCCCTCGCGGTTTATTCAATTGCAAGGCAAGCAGCGAAACGCGCCGGAAGGGCGCGGGATCTTCTTGATGGGAGAGTGCGCATGAGCGACCAGTCGAAAACAGGGCCCAAACAGCACAAAAAAAGCCGCGCCGCCTCGAGCCGCCGGCGCTTCCTGCAAGACTCCGCGGCCACCGCCGTTGTGGCGGGAGTTGCTCCGCATCTGCTCTTCGGCAAATCCGCCCGAGCCGCAGGCCGCACGCTCAAGATCGGCTTCATCGGTCCGCGCACCGGCGCTCTCGCCCGCTTCGGCGAAAGCAACGACTTCGTCCTCGCGGGAATCCGCAAAGCCATTGCGAACGGCATACTAATCAACGGCGCGACGTATCCCGTGGAAATCATCGAAAAAGATTCTCAGTCCGATCAAAAACACGCAGCCGAAATCGCCTCTGAGTTGATCAAATCCGACCGCGTGGACCTGATGGCCGCTTCCAGCACCGGCGCCACCGTCAATCCTGTCAGCAATGAGTGCGAAAAGAACGGCGTTCCCTGCATCACCACCGACGCGCCGTGGCAATCCTGGTTCTTCGGCCGCGGCGGCAAACCCGAAAAGGGCTTCGACTGGACCTATCACTTTTTCTGGGGACTCGAAGACCTCATCGCCGTCTTCACCGCCATGTGGGGCTCCATCCCCACCAACAAAGTCGTCGGCGCGCTCTGGCCCAGCGATCCCGAAGGCATCGCCTACTCCGACGCCAAGTTCGGCTTTCCTCCTGCGCTGCAGGCAAAAGGTTTCAAGCTTGTCGATCCCGGCCGCTTCGAAACTTCCGCTGCCGATTATTCCGCGCACATCGCTGCGTTCAAAAAAGCCAACGTCGAAATTCTCTCCGGCGTGCTCCCTCCGCCGGCATTCGCTACTTTCTGGAACCAGGCGGGCGAACAGGGCTTCAAGCCGAAAATCGCCAGCGTCGCCAAAGGCATTCTCTTCCCCACCGCCGTCGAAGCGCTTGGCGATCGCGGCGCCGGCTTGAGCACGGAAGTCTGGTGGTCGCCAAGTTTTCCATATAGCTCCGGCCTCACCGGAAAAAATTCCGCGGAACTCTGCGCCGCCTACGAAGACGAAACCAAAAAGCAATGGACCCAGCCCCTCGGCTACCTCCACGCCCTCTTCGAAGTCGCGCTCGACGTTCTCAAGCGCACCAAGGACGTAAATTCCCCGGCCGCCATTCGCGATTCGATCCTCGCCACCAACTACAACTCCATCGTCGGCCCCATCGCCTGGCACGGCCAACCCGTCAAAAACGTCACCAAAACCCCCCTCGTTGGCGGCCAGTGGATTCCAGGCTCCCAATTCAAAGGCACCGGCGGCATGCACTTCAAGAACGATCTCGTAATCGTCAGCAACGAACACGACCCAACCATAGGCCTCCAACGCAAACTGGAACCCATCTCCTAAGTAGCGGCCACCTTCAGAGCTTGCCCTGACAAAGGAAGGGTGGCCGCGTTCTGCATTTCTTCCCGTCGTAGGGCTCGTCTTTCCGCTCGCCCTGACATTGGAAGGGAGGCGGGCCGCTCTCGCTTTTCTATTTTCCATTTTCTAATTTCTCTTTTCTATTTCCCCCATTCCCTCTTCTCCGCTCTTCCTCTGCGTCTCTGCGTTATATTTTTCTTTTCCTTTTTGTTCCCCGCCAGTCCTATTTACTTCCACCACCCTCTTCGCTAGCCTGTCTCCTCCGGCGCCCTCCTCCCCAGCCTGGTGCAACCGTCCGGCAAGGAGCCAACCATGTCCACGCGTGCCGTCCGCAAGACCAATCACTCGTCTGGAAAATCGCAAACGAAATCACCCATCCGCATTGTTCCGCTGCATCCCCACGTTCGCGATGCCGCCGCCCCTGCGCCGCACCTCACGTATCGCAACGGCCCTCTCCTCACCAACGTCGAAGTCTTCACCCTCTTCTGGGGCGCCGCCTGGCAAGACGCCGCCAACACGCAGCTCAGCCAGCAGATGAACTCGTTCTTCGATTTCATCATCACCAGCCCGCTGCTCGACCAGCTCGCCGAATACGGCGTCCCCGGAAAATCCATCGGCCACGGCAAGCGCATCGGCACAAAAATCCTCACCACTTCCGAACCCGGCAAAACCGTCCAGGATTCCGCGATCCAATCAATGCTCAAATCCGAGCTCGCCAATGGCACGATTCCTCCCGGCAACGCCAACTCGCTCTACTTCGTCTTTCTCCCGCCGGGCACCCAGGTGAAACAGGGCGGCTCCGCTAGCTGCAAAGATTTCTGCGGCTATCACGACGCCACGCCAGACGGCGTCTTCTACGCCACCATGCCCTATCCCGGCTGCTCCGGTTGTCTCGGCGGCCTTGCGCTTCTCCCCGCGCTCACGTCCACAAGCTCCCACGAACTCTGCGAAGCCATCACTGATCCCATCCCCGGCCAGGGCTGGTACGACGACAACAACGGCGAAATCGGCGACATCTGCGCCTGGAAAACCAAACTGCTCGGCGCCTACACCATCCAACTCGAATGGTCCAACTCCGCCGGCAACTGTATTTAGTTGGTTGCTTTCTTGTGGCACAGCCATTCCTGCCCGCCCTGAGCGAAGCCGAAGGGGCTGTGCTCTTGGGGTCCTCCGTCTCTTGTAGGGCCCGTCCGTCTGCGGCGGGCCGCTCCCCATTTGGAGTGCGGGAGCAACGCTTCCGCTTTTACGAATTCAACTCCGTCTCCCAAACCTTCCTTCTACCTCGCCCCAACCAATCTTTCACTTTGCCCCATCAAAAACTCCCGGTGTATCATCTCCCCGCCTCCTGTACCCAGGAGACTCTCTCAACACTCGATCCACCCAAACAGGAGACCCCATGAAAATTTCGCGAGCAATTTTCGGCGCAACGCTGTTGACCGCCTCCGCGGTATACGCCGCCACGCGCCCCGCTCCCTCCCAGGACGTCATCAAAGTCGCCGGCGACAGCCACACAGTCATCTTCGAAAACGACCAGGTCCGCGTCCTCGCAGTGCACTTCAAGCCCGGCCAGGTCGCGCCAATGCATTCGCATCCCGCCAACGTCTCTTACTTTCTGACCGATGGAAAATTGAAAATCACCCTGCCGGACGGCAAAGTGATCGAACGCAGTCCCAAAGCCGGCTCCGCGGGCTGGAGCGACGCCGTCACGCACGCCGCCGAAAACGTCGGCACCACCGACTTCCAGCAAGTCCAGGTCGAACTCAAGCCCCCGGTGGCGAGAGTAGTCCCCACGAACTAGCCGTTCATCTCAAGCAACCCGCAAAAACCTTGTCATCCTTAGGCCCGCGCAGTTTGGGGGCCGAAGGACCTCAACTTAAAATGTACGCAGAATCATTCCATTGAGATTCTTCGCCTATCTCCGGTAAACGGCACCGGAGTCCCAACACCGGACCTCATCGGATAGGCTCAGAATGACATGATGCTATTTGGCTTGCTTGAAGCAGAAATTCGCAGCGGAACAAAATGTCCGATTACTTGCCGGGGCAACTGCGCGGCGCATTGCGTGGAACTCTTGCTGATTACCGATTACTGATAACTCTCTTTCTCATGGATCAAACCAAAACTTGATCGTCACCGTCACCTTCGACGCCACTGGCCTTCCGCCCTGCGTCGCGGGCGCATATTCATACTGCCGCAGCGCGTCCATCGCCACTTGCCGGAACTGCTTCGGCCCCAGCAAAATCTTCATCGCCCCGACGCGCCCCTGCTTGTCCACTTCCGCTTCGATTCGCACGTCGCCCGTGATGTAGTTCCTCATGGCATCCGGCGGATAGATCGGTTGCACCGCGCTCAGCAATTTCGCCGGCACCACCGGTTGATCGGAAACGGATACCTCTGGCGCAACCTGCACCGGCGCCGATTGCGCGCTCGTCTGCGCCCTCCCATGATTCTTCGCCGGTTGCTCCGCCGCTTTCTTCGCACCGCTTTTCGCAGGGGCCACCACCCGCATTCTGCCCTTTTCCGCCAACGCCGCTCTCTCCGCTGGCGATTCGATCGGGGGTGACACAACCGGCGCAATCACCGTCGGCGCTGCCGCAGGGGGATACAGCGTCGTGGCGGGCGCAGCATCTGCGGCATTCGCTCCGCTCTCGGTGCCCGTCGTACTCGCGGGTTTCGACGACGTTCCAGTATCCGCCGCCGCACTGGCCTTCGGCGCCCGATGCAGAAACGGCAGCTTATTTTTGTACCAGGCGCCCACGCCAGCAACGATCACTACCGCCAGCACGAAGCCGCCAACCAAGAATTCCCGTTTCCCCGCGCCCTGCCGCGCCGGCCGGTAAATATTAAACGGATCGTTCGGATCCACATATTTCGGCACGTTGGAAAAATCCAGCGCCGGCCTCGGCAGCAAATCCTCCAGCGGATCAATCTCTTCTTTAGCTGTGGGAACAGCCTCTTGCGGCATTCCCGGCGGGGGAGCCGCAGGCGCCGGTTCACCTACGCCCATGACTGGCAACCTCATCCCGATCGTCGCCGGCGCGACGCTGCCCTCTGTCCTCTGCTTTGCCTCAATTTCCGTTGCCGGCGCGCTTCCTCTCTCCGCTTTCGTGCGCTCCGCCTTCTTCCGCGCCTCATCTTCCGTCTTCTGCCTCGCCTCTATTTCCGCCGCCGACCGCGCCGACGCTTCCGCCTCCGCCAATCTTCGCGCCACTGCATCCTTGTCTTCCGACGATTGCTTCCCGCGCAATTCCTGCAACTGCTCCTTTAGCACCGCCACTTCATCCTTCAACTGAGCCACGTCCTCGCTCTTCGGCGTGGCCAATGGCTCGCTGCGATCGTCTTCCGTCGTTTCTTCCGCTTCCACCGCCTCCGCCAAAGGAGGTACCTGCACGCTATCCGCCTGAGTGGGAAACGAAACGCCCCAGAAATTCTCTTCCGGCTCCGTGAACTCCAATTCCACAAAGCAAACCGTCGGCCGGTGGCTCCGCTTATGCACCACCTGGCAAACCACTTCCTTCTTAAATCGTTTTTCCGTGAGGAACAGCAGTTGCCCGACAGCCACCGCGGCGGAAAGCTGAATCACCGCTCCATCTTTAAACACCAGCACCGTGGTGGTTTCTTCCGTGAAAAGTTCGCGCTTATCCTTCGACGCAATCGGACGCGCTCCGGCCACGCTCACCGGCACTTCCAGCGCAACAGGGTTCGCCCGCATCGTCCTCTGCGGCACTTCCCCGTTCGCCTTTTTTCCTTCCTTCGCGTTCACGTCCGTTGCGGATGCCACTCGTTCGCCTCTGCTAGCGCGTCCCTCAAGACCTGCTCCGTCGCGCAAGCACACACTTTCTGCACACCTAACCTCTCACCCTCCGCCGAACGGACTTCTCCGCCTGCGCCAGGGTCCACGCCTCCTAAGTTTTTCAAGAGAATCCGTCTTTCGCCATAGTACCGGGCCCCCTGTCGGTGCCCAATCAGTAGCGTCTCCGTCTCGGCACTTTTCGGCTTTGTTCCTGCCTTTTTAGGGATCCACCGGCCACGCCGAGTGCTCTTCTCCCAGCTGCACATCGAAGAATCCCTCTGCCGGCAGCACGTCGATCGGCAGCCCGCCGTGCCACAACGCCACTCCCACGGTGAACCTCGTCATGCCCTTCAACTCCAGCAAGTCGCGGCTCACAGCCACCTCCAGATGTTTTTGATACGCCGCCTCCACCAGTTCCTTCGGACTCAGCAAGCACACCTTGCCCTTCTCCACCGAGAATTCTTTCACCCGCCCGCGATCCGTGTGCACCACCACCGCCACTTCTTCTTTCGCCCCGATGACAATCCGGAATTCAGCGTGTTCCAGCTCCGCGATGCTTTCCGGGAAACCGTCCACCCGCAGCACAAAGCGCTCTTCCTCGAATCCATACCGCAGCTCTTTCAGAAAAAATACCCGCCCGTGCATCGAGCCGCCTCGGCGCTCCGGCGAATACACTCCCGCACCCAACCACTCGAAATAGCTAGAATCGACCCCATCCACTTTCACTTTCAGGAACGTTGACGGGTACAGCTGGTACGCCCTCTCGGGCATGCGCTTGATCGGCTTCGCCAGCTCTTCCGGCGCTGCCAGCCCCAGGGCCAGATAAACTCCCGTCAGGTGCTTCCGGTAGAGCGCGTCGAACTCCGCGTCATTCGCCGTGCTATGCTCCGGCCCGTACCACCAGCACCAGTCGCTGCCCTCCGCGGTCAACAACGATTCCTGTGCCTCCGCCAGGGCCTGCTTGCTCGGCGCGTTTTCCCGTTCTTTTTGCCGGGCGTCCGCCGCCTTCCCGTACGCCTCGCGCGCGTCCCACAGCAAATCCCATGCTGCCACGTCTTCCTGGTGACCGATCCACACGTCGAAATTCGCATTGATCCACGAAGCCGGAAAAATCGTGCAGGTCGTCGAAATGTCTCCCGCCGCCGCGATCGCCTCGCTCGCCGTCAGCGCGCGGAAATCGGTGTCGCTGGCGATGCGCTGGTAAAACTCGCGCAAAAATTCCCGCCCGTTTCCCGGGTAATATTCCCAGGCGTTTTCGCCGTCCAGGAAAATGCACACCGTCAGCGGCTTCTCGCTCTTCACCGTGTCGCCGATGTAGCGCAGCCTGCCGTGTAAATCCGCCGCCGCCACCTTGCTGTCCATCCGGCTGTAAACAAATCCCACCAGGTCTGAAATGTGGTGGTCGCGGAAAAGTCCAGTGATTCCCGCGCTCGCCATTTGCAGTCGCCACGGCTGGTACAGCTTGTCGGCGCTCGCCGCAATCCCCGACGAATCCCGGAAAAATCCCACATTCAATGTGCGTCCCAGCACGCCCTCATCCGTGCCGAACCACTGGAACCCTTCCTCGGCCGCGATCGCCATCGCCTGATCGGACACCGAACCTTCGCTCGGCCACAATCCGACCGGCTTCGCACCGAACACTCGCTCGTGATATTCCTTCGCCCGCCGCAACTGCTCCCGCGCGTCTTCCGGATGCCGGTACGCCCGCCTCGGCAGCGGCGTTCCCGGATTGGCCACGCGCGCGATGTCCGAATCGCAAACCAGCGGCAGGATCGGATGGTAATACGGAGTCGTGCTGAGCTCGATCTGCCCGCGCGCCGCCGCTTCGCGGTACGCCGGCAGCACCAGCCCCAGGATCTCCAGTTGCTTGGCCCTCAATTCCGTCTTGTCTTTCTCCGTGAAATCTTTGCCGCGGTTCGCCAGCCGGCACACCACCGGATCCTTCGTGAACCACGCTTCATCCATCCACGCCAGTTGCGAAAGCAACTGCAAATCCCGCCAGTCTCGCGCGCGGAATGTGATTAGCGCCTGCGCCCCGCCCGCCGCCCGCGACCAGTCGAACAGTTCCAGAAATCTCGGCCACCGTGTCAGCAGCCGTTCGTGATTCACCTGAAACGCCCGCGCCAGAATTTCGACTTTGTCTTCCCGCGTCAGCTCGTCCGCGTGCTTGAACGCCAGATTGAACCACGGCTCCTTGAAATTTCCGCTCGCATACTCTTCCAGTTGCATGCACAGCGACGGCACCATGTTGAACGTCGCATGGAACCCCGGCACCTCCTCCATCATCTTCACCATGCCGTAGTAATCCTTCGTCGCGTGCAGCCGCGTCCACGGCAGCACATAGCACCCCGTCTCCGGATCGCGATATTGCGGCTGGTGCATGTGCCACAGCACCACCAAATGAATCCGATTCATCCCCTGGTAACCCCTGCCTGCACAAGACACTTTCGCTGCAACTGGCTGGTCTTCCCTGCTTGGAGCCTACAGTCGACAGCTGACAGTCTACAGTCCTGCGTTCCTGGCTGTTGGCTGTAGACTGTCGGCTCTGAACTCCCGACTCCTTCCCCATGTTACACTGCCCCTTCCCATCATGCGCATCCTCGATCGCTACATTGTTCGTGAAATCGTGCGTCACGCCTTTCTTGGCCTCCTCATCTTCACTTTCGTTCTCTTCGTCCCCAAGCTGGTCCGCCTCATGGAACTCTTCGTTCGCCACTCCGGCTCCGGCTCGCAAATCCTCGCTCTTTTCCTCTGCATTGTTCCCGGCATCCTTGTTTTCACTATTCCCATGGCCGTGCTCATTGGCGTCCTGCTCGGGCTCGGCCGCATGTCGATGGACAGCGAAATCATCGCGCTCACCTCGCTCGGCATCAGCCGCAAGCGTATCCTCCTCCCCGTCGGCCTTCTGGCTGTTGTTGGCGCGGTTCTCACCCTCCTTATGACCGTCGTGCTCGCCCCGCGCAGCCTACGCGCTTTCCGCGATATCGAAGCCGGCCTCATCGCTTCCCAAATTTCTTTCCAGGTGCAACCGCGGGTCTTCGACGAGCGCTTCCCTCACATGATTCTCTACATCAACGACGTCTCCGCCAGCGGCACCCACTGGCACGGCGTCTTCCTCTTCGAAACCGGTGCGGAAAGCGGCTCGCGCATCACTCTCGCTGAAGACGCCATCGTCATCGCCGAACCCGCGCAGGGCAAGCTCGAGCTCCATCTCAACAGCGGCACCACCCACGAATTCCAGCGCGAAACCCCCGATCAATACTCCGTCACCGCCTTTGAACGCAGCGACTGGCCCATCGAATTCACGTCGCTCGATAACGACAAGGTTCGCGTCCTCAGCAATCCCGAACGCTCGCTCGCCGATCTATGGCGCGATCGCGGCCCTCGCTGGCGCGATGCTCGCGTCGAACTCTACCAGCGCTTCGCCTTCCCCTTCGCCTGCTTCGCTTTTGCGCTGATCGCCGTGCCCCTCGGCGCCCAACCTCGCCGTGGTGGACGCGCAGCCGGCACGCTCCTCTCCGTCGTAATCATCGCGGCCTACTACTTATTGTTCATCATGGGCGCAGGCCTAGCGCGCCAGGGCGTCGTCCCGCCCGCCGTCGGCATGTGGGCAGCCAACGTCATTCTCGTTCTCGCCGGCCTCGCCCTTCTTCCCCGGATGGAGCGCTACTGGAGCGAGCCCTCGCCGCTTTCGTTCATCGCTCGCTTCCTGGCCTGGCGCCGCCTGGTTCGCCAGCGCCACACCCGCGCCAAGGCGCGCACTGCCCCTCGCAAAGAGAATGGCGAAGCAACTCACGAGGCATTCCCGCTCACTTCCTCGAACTTCCCCTCCATCATCGACATCTACATTCTTCGCCGCTTTTCCTACTATTTCGTCCTGGTCCTTGGCGCCTTCATTCTGCTCTTTGAAACCTTCACCTTCTTCGAACTCCTCGACGACATCGCGCGCCACCGCATCCCGTTCCTGGTCGTGGTGGATTATTTCCGCTACCTGATTCCGTATCTCGTCTACCAACTTTCGCCGCTCACCGCGCTCGTCGCGACGCTCGTCACCCTCGGCGTGCTCAGCAAAAACAACGAAATCGTCGCTTTCAAGGCCAGCGGCATCAGCCTCTACCGGCTCGCGCTCCCGCTGCTTCTCTCCGGCGTGGTTCTAGCCGCCGCCCTCCTGGTTCTCGACGACACCTATCTCCCCTACGCCAACCAGCGCCAGGACGCGCTTCGCAACCAGATTAAAGGCAAGCCTGCGCAGACCTACACCCGCCCGCAGCGCTGGATCTTTGGCGAAAATTCCAAGGTCTACAACTACGACATCTTCGATCCCGCGCAAAAAATCTTCGGCGGCCTCAGCGTCATCGAACTCGACCCCGTCAGCTTTCAGATGAAGCGCCGCATCTTTGCCAATCGCGCCCAGTGGCTGGACACGGAAAAAACCTGGGCTCTCGAATCCGGCTGGGTCCGCGACTTCGCCGGCGGCACCGTCGAAAAGTACTCGCCCTTCAAAGTCACTTCGCTGCCCGAACTCGTCGAGCCTCCCTCCTACTTCAATCGTGAAGTGATTCAGGCGTTCCAGATGAGCTGGCGCGACCTTCGCCGTTATATTTTCGGCCTGCAAGGCGCCGGCTTCGACGTCTCTTCCCTCACCGTTCAGTGGCACAAAAAAATCGCTTACCCGCTCATCGCTCCCGTCAGCATGCTGCTGGCGATCCCCTTCGCCATCCTGGTCGGCAGCCGCGGCGCCCTCGGCGGCATCGCGCTCGGCGTCGCCATTGGCATCTGCTACTGGGCCGTCGCCGCGCTCCTCGAAGCCATGGGCGGCATCGGCCAACTCCCGCCCATGCTCGCCGCCTGGTCCCCCGACCTCGTCTTCTTCTTCCTCGGCATCTACTTCTTTCTAAAAATGCCCACGTAGCGTCCACCTTCAGGTGGACGACGTTTTGAGTGCGGAAGCGCAGCTTCCGCTTTTACGCACTAAACCAACTCGACCAATCACGCCGGCCACCAGTCACTACTTAGCTCCTGTCATCCGTTCGTACCGTTGCCTCTCCTCAGGCCCGCCGTTAATCTACCTACATCGTGCCCATGTCCCCCAAAACCAAAGTCACCATTCTGTTCATGGGCATGGCACTCCCGTACCTCATCTTTGTGCTCTTTTTCGCCCTCAGAGCCACTCCCGGTTCAGCAAATCCATTTCCGTCCTGGTTTCCCTGGGTTGCCCTTACCTACATGCTGAGCAGCATTGCTCTGGCTTCCGTTCTCGCTCCGAGATTTTTTCGCAATGTCCCGCCTCCGCCCGAAGCCGAGGCGCGCCGGTACCTCAAAATTGCAAAAGGCCAAACGATGGCGCTGATTATGCTCTGGGCCGGCTTATTTATCTACGGTGCTTACAAGACATTCAGAGGCGATCTGCCTGTCGAACGCGCCCTACCTGCGGGGGGATTTCTCCTTGCCTTCATTGGTC
>Ga0210410_10005124_pt1 | contig 11454 bp, 12 predicted proteins | sample IncBWC4MmetaG_FD_161058 | JGI IMG/M metagenome (GOLD analysis project Ga0210410, IMG submission 161058) | Forest soil microbial communities from Barre Woods Harvard Forest LTER site, Petersham, Massachusetts, United States - Inc-BW-C-4-M | ecosystem: Environmental > Terrestrial > Soil >... | reverse complement strand
GGCGGGGGTATGACGCTGCTCAAGGCCCAGTTCGTCGGCAGCGCCATCATCACTCTGGCCACCTTCGGCGTCTCCCTCGCAGTCATGTATGCAGTCAACTTGACTGGCACTTTGCGCGTATCGGAAGAAGGGGAACTCTACGGACTGGATCTTCACGAGCACGGCATCTCCGCCTATCCGGAGTACGTCATCTCCTCGCTCGCAGCACCTGCCGGCATGCCCAAGGACTTAACCGTTCATGGCGCTGTGGCGCAAACCGCGTCGAAGTTCAGTGCGCTCACATCGCCTGCGGGTGACTGATCGAGAGTCTCTTTGAAAAGAGGAGCTATGACGAAGATCGAAGCGATCGTGCAGCCGAATAAATTTGAGAATGTGAAAACCGCGCTGATCGAATTAGGGGTGGATGGCATGACGGTTTCGGAAGTCCGCGGGCATGGCCGCCAAAAGGGCCATACCGAGGTCTTCCGAGGCCGGGAATACTCCGTTGACCTTCTGCCAAAGGTTAAAGTGGAAGTAATTGTCGACGAAGATATTGTCGAGAAGGCGATCAACGCCATTATGAAATCCGCTTACACCGGAAAGATTGGAGACGGCAAGATCTTCCTCTACAAGGTGGAAGGCGCGATCCGTATACGAAGCGGAGAGCGGGGAGTCGGCGCACTCTAGCGCCGGTTCCGGCTCTCCCCCTCCTGGAGACTAACATGTCATTTGCCTCTGCCATTTCGCCCTTCGACTCTGAAAGAGAGAACTGGTGGTCCAAGAAGAACTCGAAGCTTGCAAGCCGGATTTGCAACCTGGGCCAATTCGTTCGCAGCATGCGTGTTCAGATGCGTTTTGGCGAACTCACTCGAGCACCACTCCGTATGATTCGGGTTCAACTTGTGGACGGCATAGCCGAGTGTGACTGGGTTGCTCGTCCCCCGGACGTTTGGGATAGAGATCTGCGGCCGGAGATCGGTCAGCGCCATGCCTCGATTCAGGCGTTGGAAGATGCGGTCAATGTCCGGGGGCTGCTCTTCGAGATGCTTCCGGATCTCGACACGGCATATCTGCGGATCTACCGAGAATCATCTGGTCATAGCCCTGAAATGATCATCTCAGGGCATGTTCACAGAAGCGCACCTTACTTCCGGAACGTGCATTCGATTGCTATGCGCGCAAAACTGCTTGGGTTCCGCTTCACCCTGGACAACGACATTCTGGGCAGCTGCACCGCGGAATGAACCAACCGGGCCATATGGGGAGCGAAAGTGGGGTCGGGTGAGGAGCCTCGGAAACTTCGCCCTTGTCTATTTCTGGATACAAATTCTCCTGTGCACCAGGGCTTAATCTGCCATGGTCTTGGTGCGCCTTTTTTTGAAGCAGCCTTGGCAAAAAGCAAGCTGCGCACAGCGCGGCGCACAGCCCCGAGACTCCATCGCGGCGCTATTTCGCGAAAGTCCACGAGTAACCCTGCCGCGCTCTCCACTAGTTATCAACGGTAGGAAATTGCCAACGATTCGTCTCCGTACACTTTCGGCTTTACTTCGGCAACCCTCGATTCCGCTGCATGCCAACTGGCATGTTGCCGGGTTCCAGCAAAGCCAAAACCGATTTTGCACAAAAAACAAGCCATGGAAATGCCGGGGTATGGAAAGCATGGAAAGCCAAGAAGCCGGCTTTCTACCCTTCCCACACCCCGTGGAAATCCCTGCGGGATTCCCACATTACCACGGCTACGACGGCGACTATCATGTATCTGAAGACCGGCGAAGCCCGCAATCAGAGCCACTCTCACCTCAAGGGGCTTGTAAACCATGTCCCCGGTCTAAAACGTAAAGGATGTCCCGGTACACTCGAGCGGGGCCACGGTTAATGTGAGCCACCTTGCGGTGGCAGGTCAGCGCTACAGATTGTTGGGAGCAGTCTGGAAGTAGCGTGGATCTTGGCTTGGGCCGTGAGCACGACCAGCTTTTCAAACGGCAACTTACAAGAATCCTCGACTTTAACCTCGGATACGTGGTTGTTCGACGTCATCGGAACCCGCGGATTAGCTATGATTCCCACCGTGAGGACCAATTTGTGTCCGCTTTCGAGGTGATCGCGCAGAAGGTCGAGTTCATGCCGGGCGTGGAATGAACGCTTCCACGGACCCTTTTCGGTGACCACGCACCATCCTGACGGCTGGCCCATCAGGTCGAAATATTGTCTTTGATCTTTGATGACCTTTGCACACGCCCTTCGGCGGCAACGCTCGGCTTCTTCGAGTGCTAAACCTGTAATCGGAGTTTCTTCTGTCTGGATCGCCAATGTTATCAATGTTTCCTCCGCTCGCGCGCATGGCGCGTACATGAATTTGGTTTCGAATTCGTTTGACTGCCCGCTTAGCAAACGATGCGATCACCGCAGTTCCCGGATGAGTCCGACATGAGATTGTCGGGTTTGGCGTGGTCCAGCAAGGAGGCGCCTCTCTCGTGGAATGTTGAGTTAGCACCGTCCCCATGAGTGACGCAGTCGGCGACGAAATTTAGAATGCCAACGTCATTGTTCCCGACGACCAGACTTGGGAGATCTCTCAGGTGCAGATGAGGGTTGCCAGAATTGTGGGCGCCGTAGTGGGCAGAGGTTGGATTAAAGTGGCCGCCCACTAATGTGAAAGCCGGGTTTTCGCACTTGCTAGCGGTTTGAATGTGAATGCCACGTTCGCGAGGTGATAGGTTCAAGACCTTGAGAGCGACTTTGAAACCTTGATCAGTAGATGCGATATCCGCTTGGTCGATTTTCTCTCCCTGAGTATTCAGGATGTCAGCATGGGCTAAGGCCTCGGCGGTGGCCGATTGGACAGCAACGCTTACTAAAACGAACCCGTTTACCATCACATTGAATCTGAATCGCATTTTGTCTCCTTCTTCGTTTTGTAGTTTCCGAGCCTCTGCGAGAAGCAGAAAACATTGCGGTTGTTGCAACCGCCGAGTGTCGGCGGCCCTTTCAATCGAATTTGTTAAATCCGAGGGAGGTCTATTCCCTTTACACAACAACCCAGCGTGAGGGACTATGGTGCTCTTGACGATGAGACGGCTCGGGTCCGAACCGCGCGGATAGCTGGCCTGCCTGAGCGGGGTGCGCTTGCGGCAGAGGGGTTTGTCGCAATTAGAGAAACGTGGGGTTGCAAGGGTGACATTTCTTTACCTCACTTGGGATGCTGAATCTTTTTGGGGCGGAAGGGATTGCACAAACTGGGGATTCTTCTTGCCTTCATCGAACCGGAATCCCCAACTCGCATACCATTCGCGATAGTTCAAGGTCTGTCCGCGAACATAGGTATACCCACTCTGCAGATATGAGTGCCGCCCCACATTGACGTCCACAGAATCGTCAATGAAGTCGGAAAAAGAATTCAGCGTTTGGGTTGACGCGAGATTCTGTCTTCCGAGCTGAAGATTCCAGAACATGCGAGTTGATACCTGCCGCGAGAGGGAAAGCACGTTGTAGTTCCCGTCGCCAAAATTACTGTTGAACTTTGAGTAGTGGTAGTCAGCGCGAATACCTGTGTGAGCGATTTCGTTCCACGTCGCACCGAACATCGCATTCAACGAACGGTGAGTATCTCCGGTCTTCTCGCTGGTCCCCAAGGTTGTGTACAGCGTGAAATAGCGAACCGGCTTCAGGTGCGTTCCGGCACTGACTCCTTGAAAAAGGAGCTTATCGACAAGCCCCGTCCCGACGATGCTGGTTAGGGCCGTAGGCACGTCGCGGAAGTAATTGTGATAGAGGTCGAACGAGACGACGGGTTTCGGCTGGTAGTGCAGAGTGAAGTAGCTGTGACTTATGCCGGCGCCGGGGCGAATGCCGTTGGTCGACGGTCCTTGCGGTGAGTCGACGGTCATAGAGTGAAACGCGGAAACCTTGCCCTTGTAGTAGAGTTCGTTTTCGAAAAACGCGAATGGGTCATCCAGCTTCCACTTGATTGAGGTAAGGCCGGCGCCGGTTGTGCTCGAATAGTGCACGCGGTCGTAACTGCCGCCTTCGAAATTGGTAAACACGCCGGCAATCCGCTGGTCTGGCCGGAAATGCCACGAAGTCTGATCGGGAGTGGAACCGGCAAAGACCCCGGTGGTGTTTCCGGGGTGAAGCTTGAGAGCGAAGTATCCACCGTCGATGGTGTCGAGGCTGACCGCCCAGGGTAGATAGAGACGCCCCACGCCTGCGGTCCACTTTGCATTGGGATTGTCGTAATACAACTGCATGGTGTAGGTCTTGTTCAGTGTTTCTTCCAGGGTGTCTTCGAAGAATTGCGAATGGTGATTGATGAAGCCGCGCCAGTAGCCTTCCAGATTCCAGTGGGTTCCGAGGATCTGCTTGATGTTGCTTTGGAAGGAGAGGCCGAATTCCCGGCTGGCGCCTGGTGTCGAACCGGAGCTGGAGATCGAGTTGGACTCGAACCCGATTCGAAACGCGGTGCGCGGTCCGGTCTCGTCGTCGGATCCGGTCCGGAAGCTTCGGGCGGCGTGCGGGGCTAAAGTGTCCGAACCGGTCACGGGCCTCGACGGCAGGTGAAGAGTATTGTTGGCAGCGAGAACGATTTTGCGGGCCGTGTCTGCATCATCAGGGAGCAATTCTGCCCAGTCACCCACTTGCAGGTCGCCGCTCGATGCAGCCACGTCCAGAATCGCCGACGTGGTGGCGATGCCGATGATGCGGGCTGAGCTGATTGTCGTTGGGTGGCTCGATTTGGTTTTGGAGTTCGTAGATGCGCTCCGGATATTCAGATTCATTCCCATCTGCAATCCGGAGTTGGACCCGCCGTTGATATAGACAGTCTTTCCTGAAACAAACTTGACCCGGAAGCGGCGGCGGACGGTTGCCGGGGTCTCGACCGGAGGCACATCAATACTCGACTCAAGCGGCGCATCCTCGACCTCGGGAGGCGAGCTTGTCGACGATGAGGAAACCATCTCTGCCACAGTTTTGGCATCTGCAGCATTAGCGCCGGCCGAAGTGATTGGCGACTTAAGTCCGGCGTTCTTTTCCCACGGTTGGGGAAGGATGGTCAACACCACGGTATTTCCCTCGGTCTTCATGCCGAAACGCGGCAATCGATTCGTATCGATAGAAATGCGCACGCCGAGGTGCGATCCTTGGATCATTTCCGCGCGGACCTCGCCGACACCGGAGTGATTGACTTGGATGCGGCGTGTCTGAGTCTCCAGCGCTGCGTTGGGAAAGTCGAAGATGAGACGACTCGGCGCATCGAGCGCCCAAAAGGTTGGTTTTACCGGCGAAGTCAGTTGAATGGAGATGCGAACAGCATCCCCGTCGGAGACAGCGCCTAGTCTTGTGACCTCGCTGGCCGCTCCAAACGCACGGGGCACGATCACACCCACGATGCCAAGCAGAAGAACTCGCTTTGATATGGTAACGATCTTCATTTTCCCCTCCGTTGAGTTCCGGCAACGACCACAGCGCTTGACCAGCTATCCATGGACATATGGCACTCCTGGCACTCGGTCGAGTAGCCTAAGGCGATATGATTCGGAACCTTGGCTTTTTCGAAATTCTTGGCATGGCAGCTGTAACAATCGGTGGATAGGCCGAAGCGGTTGAACTGCCCCACAGTTCCCACCTTGTGGCAGGCGTAGCAATCGACCACGGCGTGAGCGCCGATCAGCGGAAAGCGATCCTGGTGTTCGTTGATGTTATGTACGGAGACCTCCCAGCCATTGGTGGTGTGGCACAATTCGCACTCGGCTCCGTTCTTGCGGCGATGCAGATCGGCATGGCAGTCCTGGCACTTGTTCGGAGTGTTGGCGAATCTGAGGTCGTCGTGGCAGTCGCGGCAGCCCACGGTAGCATGACGGCCGCGAAGGGGGAATCCTGTGTGCGCATGATCGAACCTGATCTTGTCCGGGAGGAACTTCCAGTCCGAGGTTGTGTGGCAGGTGACGCAAGGAATTTTGAGGTCGCCATGTGGGCTCTGCGTTGAAGCCACTGGCCGCGTCGACCCCGCTCCGGCCGCATTCCATGCCACCAGGAATGCCGCGCCGAGAAGTATGAATCGGAGATAACAAGACACAGAATTTCAACCTCCGAACGTGCTTTGCTCGTCAGGGACGTCGACAAGACACACGTTCCTCGTAGTCCTGCATCGCAGCGCGACGCAGAGCATCAACAGGAGACACACCTCGACGGCAAGGTCCGGTGCAGTCCTGCGCTGGATTTAAGACACGAGTGGGCGAGCCAGATTTACTTCAGGCGCACACGTGATCATTGCCCGCTTAGAACGGGAACAAGTCAGCGGACCCGAACTGAATGCTGGACTCTACCTAAGACTTAGAATCTGTGGGGAGGGGATACGTTGAAGCCGAAATGCTTGAGCGAGGCGGACCTACCGCAACCGCGAGAAGCAGATAGGGAGTTATGAGCACAAAAAACCAACGGTGGCGAGAGCAAAAAGTGTCTTTCAAGAAAAAGCATGGGAATTCATCCTTACCATTCGGGGAATAGTCAGAACACCACATTTGAGTGGCTATTCTGATCGGCAACTGGCCGGTCGCGAAACTCTGCATTGCTGCGCCGGCTGAAGGTGAAATCCTGCCAAGTTAAGAGGCCCCAATGTTGACAAACAAAATTACACCAAGTTGAAAACGTGTTCGTTGCGATTGCCATCCAACACTATTGGGATGCAATCGCGCCGAGCTTGAGATAGCACAGACCGTGTAAGTGCTACATGGTCGGTGCAGACTGAGGCTGAGCTATTAATCAATGTGCAAACGGGTTGCCAGACTTTGCATAAATAGAAACCATTACATTTCTGTCATTTGAAATATGGTGGAATCGTATTCTTTAGTAAGAATTACTGGGTCGTGTATTTTGTTCTCACTCGCACTACAAACTTATGGCTCCTGCCCTCTGTGCGCGAGAGAAGCGGGTGCTTTCGTCCGATCGGCGATAAGCGAACCAGATGTCTCGCTGGTGCTCTTGGCGGGGCGGTTCGGGACGCGGGGCTGCAGCGGGTTGACCGACGGCAGTCTGCGCATGGCGTTGGAGCTCTCCGGCGACGGATCAAGCCATCTCATCAGGACTGCCATCATTGTGGACGCGCCCTCCTCCGTGAAATGAATGCCGTCAGACGTGCGCAGTCGCACCAGGCCGCCATTGGACGTCGCTGCGAATTCTCGAAACGAGCCGGAGGCATCCGCGACGTACGACGCGGTACTCCACCACGAGGCTTTGGGGTCATGCGAAACCACGGTGTAGGCGATCCGGTTGACGATGGAGATTCTCTGGTTGAAAGGCTCCGAACGCATTGGCGGCAGGCCAACCCAGAGCACCCGGGCTCCGGTTCTTTCGACTGTTGCCAGAAAGTCGGCCACCCGTGACTGGTATGTCTTTCGCCACTCCTCGCTGCCAAATGAAAGCACTCTGCTGTCAACCACGAAACTCTGGCCGTCGTTGGCACCGATTGCGACGATCACCACGTCTGGCTTTTCCGAACCAACCATCGCGGGATACTGGTCTAGCCAGTTGAACACGTCGGGGCGCGCCAAGCCGGTCCCCGATTTGAAGGCTCGCAAAATTCGCAGCTTTTTGTCCTCGCCGGCCTTCCGCATGAGGTCGGTGCCGAAGCCCACGGCCATCATGGAATCGCCGGCAAGCACCACCACGCGTGTTCTGCCCTGTTGAATCGGTGTCAACGGCACAAGGCCCACGCTGTGTGGGACGCTCCCCACGATCGGAGCTGCCGCAGCCGCGATCAGAACAGACTTGGACTCCGGTCGCGTTCCTGCCGATGGTGCATGGCTAGTCTGCGACTGCGAGGCAGCGGTCTCGGTGTCCATTGTTTGCGGAGGGTTCATGCGAGCCAGCCGAACCGCGTCATCCGACCAGCCTAAGTGGGCAGCTTCGTCGAGGGTGCGGTTGCGAGCGTCGGCGATCCCCAGAGGCCGAAGTGCCCTGTTGAGCGCGGAGGCGATCGGCTGGGCGACGCAGCGTAGCGCGCCCGGCTCCAGCCGGTTGGCCCAGTTTTCAAGGCCATCCGATTCAAGCAAAAGGATGGCAACCGAGAACCCCACAAGGGTCAGGAACATGTGCCGAATTGAGTGATGAAAACAAGAGTTACGCATGGTAGTTCAAAATTGGAAATAGATAAACGCCGCCACTCCGGTGGGACCAAGAATTTCAATCAGGGCGATGACCACGGCGAGCGCAGCGCCCCGCGCCAGAGCCGGCCACCGGCCCAGCTCGACTTCCAACGCGTTACCCCACCGGGACGGCATGTACTGCCCTGCAAGGCCAAGGAACAAGACGATGCAGACCGGGGTCGTGGCCAGAGTGGTCGCGCCGGGAACTGCCAGGCGCCTAAAGACGTCAAAGGCCACCTCAAAGCTCGGTGCCCGGAATAAGACCCACCCCGCACAAACGGCGTGGAACAGTAGGATGCGCGCGATCCACCGCCAGGCCGTCGAGTTGTGGATCGCAATCAGCTCATGCCAGGTGGAGCGCGACCACAGCCGGTAAACCACCAGGAGCAAGCCGTGCAGGCCGCCCCAGGCGACAAACGTCCAAGCCGCCCCGTGCCATAGGCCGCCGAGAAGCATGGTCAGCATGAGGTTGAATCCAGTGCGCAAGGGACCTTTCCGGGAGCCGCCCAGCGGGAAGTAGAGATAATCGCGCAACCACCTTGAAAGCGATATGTGCCAGCGGCGCCAGAATTCCTGCGGGTTAGTTGCCTTGTAAGGTGCATTGAAGTTGCGTGGGAGGTGAAAGCCGAGCAACAGCGCGCAGCCAACCGCAATATCTGTATAGCCGGAGAAGTCGCAGTAGATCTGCGCGGCATAGCCGTAGATGGCCAGAAGCGTGTCCGCGGCGCCGAACGATCGGGGCACGGAGAAGACCGGCTCGACCAGGCGCGTCGCCAGCATGTTGGAGATGACGACCTTCTTGAACAATCCGCTAAGGATCAGCAGGAACGCCCGATTGACGCGGATTGCGTCCGGGTTGCGGCGAACAGCCAGCTGCGGTAAAAAGCATGATGCGCGCAGAATGGGGCCCGCGATCAACTGCGGGAAGAACGCCACATAGAGAAGGGCGTCGCCAAGTTGGACCGGCTCGGTTACCTTGCCGCGATGGCAATCCACCAGCAGCGAGATCGCGTGGAAGACGAAAAACGAAATGCCCAGTGGCAGTAGCGGAGAAGTGATCGGAATCCGCGGCGGCGACGGCGCAAACCAGCCCCGGAACGCGAACCAGTTAGCCAAAAGAAAAGTGCTGTACTTGAAATACCCCAGCACGACAAGGCAAACGGTCACGCCGACTGCCAGCCAGGCATTGCGCGCCCCGCGCGAATTGCTGTGCTGGATGAACTTGGCAACAACCCCGGCAAAAACAGAAATCCCTATCAGGAGCGGAAGAAACGTCCAGTTCCAGAACCCATAGAAGGCGTAGCTCGCCAGAAGCAGAAAACCTTTGTGCACCTTCGGAAACCGATACACGCTCCACGCGATGGAAAGGACCGCGAGGAAAAACAGCGCGTATTCAACAGTCGGAAAAAGCATAATGTCTTATCAAAACGGCAAACGATGACAAGGCATTAAGAACACAGATGACTCGGGAAAGAGCCGCCGTGTTGAAGGGAAAGCGCCGAACAGACGCCAAAAATCGAATTCTCTGCTTAATTGTAAACCCCTTGCGAGGTTACATTGGATCGATCGCAAGAAAGCTCGAGCAGAACAGGCAAGTGCAAAATCCGAAGGTCATCCATCGCTGCTCTATAGCATCCACTTGTCGCTGGCCGAAAGCGCACGGGCACTCGAAGCGAACGCGGATCGTATCCCGAGAGCGCAGCGAACGATCGACGATCTAGTCGAGCAGATTGAGGAACTCGGCGACGTCCGGCCGCGGCTGAACGCGCTTGCGCCATCCGATCGCGAGTCTACTGCGGATTTTGTCCGAGTATCTCATATCGATGGCTGGCGCGATCCACGCCCAACAGCTTGCATGCCCTGCGTTCGCTCACGCCATGTTCAGCCTGAGCGAATGCAACATCTTCTCTCAAGCCGGCGAGCTCCAGCCGTTTTTTCGAATGACCGACTTCAGCACTTCGCGGTCCAGGCTTAGGTCGGCAACCAGTGCCTTCAATCGCCAGTTGTTGCCTTCCATCTGTCGCAGTCGCTGTGCCTCGCTCCATGCCGCCATACTTCGACTTCCCCCCATAGAACGTCGCCGCGCTGATCCTATGCTCCCGGCAAGGGTCCGCCGTCTTTACCCGCCTCGCGCTGCTTCACAATCCCGATGATCTGCTCTTCGGTAAACCGGCTCTTCTTCATCCCTAGTCCTCTCCTTCACACTACGAGAGAACTCCAGTTTTCAATGGCTGAGTTTTCACGGAGCAGGTCACTTTCTGATTGGGATGCGCTAGCCAAAATTGAGAAAATTGAAAGATTCCATCAGTTTTAGAGGTATACCTTCACATCCACCATACTCTGCGACCAGCCATGAGGACGCACAACACAAGCCGCTTTTGCGGACATCACGTCAAGGGATCCTACATAGGAGCAAACCCCGGTCTTCAACAATTTTCCCATAGCCTCAGGGCCCTGTCTGGCGGCATCCGGCAAGTTTGGTGGCGAGTTTCCTCGCGTCGATAACTCTGAATCCCGTTGGAGAGACAGTACCTCGCAGCGGCAGTTGTTGCCAATTGTCTATGCTCTTTTGATAGCAACGGCATGCCTCCGCTCCTGCCCTCCCTCGAAGGCTTCTTGTGCCGGCCTGCACTGACTCGAGGTCCCCCAAACCGGCGTAAATATCCATGAGCACGTACTGATCCTGTACGGCCGGCGCCTCTGATGGCGGCCGAGAGGGGATGAGGTAAGCGCCTTGCTATATGTTTGATGAGCGCGATCAAGCAGCCCCAGTCGGGCAAGCGCACCGGCGACCTTTGCACAGGTCACGGCACAGAGTGACTTCATGGCCGCCTTGTTCGCCAGAGGGCGCGACTCAAACATCGCCGCAGCTTTCTCGTGTGAGCGGAGTGCTTTGGGTTCATCACCTAGTTTCTCTAGTACTTCGCCTTCAAAGATGGATCCTCGTCCAAACAACAGAGCGGTATCGTCGTCGATAGGGTCGGTAGTGGATTCCGCACTCAAACTATCGAGGCCCCCGGGCGGCGGTTCGACGGCCAAGGAATGGCATACGATCCGAATACAAAAACCGTAGTCATGTTCGGCGGCGCCACTCAGGCGGGCACCGCTCCTACTGACACCTGGATCTGGAATGGAGTCACACAGACTTGGAGTCAGCAGTTCCCAGCAACATCGCCCCCGGCTGGCAATTGGGCTCAGGTATTTCCAACCAACGAGCCCCCTGGCCGGTACGCTTTTCCCATGGACTTCGATGGCGCGGCTCACGTGGTTCTTATCTTTGGGGGATTCGGCCCTGGCCCGGCTCAAAACGACACGTGGGAGCTTGCTCCCGCGC
>Ga0210410_10005123_pt1 | contig 11454 bp, 10 predicted proteins | sample IncBWC4MmetaG_FD_161058 | JGI IMG/M metagenome (GOLD analysis project Ga0210410, IMG submission 161058) | Forest soil microbial communities from Barre Woods Harvard Forest LTER site, Petersham, Massachusetts, United States - Inc-BW-C-4-M | ecosystem: Environmental > Terrestrial > Soil >... | reverse complement strand
GTGTTCATCGGGAGACGCGACGGTCATCGCGGTCGGCAAACCAGCGCCCACCTCCCTGGCAAACGTCGGGCCGGACAACACGGCTCCGGGCGTCGCCCCCAAAACCTCGCGCACAACCTGGTGGGGCAACAACCCGCTCTCAACCTCGAATCCCTTGGTCGCCCAGGCAATCCGCGTGTGAGGCCCCAAGTGCGGCCGAATCCCTTCAAGGGTTGCGCGAAATGCGTGCGAAGGCACGGCGATCAGCGCATCGCGGGCGCCCTCGAGCGCCTGAGCCAGATCAGCCGTCACCTGCAGTGATTCCGGGAATGAGGCATCCGGCAGATAGCGCATATTGCGGCGCGCGCCGCGCATCGCATCGAGCTGCGCGGCGTCGCGGCTCCACAATTGGGTCGGGCGTCCTTCTCGCGCCAACAGAATGGCGAGTGCCGTGCCCCAGGAGCCGGCGCCGATGACGGTCATCGGTTCCGCACGCCGTTTCAAGCGAAGCTCTAGTTCACCAGAGTCGGCTGCTGCGAAGATTGCTGCGCCTGGGCGAACAACGCTTCAAAATTGACCAGCGGCAGCAGGAAATTCGGGAATCCGCCCTTGACGATCAAATCGGAAACCACCTCTCGTGCATAGGGAAACAGCACGCTGGGGCAGAAGCTGCCGATCAGGCGTTTCAAATCCTCGGCGCTCGCGCCGGTAATGGAAAACACGCCCGCTTGCTTGACCTCGACCAGGTACAGCGTCTGATCACCCTGCTTCGCTTCGACGGTAACGGTCAACAATACTTCGCGGGCTTCGGGCGAGAGCTCTTCCGCCGACGTATTCATATTCAGCTGGAACTTCGGCTCCCAGGCTTGGTTGGTGGGCAGGCGCGGACCATTCGGCGACTCGTAGGAACAATCCTTCAAGTAAACGGTCTGCAAACTCAGTTGTGGGCCCAGGTTGGCCTCAGATTCCGCCGTTCTAACCTCGTTCATCACGTCCCCCGAATTATCCGATCCAGCTCTCCGCTGCGATCCAGTGCGAAAAGGTCGTCACACCCACCGACATGCTTGTCACCGATAAAGATCTGCGGAACCGTATTGCGGTTGCTGCGCGCAGTCATTTCCTCGCGAAATTTCGCGTCGTCGTCAACGTTGATTTCGTCGAAAATCAGCTGTTTCTGCGTCAGCAGGCTCTTGGCCCGCTCGCAGTACGGACACCAGTCCGACACGTATAGAGTGACGACCGGCTGCGTCATTTCGAACTACTCTTACCCCCGGCCGTTTTCGTCAGCGGTAAGTTGTCCTTCACCCAGGCATTGAGGCCGCCCTGAAGATTGAACACTTTCGTGAACCCGAGTTTGATGAGCGCACGCGCGGCGCCGGCGCCGTTGCTGCCGGTGTCACAATAGGTAATGACGTTCTTGTCCCGCCACTTCTTCAATGAGTCGGCCTGCGATTCGAGCGTCGCAACCGGCACATTGCGCGCGTCGACGATATGCCCCGCGTCGAATGAGTCCTTGCTGCGAAGATCGATGACGAGGGCGCCTTGATTCATGAGCCTGACAGCCTGCGAGGCGCTCAATGCCGCAAATGCCTGGACGCGCGCGCGCAGCTCATAGACAACCACGACAATGGCGGCCAGCACCGCTGCGGCTACAAGGTATGGATGATGGCTGATGTACTCTAACAGTCGCTGCATGCGGCTCGCACAATGGGGTTTTTGGGCGCGCAAGTATAGCAGCGGGCACAAGGCTTGTATGCTTGCAGCCTCAAGATGAATACCCCGCCATGAACCGACGCCATCAATGGCTCTGCACGAGTGCGCTGCTGGCCTTCACGCTGTGCGCGAGCGGCCAGGGCGCCGTCACCGAGCCTGCGGATTCGGCGCACGCGGACGCTGCGAAGGCCAAACTTGCGGCCGTACGCGCGCGAATTGCCGAACTCACCAATCGAATGGGCTCGCAGCTGGCGCAGCGCGACTCTTTGAGCGCGCGCGTGCGCGAGACGGAACTGGTCATTGCGGCGAAGCGTCAACGCGTGGAAGAGCTGCACGCAGCGGAAGCGGTCGCGGAGCGGCATCGCTCGGAGTTGCGCGCCGAACAAGCGCGCAATCAGAACGCCCTGCAATCGGAACGAACGTCGCTCGCGAGCCAGGCGCTGGCCGCGTACATGATCGGCCGCCAGGAGGAACTGAAGCTGCTCTTGAACCAAAGCAATCCTGCGAGCCTTGGAAGGACGCTCGCCTACCATGGCTACTTCGCCGAGCAACGCAGCCGGAAAATCAAGTCCATTCAGGACGACGAAGCGCGATTGCAGCAATTGGTCGCGGAAATTGAGCAACAAACGCGGGAATTGCAGGCGCTGGAGGATGACGCCGCGAACGAGATTGCCGGACTGCAGCACGCGCGCGCGGAACGCGCGGTCGCCGTTGCGGCGCTGACGAAAAAACTCGCGAACAGCAACCAAGAACTTGGGAATTTGAAGCGCGAAGAGCAGGCAGTCGAAACGCTGGTGGCGGATCTGACCCGCATGCTGCAGGACTTTCCGGTCGATCCCTCGCAGAGCTTCGATCACATGCGCGGCAAACTGCCCTGGCCGGTGCAGGGCCGTTTGAGCACGCGCTACCAGGCGCCGCGGGACAACTCAGCGGGCGGCGTGCGTTGGAATGGTGTGATGATCGACACGACGCGCGGGGCGAAGGTGCGGGCTGCCTTCTTCGGCCGCGTGGTCTATGCGGATTGGCTGCAGGGCTTGGGGTTATTGATGATCATCGGTCACAGCGGCGGGTACATGACCCTGTATGGTCATGCCGAGGTGCTCTATAAATCCGTGGGCGACCGGGTCGCGCCCGGAGACGTGATTGCCGCCTTGAGCGACACGGAGGGCGCCAACCCGCAGCTTTACTTCGAAATACGTGAAGGGCGCAAGACCGTCGATCCCAAGGCCTGGCTGAAGACAAGCCCCTAGCAAAGCTCATTGGGCCAATTTGACACTGTCCGTGGCGGCTGGCGGCGAATCGCCTCCGCACGTATGCTTCCGGTACCGATGAACAAGAAATCCGCAAACGCTTTACTGTTGGCCGTCGGCATCGCCATCGGCCTGTCGCTTGGGCTGGCGCACGGCGTGCTGGCGGACAGACCGGCCGCTCTCGGCACCGATCTGCCCTGGCAAGACGCCCGCATGCTGGCGGCGGTGCTGGAGCGGGTGAAACATGATTATGTGAATCCCGTCGACGACCATCAGCTGCTGCAGGCGGCGATTCGCGGGATGGTGTCCTCGCTCGATCCCTATTCGGCATACCTCGACGGCGACGAATACGACGAGGTCAAGATCAGTAGTTCGGGCCGCTATTCGGGCGTCGGCATCGAGTTGTCGATCGAGGATGAACAGGTCGTGGTCATTGCGCCATTCGAAGGTTCGCCCGCGGCGCTGGCGGGAATCCGCTCCGGCGACATCATTGTGACGATCGACGGCATCCCCGTGAATACCAGCACGTTGGCGGATACCATCGGCCGCATGCGAGGCGCCGAAGGGACCTCGGTCAAGATGGGCATCATGCGCGAGGGCAACCCGGAGCCGATGATGTTCACGCTGAAACGTTCGCGCGTCGAATTGCACAGCGTCAGGGCGGAGATGCTGGAGTCCGGTTACGGGTACGTGAGAATTTCTCAGTTCAGCGAAACCACCGGCGATGACTTGAACGCGGCCCTGAAGAACCTGCGCAAACACAATGGCGCGCCGCTCAAAGGCCTGGTGCTCGATATGCGCGACAACCCGGGCGGAGTGCTCGAAGCGGCGGTATCGGTTGCCGACACATTCCTCGACAGCGGCGTCATCGTGACCGCCAAGGGGCGAACGCCGGACTCGAAATTCGAAATGAGTGCGACGCCGGGGGACGCTTTGAATGGCGCTCCCATCGTCGTGCTGGTCAACGGCGGCTCGGCGTCGGCGGCGGAGATTGTCGCGGGCGCATTGAAGGATCAGCATCGCGCGAAACTCATGGGGCGCACGACATTCGGCAAGGGCTCGGTGCAGACCATCATTCCGCTGTCCGACGATCGCGCCGTCAAACTAACCACCTCGCTCTATTACACGCCGTCCGGCGTGTCCATCAATCACCGCGGCATTGCGCCCGACATCGAGTTGGAACGCGATCTCAAACAGCCGGCGATTCCGCCGCCCGCGGACGCACCGCTGCTACAGCGCGATCCTGAAATCAGGCGTGCGCTCGATGAATTGAAAGTATCGCCCAGCGCACGCCCGGGGGCGATAAAGACCACAGCCCAGCTCGAGTGATGCGCAGCACGCGTTCCATCGAGATACTGTGTCTGGCGCTCGCTGCCTTGGTCCTCATTTGGTCCGGCGCACTGACCGCTCAGATGTGGCCGGTGATCGGGCTGCTCGCGGCCTTCGCGCTTGCCATCGTTGGATTTCGCGGCCGCCGCTTCCTGCCCGGCCGCAGCCGCACCAAGCTGCTGATCGAATCCTGGTCGATGATGATATTCATAACCTGCGTGTTATGGTTTACGGGCAAGGGCGGCAGCCCGCTGTTCAATCTGTACTTGCTGCCCATCATCTTGAGCGCGCTGACCTTGGGCCGCGTGGTAACGCTGCTGCAAGTGGCGGCGATCGCGATTTGCCACCTGCTGCTGGCGATGACGACGCCCGGTCTGGATACAGTCTCGCTGTTCTATGCCAGCCAGGTGGTCGGGCAGGTTGCGCCGATTCTGCTGGTGGCATATTTGACCGCGACCTTGTCGGCCGACATCACCGAGGCTCGCGAGCGCATCGAGAACCTGGCGCAGAATGATTCTTTGACGGGCCTTTACAACGTGCGCATGTTCAACGAACTGTGGCAGCGCGAGCACGATGCATGCGAGCTGAACCGCGGCGTCTATGCGCTGCTGATGATCGATATGGACAAACTCAAGGAGATCAACGATGCCTTCGGCCATGAGGCCGGGAACAGCGCCATCACGCTGGTGGCGCAGTGCTTGCAAAGAAGCATTCGCGCTACGGACCATGCCGCGCGATTGGGCGGCGACGAGTTCGCAGTCCTGTTGCCGGGCGCATCGCCCGAAGTCGCCGAGGCCGTGATCAAGCGCCTACGGCACAACGTCTATAAAACGACTCTGGATGTGCGCTCACGCATGATTCGCTGCAGCGTCAGCATCGGCGTGGTGAATTACCCCAAGGACGCAAAGGACATGCGCGATCTGCGCAGCCTGGCCGACGACCGGATGTACCGCGACAAAGAGCTGCGGCGTAACCCCAACGCGGAAGCAAATGCTTGAATGTCCGGAAGCAAACGTTTGAATGTTCTGGACTTTTATACAAATAATGGCAAAGTTAGGGCTGCATCACGCCGGGTGATGATTAACATATGGTCAGCTAGTCTTTCTTTCCTCAATGAGAGCGGGTTAATGCGGTCAATCAATCGAACGTCGCCGTCGGCAGCAGGGCGGCTTCCCATCCGTGCATTAGCCAGTCTCTTTCTGGGTTTTCTGGCATTTCAGGCGACTGCCAAGAACACCGGCGAGCCGAAACTGAAGTCCGGTTCCGTGCTCATCGTCGACCAAAGCGACTCCTCGGTTCTTTATTCCCGTAATTCGGACGTCGCCGCGCCCATCGCCTCCATCACCAAACTGATGACCGCTTTGGTGGTTTTGGACGCGAAGCAACCGCTGGATGAACCCATCCAAATCACGGATGCCGACCGCAATTTCCCGAAATCTTCGTTTTCCCGCCTCACCGTGGGCACCACCTTGACGCGCGGCGACCTGATGCATCTGGCGCTGATGTCCTCCGAGAATCGTGCTGCGCACGCCTTGGGGAACAACTACCCCGGCGGCATGCCTGCCATGGTGGCTGCCATGAACGCGAAGGCCAAGGCCTTGGGCATGATCAATGCGCACTTCGTCGATCCCACCGGACTTTCGAGCCAGAACGTGGCAAGCCCCGATGACTTGTCCAAGCTGGTGATCGCGGCATCGAAAAACAGCACCATCCGCGAGTATTCGACCGATAGGAATTATGCGGTGCGCGTGCACAAGCGCTTGGTGGAGTTTCACAACACCGACAATTTGGTGGCGAATCCAACCTGGAACATCATCGTGCAGAAGACCGGCTATATCGCTGAGGCCGGCAAGTGCCTGGTGATGGCGGCCGTCATCGAAGGACGTTCCGTGGTCATCGTGCTGCTGGATTCCTTCGGCAAGTACACCCGGGTCGCCGATGCCAAGCGGGTCAAGACGTGGATGGAAAGCGCCCCCAACCGTCGCTTTCAAGCCGAGATCCGTTAGACCCCTCAAGTCGCTGCGACGGCGCGGGCAGCGGCTGCGTATTTCAACCCCAAAACCGGCCATCGCCCGTTCAATGGGTGACGACAGCCAGTATCATCCAAATACGCCACAGCGGCAGCGGGAGATGGGGTATGCGATTACCACTGATTTTTATGGCATGTTCGGCGTGGCTTTCAGCCACTTCGGCATGGGCTGCTGACCGAAGCCTGTCGGTCACGATTTACGCCGATGATCTAGCGTTGGTCCAAGACCGGCGCGACATCGAGGTCAAAGAAGGCCGCCAGCGCATCGAATTTACCGAAGTATCGGGGCAAATCCGGCCGGAAACCGTATCGCTGGCCGCCGCCGACATCAGCATCATTGAGCAGAATTTCGATTTCGACCTGCTCACTCCCGCCAAGTTGATGGAAAAGGCGGTGGGCCAGGAAATCACCATTGTGCGTGTCAATCCCGCCACCGGAGCGGAAACACGCGAGCAAGCGCAGGTGCTCGCCACCAACGGCGGCGTGGTATTGAAGATCGGCCAGCGCATCGAGGTGCTGCGCGACGACGGCCTGCCGGTGCGCGTGATTTTCAGCAAGGTGCCCGACAATCTTCGAGCCCGGCCAACCCTGTCGGTGAGCATCATCGGCGCGCGCGCCGGAACCCGCCGCGCGACCTTGAGCTATCTCACGCCCGGACTTGGCTGGAAGGCGGATTACGTCGCGCTCTACAACGAGAGCGACGCCAAAATAGACGTGCAAGGTTGGGTGACGCTGACGAATTCCAGCGGCACCACCTATGACAATGCGCAAACGCTGTTGGTCGCCGGTTCGCCGAGTCTGGCCGACGGCGCGGCCAATAACTACCGGCCGCCCGCTCGCCGATCGACTTTGCAGGTGCCGGGCACGGAGAGCGGCAACCGCGAGCGATTGGGCGATTACTACCTGTATCCGCTCGCCGAACGCACCACCATCGCGAATTTGCAGACCAAGCAGGTCAGCTTCCTCGATGTGCACGGCGTGCCTGCCGAGCACGGCTATGAATTCCGCAACCGCTGGCTTGGGACGGCCGAGATGCCGGTGAGCGCCAAGAGCATCTATAGCTTTTCAACCAGCGCGCATGCGGGACTGGGCGATCAATTGCCGGCCGGGATTTTGCGCTTCTACATGCGCGACAAACGCGGCGATCCCCAGTTCATCGGCGAAAGCCGCATCGACCACACGCCGATGGGCTCGACGCTGTCGCTGACGACCGGAGATGCCTTCGACGTCAAAGTGCACGCCGTCGTCGAGAAGCGCACCCGCATCGCCACCTTCGATTGGCAAACTGATATGCGCTACGAGCTTACGAATGCGCTGCCGCGCAGCGTCGTGGTGAAATTACGCCAGGAAGGCCTGTGGGGCGATTCGAGCATCAAGACCGAGAGTCAAAAGAGCACGAGGCCCAGCGCTGAAGTGGCCGAGTGGGCCGTGACGGTGCCCGCGAACGGCAAGACGACTCTCACGGCCAGCTTCGAAACACGGTACTAGCGCCGCCATGCGCGCGACCTTGAGTGTCTGCGCGATGCTGGGGTTGGCGATCGCCGCCGCGCCGCAGGCCGCGTCTGTCCTCGCCGCCGAAATTTTGGCGGAGCCACCCTCGGATCTCATCGTGACCGTGTATCGCGCGCCGTATCGTAATGGCGGATCGATTGATCTCGATGACCTGCAGGGCTTTGCGCTGATCAGCGAAACGCGCACCGTGCACCTGCCCGCGGGCAGGAGCCGCCTGCGCTTCGAGGGCGTTGCCGATGGCATCGAGCCGGCCAGTGCCATCGTCACGGGTTTTCCGGGTGGAGTCATCGAGAAGAACCGCGATGCGCGATTGTTGAGCCCGGCCGCGCTGGTTGCGTCCACTCTGGGAAAGCCGGTGGAATTGCTGCGCACGATCCGCAAGACCGGCAAGACCGAGAGATTGACCGGTACCTTGCTGTCGGATGCAGAAGGGGGCGTGGTGTTCAAGTCGGCGCAGGGCATCGAGGCGCTGCGGTGTTCGGGACTACCGGAGACATTTAGTTTCGAGCCGGTTTCCGGCTTGTCCGCCCGCCCCACCCTGTCCGTTGAAGTACGCAGCCCCGGCGCGCAGACCAGACAAGTGACGCTGTCATATCTGTCGCGCGGCTTCGATTGGGCCGCCGATTACAGCGCGACTTTGTCGGACGACGGCAAGAGCGTCGATCTCGGGGCCTGGGTCACGCTGGCCAACTCCAATGGCGTGGGATTTCCCTCCGCGCACACGCAGGTGGTCGCGGGAACGGTGAATCGCGAGAGCGGCGAGGAAGAGGTTGAACCGATCGACATCGGCGGCCCGATCCTGGCGCAATGCTGGCCGCGCGGCTCGACCAGCGATGTGCCCATGATGATCATGGCGAACGGCGGCCGGAGCCGCGACGAATTCAGGGCAAATGCGCCGGCGCCGATGGCGATGCATGCCGCTTCCCTGCAGGAGGTCGTCGTGACCGGCGCCAAGAAAGTGCAGCAGGAACAGCTGGGCGATTTGAAGCTGTATCGCGTGCCCGAACGCACCACGCTGGCCAGCCGCCAATCCAAGCAGGTGCGACTGATGGATCGCTCCCGCATCCCGGTCTACACCGTGTATGGTGCGGAAGTGGACGTGGATGAGGATGACGCCGACTCCGTTCCCGCCCACCGGTTGCTTCGAACCAAGAACACGGCGGCAAATCATCTGGGCCTTGCGCTGCCCTCCGGCAGCGTCGCGGTGTTTGGCTTAGGTGGAGGCCAGAGATTGCTCGAGCATGAATCCGGCCTGCGCGATATCGCGGTCGACGAGGACGTTGAGATCAACATGGGGGAGAGCCCGGACGTTCAGGTAACGGCCAAGAAGGAAAAGGTTTCCATCGACCCGGCGCACGCGGATACCTTGCCGCTGGTGCCGGGAGTGAGCCTGCGATCGGTCAAAATCGGCGCCGCCCATCGCGTCGCCATCAGCAATGCCAGGCCAACCGACGTCCAATTCGAGTTGCGGCTGCAGCTCGAGGCGGGCGCGCGCGTGGTCCGCGCCGACCATGCACTGGGCGCCAAGAACGGCCGGCCCATTTTTCGCCTGAAGGTTCCCGCCAACAACACGGTCACGATTCGCTACCAAGTCGCGCACACCGGCGATCGAATTTTGCGCACTCCATAGCGGTTGCGGCCACCGCCGTAGCTTACAATTGCCGGATGTCGGTGATTATTAATGTGGCGGCGGTGCCGCGATGGTGAGAAGCCGCCAGTCGCGGATCAAGAACTATTTCGCCGAAAACAGGCTGTTCACCATTCGCAGCATCGTGGCGGGCATCATCGCCGCGGTACTGCTTTTTACCGTTGCGGGGCGCCTGTTCTACCTGCAGGTGCTGAAGTACGACTACTACGCCAATCTGTCGCAGGGCAACAGCATTCGCACCGAGCCCATCCCGCCCAGCCGCGGTTTGATACTGGATCGTCACGGCGTGGTGCTGGCGGACAATCTGCCGGCCTTCAATGTCGAACTGGTTCGCGAGCAGGTCGGCGACATCAAGGCGCTGGACGCCACGCTGGCGCAGTTGGTCAGCATTGGATTACTGCGCAGCGAAGAGGTCGGCAACATCCGGCGCACGGTCCTGCTGCACAAAGTGTACGAGAGCGTGCCGGTCAAGCTGCTCTTGAACGAGGAAGAGATGGCGCGGTTCGCGCTGCATCGTTACCAATTCTCGGGTGTGGACATTCGCGCGCGGCTGGCGCGCCACTACCCGCTGCGGGAAATGGGTGTTCATGCCATCGGCTATGTGAGCGCGATCAACGAACAGGATTTGAAACTCATCGACAGCGCGGAATACGCCGGCACCAGTTTGATCGGCAAACTCGGCGTCGAAGGTGCCTACGAACAGAAGCTGCACGGCAAACCGGGATTCAAGGAATTGGAAGTGAATGCCGCCGGCCGCCCGGTGGATAAGCAGGGCGGCTACGCGTCCAAACTCAATACCCGCCCACCCGTTGCGGGAGAGGACCTGATTTTGGGCATGGATGTGCGCGTGCAAAGAGTTGCCGAGGAGGCGTTGGTGGGCAAGCGCGGATCAGTGGTTGCGCTCGATCCAAAAACCGGCGACATCATCGCGCTCGCCAGCACGCCGGGCTTTGATCCCAACGATTTTGTCCGCGGCCTGTCGGTTGCGCAGTACGGCGCGCTGGCGAACAGCATCGATGTGCCGCTGCTCAATCGCGCCTTGCGCGGCGCCTATCCGCCCGGTTCGACCGTGAAGCCCCTGTATGCGTTGGCCGCGCAGAAGTATGGGGTTATTTCACCGCAGCAGACTCAATATTGCCCGGGTTACTTCACGCTGCCCGGCAGCAGCAACAAGTACCGGGATGATGAAGTTCATCATGACGTGGACATGCGCACCGCCATTTCCAGATCCTGCGACGTCTATTTCTACCGGGTCGCGGAAAAGATGGGCATCGATCATATGCATGAGTTCATGAGCGCCTTTGGCTACGGGGAGTTGACCGGCATCGATATTCCGGGCGAAAAACCCGGCCTGTATGCGTCACCCGAATGGAAGCGGCGCGTGTTCAAGCGCAAGGCCGATCAAGTATGGTTTCCCGGTGAAACCATCAGCATGGGCATCGGCCAAGGCCCGATCACCGTCACGCCGCTGCAACAGGCGCACTTTGCCGCAGAAATCGCCGAGCGGGGTCAGATCGTCGCCATACCGCGCCTGGTCGCGGCGACACGCGCTCCCGGATCGGTGACCGTTGTCCCACGCAGTCCGACCTTCACCAAGCCGGTCAACATCGCCACCGATGAGCAATGGAGTGTGGTCTTTGACGGAATGGAAGGGGCGGTGTCGCCGAGCGGCACCGCGCACGTGGCCGGCGCGGGCGCCAAGTACAAATGGGCGGGCAAGACCGGCACGGCTCAAGTGGTGACCGTCAAGCAAACCGAAAGCACCAAGCACAAAGATGTGGATGAGCGAAAGCGCGAACATGCCTGGTTCATCGCCTTCGCGCCCGCCGACGACCCGAAAATCGCGATATCCGTGCTCGTGGAGAACGCCGGATTCGGCGCGACTGCCGCGGCGCCCATTGCGCGCAAAGTAATCGACTCGTACTTATTGGCGGATGATGGACCTGTGTCTGCGCAGAAAACTCCCTGAGGCCGCGCGGTCACGTGAATGGACT
>Ga0210410_10005122_pt1 | contig 11456 bp, 7 predicted proteins | sample IncBWC4MmetaG_FD_161058 | JGI IMG/M metagenome (GOLD analysis project Ga0210410, IMG submission 161058) | Forest soil microbial communities from Barre Woods Harvard Forest LTER site, Petersham, Massachusetts, United States - Inc-BW-C-4-M | ecosystem: Environmental > Terrestrial > Soil >... | reverse complement strand
GGTGCTGCGTTTGCCGCAGCGAAACATATTGGCGGCTGCAACGCTCGCAGGCTTCAATGTGCTGGCTCAGTTCGCGCATCTGTTTGCCCGTGACCGCACCATCGAGGTACGGAGAAAATAACGGCCTGGCTTGGGCGCACGTCATCGTGTCACCTCAATCGCAGAGATCGCGCCACGGCTCACCCGCCGCTCGGTCTCACACGGAGGTTGCAAACCAAGTTGTACCGCATGTTCCACTACGTATCCTGTCAGACGCCGGCGCAATGCCTCGCGCCCGCGGGTCAGTCGCGACTTTACAGTTCCCAGCGAAACCTCTGTGATCTCCGCTATCTCTTCGTACGACATGTCTTCCAGATCGCGCAAGATGACCGTGGTGCGGTAGGGTTCCGAAATTTGTCGCAACTCTTCTTCGACCCGCGCCCGGACTTCCTCGTGTGCCACCATGTCGAACGGCGATTCGCTTTCGTCGACCAGCGTATCGCGCATGCCTGATGCACTCAGCCGGCTGTCGTCCTGGCTCGGCTCAATCGAAGTTTCCTTCGCCTTATGCCGGAACCACCAGCGTCTTCGGTTCGACGCCTCATGTACCGCAATACGGTAAATCCATGTTTTTAGACTGGATTCGCCATGAAAATGCTTCATTCCCCGAAACACCTTCAGGAAGACTTCCTGAGTGGTGTCGGCGGCGTCCGCCGGATCGGTGACGATGCGATATACCAGGCTGTAGATCGGCTGGTGAAATTCGGCGATGAGCCAGGCATAGGCCTCTTCCGAGCCCGCCTTCAGTTCGGCTACAATCGCTGACTGCTGGCTCCGGACCCCAATCGAGACTGCAAGATCACCCAAGGTGGTTGCTCCCGCCATCAACGCCATGGCGTTGTTTCCCATTATAGGTTCTTTCTCCCCGTGGGCCCAACGTTAAACGCGCTCTACCTTCAGGCGAACTAGGCAACCTTAGTATGTATAGACCCCAACGCGGTAGGCAGAGTTCCACCCGTGCAACTATATCAATTTCAATAGTTTATAAGGTTCGAAACACCCTGCGGTGAGCTTTTGGCCGCTCTGGCACGAGGTCAACGGGACCAGCGTCTATCTCGGCGGCGCTGCGCCGGGAGTGGGGGTCGTAGGGGCGGGCGCCGTAGGAGCAGGCGCCGCCTTAGGTGCGGATTTCTTCTTGACCGGTTTCTTTACCGGAGCGTCATCGTCCACCACAATTTTCTTAGGAGGTTGCGTCGGCGTATTGGCTTGTGCACTCTGCAGCGCCGCGCGCAGACGAGTGACCTCTATCTCTTTGGCTCCAGCCAAGGTCTCCATTCGTTCGGCCACCGACCGCCGCAATCTCTCGAAGGCGCTGACATCGTTTTGCAGCGATTGGAAGTCGTCCCTGGATCCGAACGCCCCGGCCGATTCCGCTACCGATTCGAACACATCGTAAAGCGCGTCCAGGTTGCGGTACAGCTTGAAAGTGGAAGTCAAGCTCTCCGGCGACGCCTTCAACTCCGCAATGATCTCAGGCAACGCGGAGCGCAGATTGCGCTGGATGGATTCCGCATTTCCTTCTGCCTGGCGCTTGCTGCCCGAGTCGGTCTTCCATTTCTCGACTCGCATCTTGGCCAGATCCGATTGCGCGGCCTGCGATGCCTCTTCGAGCTGCGAGAGCAGCGTGTTCAGCTGATTGGCGGAAGCATACGAAACCGGACCCTGCGGTCCAGGCTGGTTGGAAGAAATGACTTGAGCGCTCACCGCCAGACAAAGCGGCAACAGGGACAAGGATCGAAAACGCAAGATGGAGTTTCGTTTCATTAAGATCGCCGCAAGCGTTCCTCAGGATACTAAGTTTCCCGGCTTTCGCAAAATCTGGTAGTGCCTCAGTTTGAATGTCCCCATCTCATATGGGTCATCCTGAGCTTGCGAAGGGTCTAGCGGGCGCCGGATATGCACCCCCCGCGTCAGCCAAGGCGGTTGCGCGACCGGAGTCCTTCAGGATGACCCTGGTGTAGTCGGCGTGTCCGAACTGAGCCACTAGCCAAAATCTGTCGCGCACTAAAGATGCGAAGAGTCGCCACAGGGTTTGACTATCGATACCCAGTAGGCGAGAATTGAACTGCTTAAGTCTCTCGTACAGCGTTTCTCATGTGGGCCTGTGGCGCAGCTGGGAGCGCGCTTCCATGGCATGGAAGAGGTCGTCGGTTCGATCCCGACCAGGTCCACCAATAAATCCCCCCGGAAAACAGATATCCCGCAACGAGTCTGCTTCTCGCCCAGGTCTCGAACTCGCAACCTAAACTGCCTTGGAAAACTAAAGCACTCTGCCCCCCACTTTGCCTCGCTCGCAGAAACCAGCGCGTAAAGATACACAGCTATCCACGCCAGAATCGGGGGCAGGGCCAGTCGTGTTTGAATCTTGCGACGTGTCATTGGACTCCCAACAGACATAGGCTTCTGGGGAGACCCCGTGTCGGCAGTCTTCCAGACCGCCTTTTGAAGACCGATGAAGGCCATCACCAGCCTTTGTGATCCAGATCACAAGTTTCAGCGAAGCAGGGATCGGCCTGCAACTTAGAAGGGGTTACTCGGACTCAGGTAAGATACTGGGAAAGTACTTTTTGCTCGAAGTCTCGAGCGGCCTGCTGTAGATCGTCCAGCCTGCCCAAATCGCGCCAATAATATTCGTCGGCACGGAACCCCAGGATTTTCTCTCCCTGGCCAGCCAGGCGCAAATAGGACTTGATGATAGAGAAAATCCCTTCTTCCACCATCTTCGGAATGAGGTGGGGCGAAATTACGTGGACACCGCCAAAAGCCAGCGCCTGCATCTTCGGCGAAGACCGAACCAGTTCAAGCTCGCCATCGCGTCCGGACCGGCGGCCGCAAAGCCGAAGCTGTTCGTCGAACATCAGGTAGCGGGAAGTCTCGCGATCTTGAACAGCCAGCGTGGCAAGTGCCTTATTTTCGGAGTGAACCAGCACCATGCGGTGCAAGTCAATCGTACTGATGACATCGACATTGTGCAGGATGAACGGCTCGTCGGGATAGCCGGAGTCCTCGCAAAAAAACCAGCCGGCCTTTTTCAGTCCTCCGCCGGTATCGAGCAGGATATCTTCGCGGGAGATCTCAATTCGCATGCCGAAATTGTCATTGGCTTTCAGGTATTCCAGAACCATCTCAGCAAAGTGATGCACGTTAATTATCACTTCATGAATCCCAAAGCTGCGTAACCGGACCAATGTGATCTCTAGCAACGTGCGGCCAGCGACTTCCACAAGAGCCTTGGGACGGTCATCGGTGAGTGGCCGCAGGCGGGTACCCAGGCCGGCAGCCAGAACCATTGCCTTCATTGGCCGAGCGTCTCCAGTTCACGATGGCGCAATACCACCTCGACTCCATTTCGGGCGCGCAAACGCTTTGCCAGTTGCTCCGCCAGGTAGACTGAGCGGTGCTGCCCCCCGGTGCAGCCGAACGATACCATTAGGCTCTTGAAACCGCGCCGCTGATACTCGCTGACGCTGGCGTCCACCAGTGAAAGGACCCCGGCCATGAACTGATGCACGCTCTCCTGTTGATTCAAGTAGTCGATCACCGGCGCGTCTCTGCCGGTAAGGGTTTTGAAACGCTCTTCGCGGCCGGGATTGGGCAGGCTGCGGCCGTCGAAGACAAATCCGCCGCCATTGCCCGTCTCGTCCTTGGGCCAGCCGCGATGAAATGAAAAACTGAAAATCCTGACCACCAGGTTCTCGGCGTCGGTGGCCAGGTTCTGCAGCTTCTCCGAACCCAGCATGCAGTTGAACGCGTCCATCAACGTCGGCAGGGCGATGGGCAAGGTGACGTGGTGAAGCAACCAGCGCAAATTTCTTAGCGCGTATGGAACGCTCTGCAGAAAGTGGGCCTTGCGCTCGTAAAAGCCGCGAAAACCGTACGCTCCCAGGGCCTGCATGATGCGGACGTAAACATAGGCGTAGTAGTAATGCATGAACTGGTCGCGATCGAGCTTGATAAATCCGGCGAGCTTCTCGAGATAGTGATCGAGTAACTGCTGCCGCAGTTCCGGTGGCAAATCGGCCTTGGCGTCGTACAACAGCGAAGCCACGTCGTATTGCAGCGCCCCTTTGCGGCCGCCTTGGTAATCCAGAAAAAACGGCTGGCGATCGCGCCACATGATGTTGCGAGATTGGAAGTCGCGGTAAAGAAAATAATCGTGCCCGGCGCTCAGCAGAAACTCAGTCAAGCGGTCGAAATCGTCTTCCAGAGCCTGTTCGTTGAAGGCAATGCCCGCCAGGCGAAGAAAGTAATACTTGAAATAGTTCAGGTCCCAGGCGATGGACTGGCGATCGAAGCTGGCGCGGGGATAACACACCTGGTAGTTCAAATCGCGTCCCGCCTCGACCTGGAACCGGGGCAACACGGCGATCACTTTGCGATAGGCCTCAACCACCCGTGGGGCAATGTTCTCGGCCGTCCGATTCTTCGAGAGAAACTCAAAGAGCGTCGTGCCGCCCAGATCCTCTTCCAGATAGGCGCCGTGATCCAAATCTTCGGCGTAAACTTCTGGCACCGGCAGGCCATGGCGGCGGAAATGTCGCGAAAATTCGAGGAAAGCGACGTTCTCTTCACGTACGTCATACAGGATGCCAATCGCGGTGAACTCTCCGCCGCCGAGCCGGATAATCTTCCTGCCTGAACCGCCGAGCTCTCCCTGCACAGGTTTTACCTGAGTGGCGGGCGCGTGGAAATGCTGTTCGAAGAGCTGTTGGAGAATATCCATGAATATGCCACAAAGATAACATCGAACCGGGAGGCAAAAGCGGAAAGGGGCGACGGGGCACTTCAGTGAGCAAGAGGGGGAGATGCTGTCTTAAAAGCAATCGGCCTTGCCGAGACGATGCCCTTTCCTTCCTGCACCGTAATAAATTGATTGGGCTCGACGCTCGCCACAAAATCCTTTTGCCCACTCGGCCAGACAATGGTAAGGCTCACCGTCTTGCCCGCCTCGGGTTTGCCCAGTCCAAAAGTCAGCGGCAGTTCACTTTGCGACAAATAACTCGAACCAGTTTTCACCATGCCGAAGAGCCGCGTGCCCTTGCTGGTTTTCACGGTTACCTTGGCACCGATGCCGTCGCGATTGGAGCGCGTTCCCACAGTTTTCAACCGCAACATGTCGTTCTGATTGCCATTGTCATTGCGCAACAATCGAGCCGGACCGTTGTTGGCGGTGATGAGTAGATCGAGATCACCGTCATTGTCGAAGTCGCCGTAGGCCGCTCCGCGGCCGACGATGGGCCGGGGCAGCGCAGATCCGAGCTTGGCCGCAACCTCCTCAAACTTCTTCTTGCCCAGGTTACGGAACAAATGTGGCGACTGAGCGTACTTGACGGTGGGCTGCACCACGCTGACGTCATCGGAGACGTGGCCATTCACCGCGAGCAAATCGGGCAGGCCATCCAGATCATAGTCAAAGAAAAATGTCCCGAAAGTGAGCGACTTGGTCGAAATTCTGGCTATGCCGTTGGCCGGAGCTTCATCGGTAAAGAGACCTGATCCATCGCTGTGGTAAAGCGCCATACCCTCGTTGGTGAAATTACCGATTACCAGGCTCTGCCAGCCCGAATTGTCGTAGTCGGCGGCGTCCGTCCCCATGCCTGCGCGCACAGTGCCCGCGTCACCGTAGGCCACTCCGGCGGCGATGGCGACATCAGTGAAAGTACCGTCGTGATTGTTATGATAGAGCTTGTTGGGTTCGGTGTCGTTCGTGACGAAGAGATCCATCCAGCCATCGTTGTCGTAATCCAGCATCGCTACCCCGAGCGACTTGCTGCCGGGATCGTAAAGACCGGCGCGCCGCGTGACATTTTCAAAGGTCCCGTTGCCCTTGTTGTGAAAAAGCGTCGCGCGCTGACCCTTGTACCTTTGCGGCGTGCAGTATGACTTGTTCTTGCTGTCGAGCGAGCAATATTGATCGGTCTCAATCGACCATTCGATGTAATGGGCGACGAACAGGTCGAGCTTGCCGTCGTTATCGTAATCAAACCACAACGCGCTCGAGGAGAATCCCGGGTCGGCCACGCCTGCTTTTGCAGTCACATCCACAAACTTGCCGTTGCCCAGATTGCGGAAAAGATGGTTCGACCCGACCGCGGTAATGTAGATGTCGACGTTGCCGTCGTTGTCATAGTCACCGACGGCACAGCCCTGACCGTAGATCTCCAATGCAAGTCCCGCCTGTTTGGTTACATCCGTGAACGTTCCATTCTGATTATTGTGATAGAGAGCGGGATAGGACTTTCCAGTGTGGTGGTCGGGCCAGTCCATAGAATTGATCAACAGGATGTCTTGCCAACCGTCGTTGTCGTAGTCGAGGACGCAGGCGCCGCTGCCCATGGTTTCCGGCAGGTATTTTTTTCCGAACGCGCCGGTGTTGTGCTTGAAGTGGATGCCGGCTTGGGCAGTTACGTCGGTGAACTCGATCGGTCCCGAAGGCCGTGCAGGGGCGATTGTTGTGGGCGGTGTCGACAGGACCGGGGCCGGCGCCGGTGGAGAAGAACTGACCGCCGGTTGCGGTGAAGTAGTTTCCCGCAGGTTCGCTGGTTGCTGCTTGCAACCAGCTAGTAGCAAAACGGCAAGCAGCGTTAGACAGAAAGTGACCCGGATCATCGCTATCGGCATTCTCAAACTTCCACGGACCATGTGGGGACAGCCGCCCTCGGCTGTCCGGCGGAGCAACGCTCCGCCGTTTCTAGAGTCGGCAAAATCTGTCGAGCCTCGCTCGACCGGACAGCCGAGGGCGGCTGTCCCCACGTGGTCCGTGGAACCCCTTTGCGAAGATCAGCGGGCCACCGCCACCTTTTCAGTGCTGCCACGCCGCGAATCCAGCCAAATCTCAATCAGCATGGCGGTTGGTCCGACGATGAAAAGCGCATAGAACGGCGCGTAAACGATCTGGTACATCCGCATGATCATCTCAACCACAGCCACCAGAAATACGACCACACACTGCCACTTCTTCGTTCGCACCGTAGTCTTCGGATCGGTAATCATGAAGAAAATAAAAAGCTGGTACATCGGTCCGGTGATCGGCGCAATCTCTGACTGCCAGGGGCTTCCCGTCAACCAGCTGCGCATAAAGCCGAAAGCGACGAATGACGCTACATAAGTGAAGGTGATATGAAAGCGTCGCAGGCGCCAGATAATCACCGAGCCTAGCACCCAAATCACCAGCATCGGCAACAGGTAGTTACCCCATTGAATGCTCAAACCGGCTACGGTCTCGGGGACGAGAAAGAGCATGGCCGAGATGCCGAAATTCGATGGGTTCCAGATATGGCGCCCCTCAATGCGCAACACATACTTGGACATGATGGAAATTGCGGCGCACAGGGCGTAGGGCCAGAAGGCGGGCGAGCGCAGCAAAATACCTACGCTGATTCCGCTGATATACGCGCTCGCCGGATGCACCCACTTGTGGAAGAAAATTTGACCCAGCACCAATTCGGTCGCGATACTTACGACGATCGCGAGCAGAGTCCTCTGGTAGCTTTCGAGAATACCGAACGATAAGTGCCCCACCAGCAGGATGCAGGTAATGAAAATCGGAGCGATGTAGCGATTGTCGAGACTGACAAATTGCCTCCACCCGCCGGACGAGGACGGTGGCGGAGTCAAGGACGCGGTCGTCGGCTGGCTCATGCGGGCTCCTTAATTTTGTGGAGTTGGCCGGCGGCAGGCTTGTCGACGGTCTGCAGTTTGCCGGAAGGCCAGCGAATTAGTGCCTTCTCCAATTGAGGATATTTTCCCAATCCAAAATGCAGCCGTCGCTGATTTTGCGCGGCGAAACCACTGCCCCCCGAAACCTCTTGCACCTGCTGCTGGCCGTTCCAGAATAGTGTGACCCGGGCGCCGATGGCGCTGCGGTTGCTAGCGGTGCCTTCCAGTTCGAACTCGATCCACTCATTTTCCGGAGTCACTGTGTTCTTGTAAACCAGCAGTGGACCCTTTTGGTTCGCCACCACAACGTCAAGCACGCCGCGATTCCACAAGTCAGCCAGCGCAACTGCGCGTCCGTCGTAAGTGTCACGAACTCCAACCGCCTGGGCCACGTCCACAAATTTCCCGGCACCATCGTTCAACCACAGCCGCTTCGATTGATAGCCCGACAAGCTGCGGCCTTCAAACGCCGGCCAGTTCTTGGCATCGCCGATGATTGTGGTATTGCCGCCCGCCACTTTGGAAAAGTCATACCAGTAGCTGCGGTTCCGGTCGAGCGAGATGTAACCGTTTGTGAGGTAGAGGTCAAGAGTGCCATCGTTATTCAAATCGCCGAATTGCGCGCCGAAGCTCCAGCCCCCGAGTTCGACCCCGAAATCCCGCGCCAGGTTCTCGTACTTGATGCCGTCTCCGCTACTTCCTTGCTTTGGCACCCACAAATTATTCCCCTGAATGAGAATGCCATCTTCCGAAATATTTGAAACGTAGACGGCATATCTGCCTTGGTTCAAGATGTCGCCAAAAGCGGCGTTCATGCCGCTCTTGGGCGCAAAGCCGACACCGGTTTGCTGCCCTACTTCATGAAAGCGTTTTCCGTCATTGAAGTAGAGCTCGGAAACTCCGTAGTCATTGGCGATGAACAGATCAGGATGCCCGGTGCCGCGCAAGTCCGCTGCCGCCGCCGCCAGCGCCCAGCGGCGGCTGTTGATGCCAACTTTTTCAGCGACTTCTTCGAATTTTCCGTGTCCCAGATTGTGAAACAGATACTTTCGCCCGCCATTCTTGGCGTATTCAAAACTCTCCGGCATGATCCGCGTGGTGGCGATATGCCACAGGTCGATGTCTTCGGCATAATAGCCACCCACAAACAGGTCCAGCAGACCATCGCCATCGTAGTCGAACCATATGGCGGTGTTGGCGTTGATCCACGGTGGCAGTCCGGCTTGTTCGCTTACGCGAGTGAAGCCGTGACCCTGGTCGTTGTGGTAAAGCTCGGGGCGTCCCCACTTGATGAGGAACAGGTCTTCGTAGCCGTCATTGTCGTAGTCGCCCCACACCGCTCCGGTGGAGACTCCGGTACCCGGCTGATTGACATCCGCAATGCCAAGCTCGCCGGCCACGTCCTTGAAAGTGCCATCACCCAAGTTGCGGTACAAAGCGTTCTTGCTGCCGATGGCGCTATTGACCACGTAGATGTCTGACCATCCGTCGCGATCGAAATCGACGATGGATGCCGACGCGCCCATCGAAGCGACCTCCGGCATGATGGAATTCAGTTTGGGATCGAGTTCCGGGGCCTGGTGGGCGAACCGAATGCCCGCAGCTTGAGAAACTTCCTGAAGATAGAAGCCGTGCCTTGCCAGTGTTGTTTTCGCGTCAGCGCTGGATTTCTCCGCCGTGCGCCGCGCCGACAACCGCTTGAGCACAAGCGGAGCCGCCAACAGCGCGACGAAGACAATACCGAGAAGGGCCCGTGCGACGCGGTTGCCGGTCATTGGGACAGTTCGCTCCGCAGTGCATTCTTGAAGACCTGTGGCGTCATGTAGCGCGTGTGATAGTTCTGCCAGTCCTCGGGATGTTGACGATAGACCCACTCATCCTCGAGCGCTCCGGGCCGCGTCGTGTATTCGTTCTTGGCGTGATAGGGCAGTGGCAGCACGGTCTTGGAGAAAGTTGAATTGAAATCTCCGTCCTTGATCCAGCCGTCGCCCTTGATCACGAAGTCGCGCACCCAGCCGGCCGGTGGCGGTGGTTGCTCGGGAAAACGCAGCGACATTTCATCCCCCGAATTCACGATGACATAGCGGTCGTCAATTTTGGTAAGCAGCTCGCGAATGTCGCCGTAGCGCGTGTAATAACCGATCAGATCGCGCCAGTGCTGTTTGGTTCCTTCGATCCGGTTGTAGTCCGGAACTTCCGGCGCGCCCGCGCCAACCGGCATCTGCATCACCGAGTAACCGCGATAGTGCAGATCAGCCACTCTCGGATCCAGAGTTGTTTCTTTCAAGGGAGCATCCGGCGCGCCTTGTGCCCAGTGGATCGCGTCCCAATAAATTTCCAGGTTCGTTCGCAGTCGCACCTTGCGGGGCGTTCCAGGACGGAAGACATTGGTCAGATTGAACAGGATCGTTTTCTTGCGGCCAGCCGGGAAGCCCAGATTGTCTTGCGCCGTCACCCATCCGCCGCGACCGTCGGGCACTTCAACGCTCAGGCCACGAGCGTGCCAGCGGTTGCCCTGCGTAATGGCCACATTCACCGACGACTCAGTATCGTGGATCGAACCCTGCGCGATCAGATAAAGCGGGCCACTCTTGGGCGCGTCATCGCCGAGGTCAACCTCAAGGTAGTGATCGCGAGTCACGCCCTGGAACTGCCCGCGACCAAAGCTGCTTACGGCTCTTCCGTCGAGTGTACTGACGAGGTCGGTAACATCCTGGCCATTGTCATCCATCGCTTGCGCAATCGCTTGAGGAGTGGCGACCGTAGTGATACCAAGTTTCGCCGGCGGAATCACAAAACGCTCATCGACAAAAATCTCCGTGCCCGCGGGGTGATCTACCGTCATGAGCGCAAGGTAATCGTAGTAGTAGACCTCCCACAACTCCGCGGTCACGCGGATATCATAGAAGCCATCGTGAGGCACAAGCTGGTCGCGCCCGATTTTGTACCACTCACCGGTGGCCGCGATTTGCGCGGAGCCCAGGGTGTTGATGCGCAATCCGATAGCAGAACCCCAAGGCACCGCATCTTTCACAAACTCCATTTCCTTTCCGTTATAGGCGAAGAGAAACGGACAGGAAGCCTTCAGGCGCTGTTCGGTCACGACGTCCTGGTCAGCCTTCACCCCAAACTCGGCGCGCACCGTGCCATTGGGCCAGATCACCCGCACCACTTCCGTTTCTGTCTGCTCTCCTAATCCGAAATGAAGTTGTGGGCCCGTGATCGGCTGTTTTTGTACCAGCAGGCCGGAGCGGATCTCGATTTCGCCGCCCACCCCGAACGGATTGATGCGCTGATCGCCGACCGCCTGCACCGCATGCGGCCGCACTACTTGCCAGTGATAGTTCTTCGGACTCCGATTTACGCCCTGTAGCGCTTGTCCATCCGCCGACAGGCCAAGAAGATCGAGGTGGCCGTCATTGCCGATATCGGCAGCGTCGAAGACTAGTGCGGGGCCTCCAGGATGCGTCATTAGAGTAAAGCTGCCGTTGGCGTCGCCGAGCCAAACTAGTGCTTCCGCCATGCCTGGAGTTGGCGTGGTGGGAGAGAGAAACAGGTCGAGTGCGCCGTTGTTGTCCAAATCAGCGACGCGCAAACGCACCTCGCCCGCAAGATAGCTGCCTGGGTTCGCAACCTTGGCAATTTCTGCGGTCTCCCAGCTTTGACCTTCGTTCTTGTCTGAAATCCGAATGATGGATCCGTCTCCTTGCACCGCCAGGAGATCGAGGATTCCGTCATCGTTGGCGTCGGCGACAGCC
>Ga0210410_10005120_pt1 | contig 11458 bp, 11 predicted proteins | sample IncBWC4MmetaG_FD_161058 | JGI IMG/M metagenome (GOLD analysis project Ga0210410, IMG submission 161058) | Forest soil microbial communities from Barre Woods Harvard Forest LTER site, Petersham, Massachusetts, United States - Inc-BW-C-4-M | ecosystem: Environmental > Terrestrial > Soil >... | reverse complement strand
GCCGAACTCGCCCGTTCAGGCGTCGCACAGCGCATCATGATCGATGCCAGTCACGCCAACAGCGGCAAGAAGCCCGAGAACCAGCCGCAGGTCGTGGCCGATATCGCCCGCCAGATTTCGACCGGCGAGCAGCGCATCATGGGCGTCATGATCGAGAGCAATCTGGTCGCGGGCCGCCAGGATGTGGTGCCGGGCACGGCGCTGACCTACGGGCAGAGCATTACCGATGGCTGCATCGACTGTGAAGCCACAGCATCGACACTGACCCTGCTTGCCGACGCCGTTGCGGCGAGACAGGACCGGCAACGCCGCGCATTCCGGGAGCGTTCGGCCTAGGTTCGCCATAGTGATCGCGCGGCAGGCCTATCGTTTTCGCGTCTCGCCGCCCGCTGCTAGCAACCCCGGCAAATGCTCTTGATCTTGCGGTCGAGGGCAAGGTCCTCCTTGTTGGCGGGATTGTTCGGATCGTTGAGATTTTTTTCCGACGGCACCTGGTCTGCCCGCGGCTGACGGTGGCCGATCGGGGCTTCGCGGCCGAGTTGGCTCTGACCTGCCGGCCCCTGCGATCCGGCGGCGCCGCCGGTCTGCGCGACGGCCGCCGGGCCGCCGATCAGGGCCGTAAGGACCATCGCCGCAATCAGTGCCGCCTCGGTTCTTTTCTTCGTTTCTTTCTCGGGCATTTTCGTCATCGTGTTCTCCCATTTCAGAGAAATGCGTCTATCGCGCCCGGTCCGGAATTCCGATCGTTGCGCAATTGCGACTCCGCCTCATCCCGAACGGACATCGCTCTTTCACGGCTTGGGCGGATAGAGATGAACGTCGCCGCAATAGTCGCTAACACGATAGCGCGTTTCCGCTTCCTGTTCACGTTCTCCAGAAAAAGAATTTGCCGGCGACAGATAGACCGGACCGACCGGCGATTTGCCGTGGCCGCCGGGAATGTCGAGGACGTAATCCGGCTGGCATAATCCGGAGACCCGCCCCCGCAGATCTCGCATCAGCTGCTGGCCGTGCTCGAGCGTGGTCCGCAAATGCGCGGTGCCGGGCGCCAGATCGCCATGATGCAAATAATAGGGCTTGATGCGGCATTCGACGAAGGCCCGCATCAAGGCTTCCAGCGCCGCCGCATCGTCGTTGACGCCGCGCAAAAGCACCGACTGGCTGACCATCGGGATGCCGGCGTCGATGATATCGGCGCAGGCGGCGCGGGCCTTGCCGGTCAATTCCCGGGCATGGTTCGCGTGCAGCGCAACCCAGGTGGTTGCCCCGTCGACCTTCAAGGCGGCGATCATCTCGGCACTGATACGCTGGGGCTCGGCGACCGGCACGCGGCTGTGAAGCCGGATGATCCTGACGTGATCGATGCCGGCAAGGTCGGCCATGATCTCGGCGAGCCGCCGCGGCGACAGCATCAGGGGATCGCCCCCGGTCAGGATGACTTCCCAGATTTCCGGATGCGCACGGATATAAGCCAGTGCGTTGTCGTATGCGCCTTGCGAGAGCGCGGTCCCCTTGCCCGGACCGACCATTTCGCGGCGGAAGCAGAACCGGCAATACACCGCGCAGACGTGCACCAGCTTGAACAGCACCCGATCGGGATAGCGGTGCACGATACCAGAGACCGGCGAATGCGCGTAATCGCCGATCGGATCGGCGGTCTCGCCCTCCCCGGTGACCAGTTCCTCGGCGCTCGGAATGAACTGCCGCGCGATCGGATCGTTGGGATCATCGGGGTCGATCAGCGCGGCGATGGCCGGCGTCACCGCGATCGCGTAGCGCGCCGCGACCTTTTCGAGATCGGAAAGATCTGCGATGGATGCGAGACCGTGGGCGACCAGTTCGGTGGGATCACGCAACGCCGCGGTCGGCTGGAAATTGACAGGGCTCTTGTTGAAATCGATATTGCTCATGCATCACCTGCGGGCGGCGTCCACACCACCTGATCGATCCTGATTGCGCCGCTGGCCAGCATCACCAGCCGGTCGAAGCCGAGCGCGACGCCGCTGGCCTGCGGCATTGCCGCGACCGCGGCGAGAAATTCCTCGTCGAGCGGGTAGCGCTCGTCGTAGCGCCGCTGTTTTTCGTCCATCGCCTCCGTGAAGCGAATCCGCTGTTCGCGGGCGTCGGTCAGTTCGCCAAATCCGTTCGCGAGCTCCACGCCGCAAGCATAGATTTCAAAACGTTCGGCCACGCGAGGCTCGGACGGTTTCGCGCGCGCCAGCGCCGCTTCGGGAACCGGATATTCGAACAGGATGGTCAAACGCCCCTGCCCCAGCCTTGGTTCGACGTGCTCAACCAGCACCTTGCTGAAAATGTCCGACCAGGTGTCGTCATCGCTGATCCGGACGCTTTGCCCCGCGGCTGCGGCCAGCCGCGCGCGATCGCCTTTGCCGTCGATAACCGTACTTAGCAGATCGATGCCGGCGAAACGCTCGAAGGCGCCAGCGACTGTCAACAACTCCGGCTCCGCAAAGGGATCGGCAATCCGGCCACGGAAGGAAAATTGCCCGATGCCGGTCGCCTGCGCGGCATGGGCAATGATGACGACGCTGTCGGCCATGACAGCATCATAGCCCGAATTGGCGCGGTACCATTCCAGCATCGTGAATTCGGGCAGATGCAGGTCGCCGCGCTCGCGGTCGCGAAACACCCGCGCGAATTCGAAAATCTGCGGCTCACCCGCGGCCAGCAGTTTCTTGGCCGCGAATTCCGGCGAGGTCCGCAAAAAGCGCGTCGCGCGGCTGCCGTCGGCCCGCCTGAGTTCGGTGCGCGGCGCATGCAGGTGAACCTCATTGCCGGGCGAAACCTGCAATATTCCGGTTTCGACCTCGACGAAACCCTGCTCGTCGAACCATCCCCTGAGGGCCTTGGTGATCGCAGCCCGCGCCATCAGAAACGGCCTGATGTCGGCATGCCGGGCAGGCGCCCACCATGGCCACGGCGCGTCGGCAGCTTCGATGAAGGAATCCTGGGTCATCTCCACCATTTCTGTTGCCGCGTCGCCCGCGTTCCGCCCGATTTCGCCGAGAACAACGCCAAGGCGCTCAAGACCCCCTCCCGCCCTTGGAGCGACGCCTCTATGGGCCGGCTTGTCCGGTCGTGCCTTGGGGCCTTCACGGACCGCCGCATCGCAGGAATCCGGCCGTTTTCGGTCGTCCCCATGCCGCCGCGAAAGGCCCGTAAAAAGCTGGCATCCAATGACAAAATCATTATGTTGCAGCCCGAAACCGCTTCGCTGGCCCCGGGATACCCATGTCCTGGTCGGTCCCGGGCCAGAACATCAGGAAAAACAGCTTTGAAAGTCATCGCCAGTTCTATTCGCAAGGGCAACGTCATCGAGCAAGACGGCAAGCTTTACGTGGTCCTGACCGCCGAGAACATCCATCCCGGAAAGGGAACGCCGGTCAGCCAGATCGAAATGCGCCGCATCAGCGACGGGGTCAAGGTTTCCGAGCGCTACAAGACCACCGATCAGGTCGAGAAGGCGACGATCGAGGACCACAATTTCAACTATCTTTATGAGGACGCCGACGGCTTCCACTTCATGAACACCGAGACCTACGATCAGGTGATGGTCGCCAAGGATGTCATCGGCTCGGCAGCGCCCTATTTGCAGGAAAATATGCAGGTCAAGCTGTCGCTTCACGGCGTTCTTCCGGTGGCCATCCAGATGCCGCAGCGCGCGACGCTGGAAGTCGTGGACACCGAGCCGGTTACCAAGGGCCAGACCGCATCGTCTTCCTACAAGCCCGCGATTCTCTCCAACGGCGTGCGCACCGCCGTGCCGCCGCATATCGGCGTCGGGACACGGATCGTGATCATGACCGAAGACGGCTCTTACGTCGAGCGCGCAAAGGATTAGGCTGGACGGCACGATTTGGCGCCGGGGGGGCGACGCATTGGGTACGAAAGCTGTCCGGTCTGTCGCGCTCCTGCTGGCATCCCTCGCTTTGCTCATCGCCGGCATCGCAGCCCTCACCGCTGATGAATTTAGGACGCCCGCGATCTCGGCAGTCCGGGTCGATTGGCGCGCCGCGCTCGACCAGCTCCGGTCGGAGATCAATAGCCACCCGGCGGTGGCGCCCGCGTTCACGTTGACCCGGCGCTACCGGCTGCCTGCATCCGATCCGCGTTCGATGCCGACACTGGTACAATTGAACGGGGTGACTTCGCCGATCTTCATCGGCATCGGACGCAGTCCGGTGCCGGTGCTGCTGCCGTTCGATGCCGTGGCCTTTCTCGATGCCCGCCTGAGTGGCGCGCCCGCCAGCCTTTCGCTGTCGCGTTATCAGGCCGACTTCCGGCCCGTCGATCTGTTTGACGCCGGCCCCGCTGGCTATGACGCGGTGTTTTCGCTGGAGCCTGGCGCCGGCGAAGGCATGCCGCAGCGAACCTTTGCCAAGCCCGTCGAAGTCCAGATTACCGGCTCGATCCTGGTCTACGACATCGACGATCCCGTCGGCGGCAGGGGCGAACCGGTCAAGGCATTGGCGGCCCAATTCCCCGACCTGCGCCGCTTCATCCGGGAAGGCTATGTGCGCTATGCCTTCACGCGCTTCGGCGTTCCCTATGTGGTGTCGATCCAGTGTCTCGATTCGGCCCCGCGCGAACGCCGGCTGGCCTGCCGCGAGGCCTATCCCGTCGCCGAACGCTTTCTCAAAGCGCTGCATGTCGCCGGCGGCCTGCCGTCGCGGCCGCGCATGGACGTTCCGGCCGGAATCGCCGAGCGGCCGTTGGATCGCTCGCCCGACTTCACCTATCGTCCGAGCGGCGACATCATCGCCAACTCGGGCTTGCGCAAGCAAGGTGGCCACGCCGATTTGATCGCCTATTCCCAAATTCGTTTCCCGGTGGAAAAGCCCATCGCATTCGTCCATTCGCAGGAATTCAGGGCCCGCCGGTCGAGCGACAAACCGCTCGACGAGCTTTCCGGCGGAAATACCAGCTATCCCTGGCGGGACAATTTTTGTGAAGCCCGCAGTTTCAATGTCGGACAATGCCCGAGCGGCTTTGGCCATCAGGGCGAGGACATCCGTCCCGCGCCGTGTCCGCTGAACGTCGAAGGCGGCGATCGCTGCGACCCCAGGCAGCACGCGGTAGTCGCGGTTCGCGACGCCGTCGTGATCCGCGCGCCGAAGCAGCAGGCGGCGACGCTGCAGATCAACACCCGCAACGAACATGTTCGGTTTCGCTATATGCACATGAACCCGGCCGCGCTCGACGCTAGCGGCATGCTGAACGGCCGCAGCGTCGATGAGGGCGAGAAGATCGGCGTGGTTTCGAACTATCTCGACCACCCCAACGGCACCAGCCTGCATCTGCATTTCGACGTCCAGGTGTTCACGCGCGACGGCTGGATCTGGGTCAATCCCTACGCCACGCTGATCTCGGCCTATGAGCGCCTGATCCGCGGACGCGGACGCGAGATCGGGCCGGAAATCGCGGCGCAGCCAGCCGTGGCGCACGCGCTGCCGGAGGACGTCGTCCCCCACAGCACGACGGAAGGTGGCGACAACTGATTTTTTACGATGCCGCTGCACCCACCGCCTTCTGCCGCGCCGCGGGGGTCCAGCGATAGCCCGCGCCGAACCGGTTCCAGACGTTGATCGAGGCGATCGCGGAAGTCAGATAGAGCAGCTCCTTTTCGGAAAACTCTGCGGCCGCCTCGGCATAGACCTCGTCGTTCACGCCGCCGGGCAACAAAGTCAGCGCCTCGGTCCAGGCCAGCGCCGCACGCTCGCGCGCGGAAAACAGCGGCGCCTCGCGCCAGACCACGACGAGGTTGAGCTTGTCGGCGGAGATGCCGAGCCTCTCGCTTTCAAGAACATGATGCTGCACGCAGAAGGCGCAGCCGTTGATCTGCGAGGCGCGCAGCTTGATCAGTTCCAGCAACTGCTTGTCGATGCCGGCCTTGGCGGCGATCTTGCCAAGCGCCAGGACGGCATCGTAGGCGTCCGGCGCCAGCGCCTTGAAGTCTTCGTATTCACTGCGGGCATGTGACATGTTCATCACCTCATGTTACAAGTGTTCCGACAAGTTAAGAGCCCTTATATGATGCGCCACGGGCCAGGTCACGGTGCGGCGCTGGCTGTCCAAAATCGCCGCAGAGTTGCCGCGGGGTGGCTAATTCCCCAGGGAGCGGCCACTGACGCGCCCTCGCCTGCGCCGCTAGACTGTCCCGATGACACAGCCTGATTCCCTGAATGCTCCGACGCGCCGCACCTTGCTGCGATCCACCCTGGCGGCCGCTGCCCTGCTTGCGCAGCCCCTCGCCGGCTTCGCTGCGGCGCCGCCCGGATTCGATCAATGGCGCGACGGTTTTCGCGCGCGCGCGCTGGCAAAGGGCATTTCGGAGGCGACCTGGACCCGCGTCATGGGCCGCATCGAGCCCGACATGTCCGTGTTCAAGCAGATGCGGAACCAGCCGGAATTCAACGAGCAGATCTGGCAATACATCAACCGGCGCGTCTCGGACTGGCGCATCATCGCCGGCAAGGAGGCGCTGAAGAAGAACGAGGCGGTGTTTGCGCGGATCGAGCAGGAGTATGGCGTCGAGCGCGGCACGCTGCTGGCGCTGTGGGGTGTCGAATCCGCGTTCGGCGATCCCCTGGTGCAGCAGAACCATATGCGCCCGGTATTTCCGTCGCTGGCGGCGCTCGCCTGGAACGAGCCGCGCCGCAAGGCCTATTGGGAGACCGAGCTGATCAACGCCTTGCGGATCGTCGATCGCGGCTGGAGCACGCCGGAGGAGATGCGGGGATCGTGGGCCGGCGCGATGGGCCACACCCAGTGGATGCCGGAAGTCTGGCTCAATGTCGGCATCGACTACGATCATGACGGCCGGGTGTCGCCGTTCGGCAAGCCCGACGATGCGCTCGGATCCACCGCGCGCTACCTGGTCAACCGCGGCAAATATCACCGCGGCGAACATTGGGGCTATGAGGTCCGCGCGCCCGGCGGCACTGCCGGCGGCAGCCGCAGTTACGCGGCGTGGGCGAGCGCCGGCGTCTCCCGTGCCGACGGCCAGCCGTTCCCGCAGCCGAACGCCTCCGCGCAGCTGTGGATCCCCGTTCCGGGCGGACCGGCGTTCTTGCTCGGACCGAATTTCTATTCGGTGCGCAGCTACAATCCGTCGATGAACTACGCGCTGGCGATCTGCCATCTCGGCGACCGCATTCTGGGCGCGCCGCCCTTCCTCCAGCCGTTCCCGGGCTCGGAGCGCGCGCTGACGCTTGCCGAAGTCGAGGAGATGCAGGTGCGGCTGACAAAAGCCGGTTTCGACACCGGCGGTACCGACGGGCGCGTCGGCAACGACACCATGCAGGCGATCAAGGATTATCAAGTGAAGATGGGGCTGCAGCCCGCAGACGGTTACGGCGGACTGAAAGTGCTGGCGCGGTTGCGGCAAGGAAGCTAATTCCTCCGTCATTGCGAGCCAACGGGTCGGCGCGAAGCCCCGCCCGCATTCATGCCGCCGTCGATCACGAGCTCCGTTCCGGTCACGTAGCTCGATGCGTCGGACGCCAGATACAACACGCCTTGCGCAATCTCCAAAGCGTGGCCGGCGCGTGCGAGCGGCGTTGCCAGTTTCGCGCGGTCCTCGGGATCGATCGGCGCGTTCTGTCCGCGCCCCGCCGCTTCGGTCGGGATCTTGCCCCAGATCGGCGTGTCGATGATCCCGGGATGAACCGAATTGACGCGGATGCCGTCGCCGGCGGACGCGCACTCCATCGCGATCGCTTTCGCAAACAGCCGCACGCCGCCCTTGGTCGCGCAATAGCCGGAAAGCCCGGGCGCGCCGCGGAGGCCCGCCAGCGACGACATCATGATGATCGAACCGCCGCCGCCGCTCCGGCGCATCGCGGGCAGGCAACGTTTTACCGAGAGGAATACGCCGTCGAGATTGATCGCGGTCTGCCGGCGCCAGTCTTCCAGCGACATGTCCGTGATCGACGGCACGGATATCCCGATGCCCGCATTCGACACCAGGATGTCGAGCCGGCCGAAGCGCCTTTCAACTTCAGTCACCACTTCGACCCAGCGGGCTCGCTGGTGACGTCCTGATGCAAAAACACCGCCTGATGGCCGGCCTTGTTGATTCTTGCAACCAACTCAGGCCCCCCGAGTTCGTCGATATCGGTGACTGCAACCGACGCGCCCTCGCGCGCCAACAGTTCGGCACACGCCGCCCCGATGCCCGATGCGCCGCCGGTGACCAATGCGACCTTGCCCTGAACCTGCCCCGCCACTTCCGCTCCCGACCCATTATTGTTACTGAATATCTATCTGATGATCGCCGGCCCCTGATCCGGCACCGCGACGTCGAGCACGCGCAACTGCACCCGCTCCGTGCCCTGCCAGCGATCGACCGCAAGCGATCCCGCGACATGCAGCGGCTGTCCGCGATTGGCCACCAGCGCATGGCCGAGTTTTTGTCCGATCGCGCGAAAGGCGATGCCGTTGACGATGGCGCCGTCGCCGGACTTGAAGCGGACGCGCAGATGTGCCTGCCCCACTTCATCGGCATAGACCAGCTGATGCGACGGCAGCGCGATGACCGGCTCGGGATTGCCGCTGCCGAACGGGCCGGCGCGATTGAGCGTCGCCGCCAGTTCCGGTGTCACCGCGCGCGCGCTGACGGCGCCGTCGACCAAGAGCTCGTTGACATGCCGCGAGGCCGCGACGTCGGCGGCCAGCGCGCTTTCCATATAGGCGCGGAATTCCGCCAGCTTCTCCTTGCGCAGGGTGACGCCGGCGGCCATCGCGTGGCCGCCGCCTTTCAGCAGCAAGCCGTCCTTCACCGCCTGCCGCACCGCCTTGCCGAGATCGACGCCGCCGATCGAGCGGCCCGATCCGGTGCCGATGCCGCCGGGCTCCAGCGCAATGGCAAAGGCGGGCCGCGAGAATTTTTCCTTCAGCCGCGAAGCGACGAGACCGACCACGCCGGGATGCCAGCCTTCCGACGCCGTGACGATCACCGAGCCCTTGTCTTCCAGCCCGAGGGAGGCCAGCGCCTCGGCTTCGGCCTGGGCCTCCGCCATCTGTTCGATGACGCGGCGTTCGGTGTTGAGGCGATCGAGCTCGGCGGCGATCCGCGCGGCTTCCGAGACGTCGCCTTCCAACAGCAGCCGCACGCCGAGATCGGCGCGCCCGATCCGGCCGCCGGCATTGATGCGCGGCCCCAGCATGAAGCCGAGATGCCAGGCCTCCGGCGGGCCGTTCAGCCGCGACACGTCCATCAGCGCGGTATGGCCAACATGGTCGCGGCGCCGCATCGCGATCAGGCCTTTTGCCACAAAGGCCCTGTTGAGCCCGATCAGCGGCGCGACATCGGCGACGGTGCCGAGCGCGACGTGATGCAGCATGCCCAGAAGGTCCGGCTCCGGCCGCTCGGGAGTCCAGAACCCGCGGCTGCGCAATTCGCGATTGACCGCAACCAGCGTCACCAGCACGAGGCCGACGGCGGCGAGATGGCCGAGGCCGGAAAGGTCGTCCAGCCGGTTCGGATTCACCAGCGCCTCGACCTCGGGCAATTCGTCGCCGCATTGATGATGATCGATCACCACGACAGACATCCCGAGCCGGCGCGCTTCCGCCAATGGATCGAGGCTGGTGGTGCCGCAGTCGACCGTCACCAGCAGCGTGGCGCCCTTTTCCGCCAGCATCCGGATCGCCTCGACATTCGGGCCGTAGCCTTCAAAGATCCGGTCGGGGATGTGAATCAGCGGATCGAGCCCGCAATGACGCAGGTGCCAGGCCAGCAGCGCCGCCGAGGTGGCGCCGTCGACGTCGTAATCGCCGAAGATCGCGACCTTCTCGTTCCGTATCGCCGCGGCCGCGATGCGCTTCGCGGCCGCTTCCATCTGCGTCACGGCGTAGGGATCCGGCATCAATTTGCGGATGGTCGGGTCGAGAAAGTCCTCGACCGCGTCGATCGCGACGTCACGCCCCGCCAGCACCCGCGCCAGCATCTCCGGCAATTGATGGCGCTGCGCGATCGCCAGCGCCCGCACCGCGCCGCGCGCATCGAGCCGGTCGCGCCACAGCTTTCCGGTCGCGGAATGCGACACACCGAGAAATGCCAGCGGCGCTTCGATGGGCAATGCGGAGGCGGGAAGCGTCATGATCCCAGCAGCAAATAGGCCAGATTGCCGTGGGTTCAATGATTCGTGCGCGCCGGTCCCGACTTATACCCGTCATCCCCCGGCTGGCTCCGTCGGTAGTCGGGGTCATATGACGAGCTCTGGGAGGCAATCCACCGCTCCTGCCGTCATTGCGAGCGAGCGCGCGCCCGATGACAGGCTCCACGAGGCAATCCAGCTTTCTTGCCTGTGCACGATGGATTGCTTCGTCCGCTTCGCTGGTCGCAATGACGGCTGAATACACTTTCGCGATCCCGCGACGCATTGCGCCCGAGTCTTGCAAGAACCTTTCGCCCAAAGAGGGCGTGGGGAATGCCGGGTGCCAGCGCACCCGCAGCCGCGCGTGTAGTGTAGAAAGCACGCGCGTTAGTCACCACGGATACGCCGAAACACCCGGCATTCCCGCACGCAATGGTTTTAACGGTTTCCTTCGTACTCTCCCCGGTGATCGGGCTTTCTTGTCACCGTCACCCCTGAGAAGCTTGCTTCTCACGAGCTTGACGCCGGCGTCGAGGCGTCAGGACCACACGACTTCTCCGTCCGCTTTAGCGCTGTTCGTCAAAAGCGCTGCCGCGTCCATCGCATCCCGCCCCAACGTTCGTGACGATGGCCAACGCCCCTCTCTTCGGGGACAGGACAGCGGCAGATATAAAGTGATTTGCGTCTTCGGAAAACCGGAATATTTTTGCAAAAGGGGCTGGACAGGCTATCGCCAAACAGCGCCGCTGATTTGCCCGTCGGGTCGAGTGCCACGCTGTCGCGTCCGCCAGCGGCGATATCGGGCTATGGGGGTAAAGCGGACCTTGGGTGGCGGCACAAGGGAGTCCACTTATCGCAACCAACCGGGCCGGTCTGATGATGTCGGTTGTTGGGAGTGACCAGAACTGGCTGGTCTACGGTCAAATCGACGCGAATGACCCGCAGCCGAGGTCGCCTGCTTGTGTTGCCCATCTGGCACCCAGGTCTGTCCTTCCTGCCGAGTTTGCATAGTGGACCTGCCCACGGCTCATTATGGTCGGCGTGCTGCTGAATAGGTAAAGCGGGAGCGGCTTATGAAGCGCCTAATACAACTTATCACTCTGATCCTGCTGCTGCCCCCTGCCGCCATCGCTGAAACCACCCAAGATACCTCCGTTCCTCAGCTCCGCGAAGAGATATGGGCAATTCCTTCAGCCGTTCCGATGTTGGCGTACATGGTCCGTCCTTCCGGGGCAGGGCCGTTTCCACTTCTGGTCATGAACCACGGAGTCTCGCTTGATCCGAAGGAAAGAAGCTACTTTCCCGTGATCGAGTTTCGCGACGCAGCGATTTGGTTC
>Ga0210410_10005119_pt1 | contig 11459 bp, 9 predicted proteins | sample IncBWC4MmetaG_FD_161058 | JGI IMG/M metagenome (GOLD analysis project Ga0210410, IMG submission 161058) | Forest soil microbial communities from Barre Woods Harvard Forest LTER site, Petersham, Massachusetts, United States - Inc-BW-C-4-M | ecosystem: Environmental > Terrestrial > Soil >... | reverse complement strand
CGCGCGCGTCACGCTCGTGCATCGCGGCCCCGGCATCCACAGGCACGTCAAGTACTGGATCAAGCCCGACATCGAAAATCGCATTCAGAACGGCGAGATTCAGGCCCATTTCAACAGCGAAGTCACACACATCGACCTGGATTCCGTCACCATCACGACGTCGAAAACCGAACTCGTCATCCCTAACAACTTCGTTTTCGCACTCACCGGGTACCACCCCGATTTCGCTTTCCTGCGCAGCCTGGGCATCCGCGTCGAGCCGCGCGCAAAAGCCACACCCCACGACCTCTGCCCCGTGTGCGACCCATCTACCCTCGAAAGCAACTTGCCGGGAATCTACCTTGCAGGCGTCATTGTCGCCGGCTCGCGCACAAACGAAATCTTCATTGAAAACGGCCGCTTCCATGGTAAGTTGATCGCCACGCATCTCGCGACCATATTGAATGCTGCTCGTGATGCCATCGCCGTTAATTAGTAGATGATCGTGCAGCCATGCCTCCCTTTCTGCCGCGCACCATTCGAGGTCAATTAATCGTCTCAATTGTGCTGCTCCAACTTGTTCTCGTTTCTCTCTTCATTTTTGTTATGTTGCGCACCCTGAACTCGCAGATGGTCGCGCGTCGTCAGGGAGGAATCGAATACCAGGCCCGCGTCTTCGCCCGGGTGATCGGCGACCCTCTCGCAGAGGGGGACGTGCCGGGAATGTACAGCATGCTCAACGAACTGCGTACGGCGCCCACCACGAAGTCATTGCGGGTCACCAATCTCGATGGCGCGCTGATCGCTTATGAAGATCATCTCGGCGGTATAAACGCACCCCCGCTGTCGCCTGTCGAACGCGCGTTGCTACCCAAATTCCGCACGCATGAGGGATTGCTGACTGTCGGCGATGGCACTGACACCATTGCCGCCTTCCCCATTCAGGTTCACGGCAGGACGGAGGCCGTAGCCTGGATGCGCCGCAATGACGCTTCAGACGAGAATCAGTTGCACTCCTTCCTGCTGGTCGCTCTCGGCTATTCGTGGCTGACGCTCATGGGAGACCTGGCAGTTGCATTGCTGCTGACACGCCTGATCTCAAAGCCGGTGCGGTCTCTGCTGGCCGGTACGCGCGCGCTCTCACATGGCCAGGAAATGGGTGCGGCATTTCCGCTTCCGGTCGCAAGCACCAATGAACTTGGTGATCTGACAAGAGCTTTCAATGGAATGGTGGCAGCCTTGCGGGAGCAGCGTGCAGGGCTAAGCGAAACACTCGCGCTGCTTGATTCCTTGCTTGCCAATGCGCCCATCGGATTTTGTTTTTTCGACCGCACGTATCGCTACGTCCGCATCAACCAGCATCTTGCCGATATCAACGGGGTGTCGATGCGCGAACACATCGGCCGCAGCATTCATGAGATTCTTTCCGCGCCCATGGCGACGCAGTGGGGCGAAGTTCTCGACCACGTTTTCACGACCGGCGAGGCGCGTGCCGATATCGAGATGCATGGCGTCGTGCCATCCACCCCTGATATGCCACGCTCCTGGTTGACCAGCTTCTATCCAATACGGACAAGCGATCTGCGCGTGCGCTGGGTCGGCGCTGTCGTCGTCGAGATCACAGAGAGACGGCAGTCAGAAGAGGCTCTGCGCAGAACAGAGAAACTAGCCGCGGCAGGTCGACTGGCCGCGTCTATCGCACACGAGATCAACAACCCGCTCGAGGCCGTAACCAATCTTCTTTACCTCCTGCGGAACCATCCTGGACTCGATGCTGTCGCTTTCAACTATGCTGATATGGCGCAGGCCGAGATAGCGCGCGTTTCGCAAATCACACAGCAGACCTTGCGGTTTTACAGGCAGTCTTCCCATCCCAGTGAAGCAAACGTCGCTGAGTTGATGGACTCAGTACTGATCCTCTACCACGGGCGTACGACGGCCGCTCGCGTCGAGGTAGAACTCAAGTATTCCGCAAACGGGCGCATGCTCTGCTTCGCCGGTGAAATGCGGCAGCTTTTCGCAAATCTGGTGGGAAATTCACTGGATGTAATGCCCGAGGGCGGACGCCTCAAGATTTCGGTTCGCGATTCCACCTCGTGGTCTGACCCGGCAGTGCAGGGCATTCGCGTTTCCGTCGCAGACACCGGCACCGGCATGACGCGCGAAACCCTCCATCGCATTTTCGAACCCTTCTTCACGACCAAAGAAGCGACCGGCACTGGCCTCGGGCTCTGGGTGAGCGCAGAGATCATCGCGAAGCACTCCGGCATCGTGCGCGTGCGGAGCCGCACCGGCGACCGTTCCGGTACTATCTTCATGCTTTTCTTTCCGCACAACGGACTGCGCGAGGGCACTGACCACCGTCCCCCGACCGCTTGCTAAGGCAGGCGCAATCGCGGCGCAGGCATTTGCCACCCTGTGACGATCGGTCCCGTCGCGGCGGATTTCATAGCCTTGCATCCAGACAATGACGTCGGTTTTGGAAAGTCTTTCAGATGCGACGTGTGGAAACGGTCCGCGAACTGATACCTGACCCGCAGCCCATCCACAACGTCAGGCATTGACGCTGGTGTCTTGCCGCGCTCGACCATCACGATGACCGCTGCCTCACTCGGATTGTCATAGCTTTCGCCAACACCCACCGCAAACACTGCAGGATCGGCCAGCCACTGCTGCTCGATTTTCTGCTTCGTTGCAATGGCGGAGGTCAACGTGGCCTCGTTCAAGTGAATGCCCGGAATCACGGAACGCGATCGTGGTGCGGACGAGAGCGAAAACGACGCGGCATCGACAGGAATGACCACCGTCCTGACCTCACCGATTTCCTGTGGCACTGTGATTCCCTGGCGGCTGCCGTCTGTATAAACCATCACGCCCGCCCGGCCCGGAGCATCGAGACTCGACCCCTGGGCGACGGCGAGAATGCCAGCCTGTGGGTTCGTCAGGCTCAAGGCAGTGCGTGCGGCGATCTCTGATTTTGTCGCTTCCGTGTCAGAAAGCGCAGTTGGCGTGGATGCGGTACCACTGTCATAGTTCAGGCAGGCGATCGGGTGCGCTGCGCCGCCCACAAAGCTGAAGTTGATCGCGGTACCTCCCTGCGACAGCGCCGCTTGTGTCAGATCATGCAGGACGTCGCCGACCGGGTTGGCAACCGCGGAAGTAGTGTTGCTTGCGTATAGCAGGCCGATGGGCTGTGCGTTGGACTGGTCAAGCACCAGTGCGCCGGAATCTCCCGTGATATCTGAGAAAACTCCCGCGGGACCGCCAGGGTTTTCAGTGAAACTCGCTCCCGAGATCAGAATCTGGTTTTGAAATGTCTTGTTCGTGTACGGCTGCGTTTCTGCGCAATCGAAGAAGTATTGCAACTGCACCGTAGTCGCAATCGACGAGATGGTCGAGCAGGTCAACCCGGTCGACCGGCCGCTCTTCACAACGTGCGCCGGAATATTCCCAGGGGTGACTGCTTCCCCTGGACCTGCTGCGGGGGGCGCCGCGCCCAACTGACCGTTGGAGCCGACGGTGCCCAGTTCGAGAATGTTGCCGGTCGGATCCACCTGCACGGTTTTGTTGGCCGTTGCATTGACGATCCCAACCGCGGAGTCGCTGTTCGTGGTGGTTGAATTTAAAGGTGCCGCGTAGCTCAGAAACGCCAGGACATTTGCTTGCGTCGGATCGCAGTTCGCATCGTCTGGCAGGCCGGGTTGAATGATGGCATCGCCCAGCGATCCCTGGTCTGAAGAAGCGAGTACGTGATTGGTGCTCAGCACATACTGCTGTCCATTGCTGCCCGCCAGCAGCGCCCCCAGCGTGCCCCCGCAACAATCAATCGGGTTGCCGAACTGGTCGAGGTCAGCGTCGAACGCATTCCCGCCCGAGGATCCGAGTTGCACCGCGGCGGCCGTCTGCAATGCCTGATGACTCAGCGGATTGCTGTTGATGCTGGAGTTCAGCAGCACCTGGGCGCTTTGCTTATTTGTTGTATTTGTAACTGTCGCGGTTGCAAACGCAATCGGCGAACCCGGCGGCACCGTAGATGGTGCGGTATAAGTGACGGTGCAGAAAGTAAAGAAGGAAGACCCCGTCTTGCAAGTCCCGCCGCTGAATGTCCCAAACCCGGCGCCGAGAGGAGTGCCGCCTCCGGCTGCGTTGTTGCTCAACGACCACGTCACCGCGCCTCCGCCCACTTCGCCCAGAACTGCGACTAATTGCAGGGCGCTTCCGGGCGTTGCAGCCAGATTTTCCGGCGTAATGGGTGCGATAAACCCCGGCGTTACTGTCACTTTTGCGGTAGCAGTAAGGACACTTCCGTTCGATTGCTTCTGCGAGGCCGTCACTGCCACGATCGCGACGTTGTGAAAGATGGCCGAAGGTGGAAAATACAAGCCGCTGGGGGTAATACTGCCGGGGTTTCCGTTGTCCCCGCCGGAGACCGACCATGACACGACCAGCGGTGTGCCATTGCTCGATGTGGCGGTAAATTGCACCGAAGTATTAGTCGAAGTCGTGGTCGTACCCGGGGAGATACTGAAAGACCCGTTCGAAGAACTACCTGGACCGAAAGCATTGGAACTGCCGCAACCTGCAAGAATGACCAGGAAAACGATGGAGACTGCGGCGAGAAGGCTCGTGTGGCGCATTGCGTCTTTCACTCCGAGAGCGGGACGGGTTGTTGTCGGCGTGCTGAGACCTTTGGCAAAGAGACCAGCTGATCGTACTAGTTGGTAGGGGTTATGACCCCCAATCGTACTGCGACCGGGTATGCCGGCACAAACACGAACTTTCGTGCGAAGTTGCACCGGTTCGGTGCAATTCCTCCGAGCTGAGGAAAGCGACACTTCTGCCTCCTCACGCAAGACCAGGTGCTTGACAAAACGAAGCTGCAGGATCCACCCCTCGGATGCCCATGACGTCGGCCGTCTCGTCGGACAGTCCAGACTTAAGACGTACTTGGAGAGACTAAGTCCGGACCTAACTCTTATTGTTTGAATACTTTAGGACTTTAGTCTACCCAGGGGGGAGGGATCACCCGATAACACGCCTCAGAAACCCGCGTATCCCCGCATAACCAAGCAACAGAAGTGACAGCAGCAGTGCCGACAGAATCAGCGGTTCCGGCATATGCGGCAGCCCAGGTGTCAGAGCCGCGCGCAAGCCTTCACTCATGTAAACAATCGGATTCACCAGCACCACGTACTGCAGCCAGCGAATATGTTGTCCCAGAGCGGCCCAGGGATAATAGACGCAGCCAAGAAACGTGATGGGCACGACCACGATCGAGAAAATCAAACCGATCTGCTGCGGCTTGACGCTGGTTCCGATCGTCAGGCCGAGAGCTCCCGCAGCCAGCGAAGCAAGCACGAGCACCGCGATCAGAAAGGCCCAGTTGTGCACCGCGACGTGGACGGGTGTCGAAGGAATGAAATACGCCAGTGGAAACACGATCAGCGCCGCCAGAATGCTCTGCAAGGCGCTGAAGACGACCTTCTCTACCGCAACGGCGTAAACCGGCAGCGGACACATCACGCGGTCGTCAATCTCGCGGGTAATGCCGAACTCCGTAGCCAGCGGAAGCGCAACCGCCGCAATGCCGCTGAACATGATCGCCACAGCCATCAAGCCTGGTAGCAAGACCGTGCCGAAGTTGCCGCCGCCGGTAGCCATTGCGCCCGACATGCCGCTGCTGCCCGCAGCAGCCGCAGAGAGACGTGGAAAAATATAGGTGAAAACAAAAAGAAACAGCAGCGGATTCATCACCACGCGCAGAAGAAACGGCATCAGTTCACGGCGCAGCACACGGAAATCGCGCAAAAGCAGTCCGCGGAATGCAGAAGCATACTGACGAGTTGGTGTGCTCGACCTATTCACGCAAATCCCGTCCAGTCAGTCGAATGAAGACAGTTTCGAGCGTGGGTTCAGTGATCGAGATATCGCTGAGCGAATATTCCTGGGCGGCGACGACAATAGCAGGCAGCAATCCGTCCGCAGACTGCGCGAACATACGCACGCCTTCTGGTGTTGGTTCGACATCGCTGACTCCATGCAGCGACTTTAGCCGCGCGATGAGCGGCGCAAGATCGTCGCGCCGCTTCAACTGGACTTGATAGATAGTCTGTGCACCAAGGCTGCTTTTGAGCCGGGCAGGCGAATCATTCACTAGAATCTTGCCGTGATCGATGATGGCGACCTGCTCGCAGAGTTCGTCCGCTTCCTCCATGTAGTGCGTCGTAAGCACCACGGTAATGCCCTCGTTGTGCAGCGCGCGCACGCCTTCCCACATCGCAATGCGGCTTTGTGGATCAAGCCCGGCGCTGGGTTCGTCGAGAAACAGCACCGCGGGTCGATGCGCAATCGCGCGCGCAATCAGCAGGCGCTGAGCTAATCCACCGGAGAGCTGTTGCGGGTACGCGTCGCTGCGCTCTTCGAGGTGAAATTGTGCAAGCAGTTCAGATGAGCGCACGCGTGCTTCAGAATGGCGCAATCCGAAGTAACGGCAATGGAAGTAGAGGTTCTCGAAAACGGTCAGCGAGCGATCGAGGGTGTTGTACTGCGGCACGACACCAATGTTGATACGCGCAGTTGCGGGTGAAGCGACGACGTCGACCCCAGCCACGAGAACTCGGCCGCGGGTAGGTCGCGCGCGAGTCGTGCACACACTGATGGTGGTCGTTTTACCGGCACCGTTCGGACCGAGCAGGCCGAATATCCCGCCGCGTCGCACCGAAAGATGCAAGTCATCGACAGCGACAACGCGCGGCTTGCCGTCGTAAATCTTCGTCAGGCCATCGATGTCTACAATCACAGTGTGAATGCTGCAATCAAGATAGAGAGATTATAACGAGGCAGTTCATTCGCCAACCCGTATGACGATTTTGCCGAAGTGGCTTGCGCTTTCCATGTACCGCAAAGCTTCGCGCGCCTGCGCGAATTCAAAGACGAGGTCGATCACTGGATGCAATTGATGCTGGGCAACTGCGGTGTTCATCTCCTCAAACATAGCCCGCGAGCCGACATAAATTCCCTGCACATGCAGCGACTTATGCAGAATCGGCTGGACGGTTAGTGGTTCGGCGGTAGCTGACAGAACTCCGATCTGCGCAATCAGTCCGGCCACCCGCACCGCCTGCATCGATCTGGCGAAGGTACCGGAGCCGCCAACTTCGATGACGACGTCAACACCTTCGCCCGCCGTTTGCTCCCTCGCCCATTTCTCCCAGTCAGGATGCTGCTGGTAGTTTAATCCCGCAGCTAGCCCGAGCTTTTGCGCACGAGCAAGTTTGTCGTCATTGCTTGACGTGCCAAGAACGCGCGCCCCGGCCAGCAATGCGAATTGCAAAGCAAAGATGGAAACACCGCCGGTTCCTTGAATGAGGACAGTCTGTCCGGGTTGAATGAGTGCGGCATGCATGAGCGCGTGCCAGGCCGTCACCGCCGCGCAAGGCAGAGTGGATGCCTCTTCGAAGGTCAGATGTGCGGGCACCGCAACGACCCCGCTCTCGTTCAATGCGACGTACTCAGCGAGTATTCCATCTATATCGCCGCCCAGCGCGCCCTTGATCTTCTGTGCCGTAGGCGGACCTTCGATCCAGTTCTGAAAGAAGCTGCCGGCGACGCGATCCCCAACTCGAAAGCGTGTAACGGCGTTGCCGACGGCGACGACTTCGCCTGCGCCGTCAGAGAAGGGGATGCGTGGTAGCTTCATTTTTGGGTTGTAGGCACCTTTGACAACCATCAGATCCCGATAATTCAGGGAGACAGCGCGTACACGAATGAGTACTTGATTCGCGGCTGGTGAGGGGGTTGGCCGGTCAACGAGCGAGAAATTGTCGATTCCAAAAGACGAGATGCTGTAGGCCTTCACAGTGATTCTCCTTATGGCTGCGGGCCGCTTCCTGGGCATTTAGGTGTCGTGCGTTCGCGAAAAGCAGCATAACATTGAGGTATGGCAAGAGGATGGGGCAAACCAGTAGAAGATCAGATGACAGAGAGAGAATCAGAGCCGATGCCGGTAGCGGCAGCAAAACGTGAGGCGATGCTTGCAGAAGCATCGCGCAAGCGCGAGCAGCAGTCGCTTCTGCAGCAGAGGGAACGCGTCCTGTCTGAACGCACATCGAGTCCACACAGACGCGCAGCATTGATGGCCGCGCTGGAACAGATCGAGGCGCAGTTGAAGACGCTCGCGGAACAATAAGCAACTTGCGGCAACTAGTTGCGGCGGTTAAAAAGCAGTGAGTTGGCCTGGTCAACCGGGGTCAGCAGAATCTCCGCGATATTTACGTGCGCGGGCCGAGTGACTGCAAACACGATGGCTTCGGCTACGTCCTCCGCTTGCAGTGGGGTGAGGTTCTCATAGACCTTGGCAGCACGGGTGGCATCGCCCCTGAAGCGCACTTCGCTGAATTCTGTCTCCACCATGCCCGGGTCCACCGTCGTCACGCGAATCGGTGTCCCGAGGACATCCTCGCGCAATCCTTCGGTGATGACGCGTTCAGCAGCTTTGCTGGCGCAATACACGGCTCCGTTTGGATAGGTGAGGTGTCCGGCGGTTGAGCCAAGATTGACGACGTGGCCCCGCCCGCGCTTCACCATTCCTGGCACGACGGCGCGTGTGACGTACAGGAGCCCCTTTACGTTGGTGTCGATCATTTCTTCCCAGTCTTCAATGTTGCCCTCGTAAAGTTTGTCGAGTCCGCGGCTGAGCCCGGCATTGTTGATCAGGATGTCGATATCACGCCATTCGCCGGGAAGGTCGTCGATTCTTTGCTGCACTTCGGAACGGTTTTGTACATCGAGTGACACTGCGTGTGTGTCCGCGGCACCCAGTTGGCGAAGTTCTGGTGCCAGCGCGGTCAGGCGATCCAGCCTCCGGGCCGCAATGAGAAGCCGTGCGCCTTCAACGGCGAAAGAGCGCGCGCAGGCCAGGCCGATGCCGGAGCTCGCGCCGGTAATGAAGACGGTTTGTCCTTTAAGTTTTCCCATGCAGCTAGTGTAGTGAGTCTGTCTACTGCTGGCTTTAGGTGGTCTTTGCGACGAGTTGGTGGGAAATGGCAAACAATGCAAGTTCAAGCCGAGTGGAGACGCCGGTCTTATCGAAGATATTCGAGAGATGACGTTTCACGGTCTCTTCGCTGATGCCGAACTGGCGCGCGACATCGCGATTACTGCAGCCCTCAACAATGCAATGAACAACCTCCATCTCGCGCGGGGTCAGGCCGTATGTTTTTTTCTCAGGTTGCATGGCCTGGGTTAGATCATGCAACGCTACTACGAGATTGGCCACGCGTCTGCCGCCGATCCAGTAGTCGCCCGAATAGACGGCGAGGATCGCGGTATTAAGATGTTCGCCGGCTGCATCTTTGAGCACGATTCCGCGTGCGCCAATCTGCAGCGCCTGGATGACCTGCTGTGTGGTAATGACGCCCGTGAGCAAGACAATTTTGACTCCAGGGGAGCTGTCCATAATGGCACGCATGGCCTCAAGCCCAGGAAGCTTCGGCATTTGCAGATCGAGCAGCAGGATGTCGGGTGCGAGCTCAAGCGTCTGAGTGATCGCGTCAGCCCCGTCGACGGCTTCGCCGAGGACGGTGATTCGTTCTGTGGCCTCAAGCATGTTGCGAACGCCGGCGCGAACCACCGGGTGGTCGTCGGCAACGACCACTCGAATGGGCGGCAAGGTGATAGCGGGCAGTCGTGGTGGGCCCTGTTCAGGGGGAGTTTTTATGTTCACTATCAAGCTCTTTGTTAAACAAACTATAAGGCACTCCGTTAGAAATGCGTCGCATTCCGATGGTCTGCACCAGAAAGATTAATCAACGGTCGTTTGCTCCAGGCGGAGGCTGACTTTGAGAAACTAATCCTGACTGCTAAAATTCAAGAGGTTTCTCCTGCCAAACCGTGGGGCTATAGCTCAGCTGGGAGAGCGCACCGTTCGCAACGGTGAGGTCGTCGGTTCGATCCCGACTAGCTCCACCAGAAATTCCCACTTCGGTCTGACATCGCGTGGGTACCTATCCCGTCTTAAAGTCTCAAAGTCTTCAAAGCAAAGGACCTAAGTCTGGACTTCGGTACAGACTTGGTCTGTCTCTTATGGCTGGTGAAAACGGCATGCGGCAGCGCGGAAGGCGCTCCGCGCCGGTGTTTAATGTGCGGGCTAAACCCGGACCTGCCGTTCCATCCTTTTCGGTACGGATTCCGTCTAGAGGTAGTTTCCTGGCGCAAATAGAAAAGCCCGGCGAATGCCGAGCGGTATTCCTACTCCTCCAGTATATCAAGTTCGTGGAGTTTTACTGCAGTTTGGGGATAGCGGATAAGCTATTCCGATTCAGGCAGTTGCAGAAGTTTGTTTATCCGAAACGAGCGCGGATTTGCTCCGTTCTGCGCACGTTAGGAAATGAGGCAAGCAGTCTGATGACTGCGGTTACAATCACCACGACTCGGTGATGAGGAGTCGTGTGCAATCCGGGTTGAGGGAGGGGGAACGGGAGTACATGAAACTTCAGTTGAAGTTCAGCGTCATCTTCTCAGTAGTCTTTGCCTTGGGAATGTTGATTGCGGGCTATTGGTGGCATGGTTTTTTGTACCGCAACGCCGAGGCACAGGTGATGCAGCAGGCGCGGCTGATGATGCAGTCCAGCCTTTCGGCCCGTTCGTACACTTCGGAACAAGTTAAGCCGCTGCTCGATCCGCACGGAGACTTCAAGGCGCAGAGCGTGCCCGCCTACGCGGCGACGGAACACTTTAATTATTTACGGACCACGTATCCGGATTATTCGTACAAGGAAGCGACTTTGAATCCGACGAACCTGCGAGATCGCGCGAGCGACTGGGAGGCGGATGTGATTCATATGTTCCGCGACCATCACGGAACGAAGGAATTTTCGGGAGTCCGCGACACACCCGAGGGCAAGTCACTTTTCCTGGCGCGCCCCATTGTGGCAGCGCCTACCTGTCTGCAGTGCCACAGCACGCCCGAAGTCGCTCCTGCGAATATGGTCAGCCGGTACGGTACATCGAACGGATTTGGATGGCAGCCAAATGAAATTATCGGCGCTCAGATTGTGTCGGTTCCCCTGGAGGTTTCAAACCAGATCGCTGAGAGAGCGTTTCGGGAGTTTGCCTGGGTGTTGGCGTTGGTTGCCCTTTCGCTGCTGATTGCGCTGAACCTGGTGCTTTACATAGCAGTTGTCCGGCCGGTGCGCTCGCTGGTCGCCATGTCCGATTGGATCAGTCAAGGAAACCTGGATTTCCCAGAGCTTCCCGTGAAAGGGAATGATGAGATTTCCGCACTTGCAGCCGCGTTCAATCGCATGCACCGCAGTCTCAAGAAAGCGATGACCATGCTCGAACAGAAGTCAGATGGAGACTAAGGGTCACGACCTGGAGCGCACGTGGCTGTGCAGTGTGCTGTTCACGGACATCGTGAACTACACAGCGCAACCGGTGCAGCAGCAGATCGAATGGAAGATGCGCTTCAACCATTTCCT
>Ga0210410_10005118_pt1 | contig 11459 bp, 10 predicted proteins | sample IncBWC4MmetaG_FD_161058 | JGI IMG/M metagenome (GOLD analysis project Ga0210410, IMG submission 161058) | Forest soil microbial communities from Barre Woods Harvard Forest LTER site, Petersham, Massachusetts, United States - Inc-BW-C-4-M | ecosystem: Environmental > Terrestrial > Soil >... | reverse complement strand
ATTGTTGATAACAACGTCCAGCGAGCCAAACGCATCGATTGCCGTCTTCACCGCACCGGCAGCCGACGACTCGTCGGTCACGTCCAGCTCGAAGAGCTTCACCTGGTCACCATAGCGCTCCGATAGCTCACGCAGTGACTCAATGTCGCGAGCTGTCGCCAACACCTTATTGCCCGCCAAAAGGCCCGCTTCGACAATTGCGCGACCCAGACCGCGTGAACTACCTGTGACTAACCATACTTGCGCCATTCAATCCTCCTATTTGCGGAGTCCGAGCTACTTCGAGACCGCACGTGCTGCCGGAAATACTGTACAGCAAGAAATTACGATAGCGCGTCCTGCCGAACGACGGGCAAGCCGGCAGTCAAGTTCCGAATGGCTGATCATGCGGCAAAGCGGCCCTCGCATGTAAAATTTGGAGGCCGTACGCAGGCATTTTGATCGCATCAGCTCCGATGAAACTTCGTGTATGTTCCTGGCTGATACTCGTTGCTGTCCTGGTTGCGCTGCCGACCTTTGCGCAGCAAGCGCTTCCACCTGCGATCGAGAGGAAAGTCGACCATCTTGCAGCCGAGGAAATGGCGAACCTCCACGAACCGTCGCTCGCGATCTCGATCGTGAACGACGGCCAGCTTATGTTCGCGAAGGGCTACGGCGAGTCCGACCTGGAGAACAATGTGCAGGCCACCGCCGAGACGGTGTATCGCATCGCCTCGCTTTCAAAGTCGCTGACTGCCACTGCAGCGATGCGGCTCGTCGAAGAGCACAAGCTCGAACTCGATGCCCCAGTACAGAAGTATTGTTCTGCATTTCCGACCAAACAGTGGCCCATGACGGTGCGCGAAGTGCTCACGCACCAGAGCGGCATCCGCCACTACAAGAACGACGAGGAGAGCATCAACACCCGCCACTACGCGTCAATCAACGAGGCGCTGACTCAGGATTTTGCAAAGGACCCGCTCCTCTTCGAGCCGGGCACGAAGTTCAGCTATACCAGCTACGGTTACATACTGCTTGGCTGCGTGATGGAGGGCGCCTCGGGCATGAGCTATCCCGAGTACATGCAGCAGAGCATCTTCGCGCCGGCAGGGATGACTTCGACCAGACTGGATGATGTCTTCGCGATTATCCCGCATCGTGCCCGTGGATACAGTGTGGACAAGGACGGCAAACTCCAAAACGCAATCTTGCTCGACATCAGCAACAAACCATCCGGTAGCGGTATCAATTCGACCGCCCACGATCTTGGGTTATTCATGGTGGCGCTATATGGCGGAAGGCTGGTCATGCAAGCGACTTGGAACCAGATGATCACTCCGGCAAAGACGCTTGATGGTAAGCCAACGATCTACGGCTACGGCTGGTTCGTCGGTGGGCCGATCAGCAGTCACCATGGACTACGCGAGGTCGGTCATGGCGGGGATGTTCAAGGATTTGCGAGCGTGCTCTACGCGATACCGGAGAAGAAGTTCGCTGTCATCGTTCTAAGCAATGGAGAGAACGAGAAGGCTTCGATTGAGTACATCACCCTCGCACACAAAATCTACGACGCCGTTACTGCACATTAGCGGCGTCGGGTGCCGAAGCGAGTCACGTCAACGACCGATGAGCTACGTGCTGGCCCGTCCTCTTGGACGTGTACGAGCGAATGGAAAGATATGTGCGCCGTTGTGTGCCGCTCGTGTGCCAGATTCGCTCGCCGTGAGGCACATTTCATAGACTCACTGTCGGTTAGCCGCCCCGTCATATGTTTAGCGTTCGGAAGCAGGTTTGTGTGCTGGATGTGGTTGTGTTCCGACCCAATGGACTCCATTTAGTCGATTGCTGCTACTCTCCGCTCTCTGCGTCGGTCGATTCATGCCAGCATGGGCAGCCTCGTTTCGTGACCTGCCTTTTGATGTAACTTCATGAGGATGCGGAATCTGGCTCGCCACACGTAGGCCGGCGCGTGCGCCTGACCACTTGCCACAATCTCAACCCGCTGTCGTCAAACGTCCTGGAAGCCTTGCAACTACCCTCGCAACAGTCACTTCAGGTCTCCGAGAGCTGGCATGATTCTCAAGCCGCTGCCACTGTTATGGGCACTCCCACAAGATCAGAAAGGAATGGCTCTTCCGCCGCCACGAGAAGTGCGGAGTAGATCAGAGAACGAACGGAATTCAAATTGGAGAAAACCAGGCGGCGGAACTACTGGTGACTAGGGACAAAATCTCCCGCTCGTTCCGCACTCCTCTCCTTTATCGTGGAGGCTACCTCTACTCACGTCAGATCACAGAGCTTGAGCGCCAGCTCCGCGAGCTGACTGAGATCGGCGCCAGCACCGAGTCCTTCGTTGCCTTCGCCGAGCTGCAGCTTTCTGATCTGGCCGCGCTCTGGCAGGCTGCGAACGATGACCAGCGCCGCCGGGTTCAAACAATTCTCTTTAATAAGGGTTTGGCCTACTCCGCGAAAACGAAGAGTTTGAACCCAGATAACTCTACTCTGTTCAATCTGTTACAGGAGATGAACCCGGAGAATTTACGGTTGGCGTCCCCGACGGGATTTGAACCCGTGTTACCGCCGTGAAAGGGCGTCCCCCTGACGGCTTTACAAGAACTTAGAGGGCGCAGGTGGTGCTGTACATACCTCTAAGACACCCGTCGGAGCAATAGGAACAGCTTATCGTTACATCATTGTTACATGAAGAATGAGACTCGTTTGCTCACTCAAACGATAAGACCTTGCGGCCTTGGGAACGAAGCACAAAGACGATTTCGAGCCGTACGTGCAAGATGAAAAGGACTGGCTTTGCATCGTCGAATTCTTGCCCACCGATAATCCAGAGGCTCGGCTCTTTGCCGCCGACATAATCGGGTACCTCGTTGGTTTTGCAAATCTCACGAGCACACGCTCCTTGGCACTCCTCGGCAATCCTGACACCAGCGCTTGCGGCTTCTATTTTCCTTTTCGTCTCCTGAGGAGAAAAACGAGTTCCTGAACTTGGTCCGTTCAAATAAGGACATGGGGAACGACTACATCATTGAGCTTACGGCGCCCACCACTGAAGAAATTAGGAATGCTCGTCCACTCGCAACGGTCCTACCGCATGATGCCCTCACCCATGCCATGCTGATTGCAGTGACCCTGTGTGCGCGTGCAGAAGATGATCGCGCTGCGTTGTATGGCTCCGCGAGGCGATGCGCCAACTTGCGATCACTGTACGGATACGGTAATCTCCGAGCCTGATGCGGCGGTCAACTGCTGGTCAGGCTGCACGACAGCCGCCTTGGTGATTTTCACAGGGAAGCGTCCAGTGGCACTCGCCTGGAAGGTCAGGATCGCTACCACGCCGTGACCCGAGACTCCTTCCGAGCCAGGTGGGCGTGACGCTGTGATCTCGACGGCACCACTAGCCGGGTCTTCCTGATGGACCAAAGCGACGATTTGTTCTCCCTGAGACAGGAAATTGCCGCCCGAAATATTCAAGAGTTGTAGACCCTGCTTGTCATAGATCACTTGCAAGGGAACAGCATGCACATTTTGCCCACCAGATAGAACTACATCGATGGTGAAGGTTCCACCCTTGACGACCGAGATTGCGGTGGGATCAAGCTCCAATGCAGCAACTGCTCCACCGAGTGACTTGGCTGCCGGTACGGTCTCAAGGGCCTGGCCAGACTCTCCGCTTGCAATTGTTGCCGGCGCGTGTCGGAGGTGAATAGAATTTGCCGTCCCCACATCGAGAGTTCTGCCGTTGAATTCATTGAAATCTTTACGTCGAATAATATGAGGAATCACTGCAAACACGATTTCGCTATCCATCACATCGGTATTCTTTTGCCCAAACAGATACTTCAGGATTGGGATCTGGGACAATCCAGGAATACCGGTCAAAGTCTGCATATTCTGCTGCTCCAGCATCCCGCCGAGCAGGCTTACCTCGCCATCTTTCAGCCGAATCTCATGCTCCACTTTCCGCTGGCCGATCACAGGTTCGGTGATTCCGCCAATCGGTTGATTGTTAATCACCGATGAGACGTCGAGTGCAATCTTGAGGGTCACATCTCCATCGGGATGAATATGCGGCGTGATGTCAATATTCACGCCAACATCGATGTACTGAAATTGAGTATTGACGAGTCCGCTTACCGAGAGACCGCTGATCCCCGACTGGAAAGAGCCGGTGGCAACTGGCACTCGCTCACCGATCTTGAGTGATGCCTTTTGGCCATTCAGGGATCGAATCTGTGGATTCTGGATGATCTTAGTGCTGCTATCCGTAAGCAACGCGGTTGCGTTGGCGCTCGAAATCGTCGCTGCGAAATCGGTCGCGTTCAGGTTGGCGAGGGAGTTTAAGCTTATGCCTGTACCAGAACTGTTGCTTGAACTCGACGAGCCAGTCGACGAGCTCGAACTGTTGCTAGAACTAGTGCTGATATTGCTTTGCAACTGGACAGAGGCGCTGGTCGGTGGACTGATTCCGAGGGTATGCGTTTTGTCGCGGCTCACTTCCATCAACGCGAAGTCGACAACGACTTCCGGGGAAGCTCTATCGAAATCGTTAACGATCTTTTCCGCCAGAAGTACCTGGTCCGGCGTTCCCCGGATCACTATGGCTTCCTGTGAAGCAAGTTGTTGAACGCGATTCACATCGAGGACAGACCGCAGTGTGTTCACCAGGTCCTGGAGCTCGGTCGGTGCCGATAGGTTGGAGAGATAAAAAGCCTTGATGACATTTTCTTCCAGTTCCTTCCGTTTCGCAGGATTGTCTGCTGCCACGAAAATCGTATTGCGAGTCATCGGCTTCCAGAACGTCTTCGATTCGGCGGCAACCAGATCAAGAGCCTCCTGCAACGTGACTCCGTTTAGTTCGATATTGATTTGCCGTGCAGCGAAGTCCGGATCAAAAAGCACGTTAACGCCAGCCAACTTGCCAATGGTCTGATAAACGATTTTGGCATCTTGCGACAACTTCAACGTGACTGGAAGAGTGGAAATGCCGCTTAGTTTCACGGGTCCTTGCGCATCCAAAATGTCGGGGCTTAGTCCGGGCTCGGACCGAGATGCATTCGCGGCATGATTTCCCAGCGCTTGTTGGATCATGTTGCGAGTATTTGTCACTTGCTGTGAGGCGATGGGACTGGATGGGTCAATGCTCACGGCTTCTTCAAACAATGTCAAAGCCTCTTCGAGGCTTCCCGCCTGCTGCAGTAGCGTCGCACGGTGCACTTTTGATGCGGCCGCCAAGAACCGGATTCGGGTCAGTGCCGCGCGATTTCGGGTGTTCTGCGGATCCGCATCATAAGCTTTCTGGTAGGCTTCGTAGGCGCCTTCGTAATTCTGGCGCGCCTCCAGATCTGTGCCCTGCTTGTACGCCGATTGACCCTTCTCGGCATGCGCGGGCATCGCTAGAAATACGAACAAAAGCACGAAGCCAGCTGTGATGAACAATTTCGCCATGCCCCCAGTGCGCAAATTACCGCTTATCATCCGAACTGCCAAACAATTCCACACTTTGACACTCCTCCTTGAGAAACCGCAACGTTTTCCGAGTCAAAGCGCAGGGACTTGACTGCTAAGAACGCGAATTCTCGCAAACATTGCAGCAATTCTTCGTAGAAAGAGCCCGCGTGTTTGGCGAGTGACGTACCGACAGCTGAGAAGAGGCATCGAGCAGATACTCAGGAATCTAACGACGCTGAGGAACGAAAGCGGCCCTCCCCTAGATTTCAACCAGGCCGCCATCAACGACGATTTCGGTGCCAGTTATGAAACTCGCATCATCACTTGCAAGAAACAGAACCGTCTTCGCAAGCTCGATAGGCTCGCCCATACGCTTCATTGGAATGACCGAGTTTAGATACTTTGTTGTGCCTTCAAGTGTCTCTGCATCCATACTCCGTCCCAGGATTGGAGTTACTATTGGTCCAGGACTTACCGCATTTACCCGAATGCCTTGTCCGACAAGCTCCGCTGCGATCACGCGAGTGAACGAACGCACGGCGGCCTTACTTGCAGAATAGGCACCGGTTCCAGGGTGAGACATTTGGTTAACGATGGAGCTGCAAAAAACGATAGCGCCTCCTCTTGCCATATGCGGAAGAGCCTTCTGGACTGTAAAGAACGCACCCTTCGTATTGATCGCGAATGTCTTGTCAAAGTCTTCTTCGCTACAGTCGGCGACCGTCCCACGCGATAAAACACCTGCGTTTACAAAGAGAATGTCGATTTTTCCGAACTTCGACTTAACTTCGCTCATGAATGCTTCAAGATCTTTAAGAGAACTCACATCACCCGCAAATCCTAAAGAGTCCTCGCCTATTGTTTTGAGCGCTGAATCGATTGTCTTTCCATCTCTTCCCATGATGGCGACCTTTGCACCCTCTGCGTGAAATAATTGCGCAGTTGCCAAGCCTATGCCGCTGTTACCACCAGTGATGACCGCTATTTTTCCCGCTAATCTGTTTGATGACATCGTTTTCCCTTCTTTGTTGGACACACTTGTCCGGCACTGCGCACAAAATAGAACCCTATACCGCTTTCACTTTTATTGTTTTCTCAGTCCGTCAATCGCCATGGTGGCAATTGACCTCAGCTCCTCCGGAGATGCTCCCGCTCTTGCACTTACCCTAATGCCGGTAGTCACCGATAGAAGGTAGCGGGCTGCTGCTTTTGAATCGAGTGAGGAGCGAACTTCTTTCTTGTTCTTTGCTTCCAGAATTAGTTTCTCAAGAGCGGAGTTCAAAGACGATGCTGCGGCTCCGTTGATCGAGCAGACCTCTGCGTCAGAAGATCCAAACTCGCAAATAGACGATACGCCCAGGCATGCAAGTGCCCGATCCTTTGAGCTTTCTACGCTAATCGAAGTCAACATGCCTTCAAGCGCCTTCAGAGGAGATCCAGACTTCCTGAAGATCTCGAAATATCCAAACACTCGATCAGAGTTATATTTCCGTAAGGCTTCTAAGTAGATTTCCCTCTTTCCCTTAAAAGTATCGTAAAAGCTCTGACGTCCGATGCCCATTGCAAGACGCAAATCTTCAGTTGTCGTAGCCCCGAAACCATTCTTCCGAAAGGTCGCTAACGCGGATTCAATTGCCTTATCTCTATCGAACTCTTTTGGACGAGCCATTTGTCAACCATAACTGATTCTGGACGTATCTGTCCATCAGACCGTAACGGAAATCGAATCGCGATTCTGATACATTTCCCAGAACTTAGCAGCAACTGCGCGCGACTCGATTAAAGCAGGATCGTTGTTGTTCTTCACAGTCGTTACAGTCCTTGTAACCACGACCTCGCCGACATAAATGCCCTGCGGTTTGAGTTTGTGTGCGAGCAGCGCCACCACTTTGTGCTTCGCCGAGTTCGCAACCGATACACCCATCGCGTTCCACTTCACGCCAATCTCATCGAATTGAGGATCAAAGAATCCGAGGCCTCCGTTGGTGACTAGCAAGGCACCCTTGTTTTCAGCCAGATCAGGCAAGATAGCCTGCACCGCGGTCACTAGACCTCCAACCGCTACCGCAAGCACCTCCTGGATCTCGTCTGCACTCGCCGTCGTCAGATCGCCTGCACCAAAGCTAAAAGCTGTCCATTGCAGCGCCGAAATCGAGCCCAATGCAGCACGCACCTTGCTGACCACGTCCCGAATCTCTTCAGGCTTACTGAGGTCGGCCACAAACGGCTCTGCGCGGAAGCCCTTTGCGGTCAGCTCCTTGGCTCCTGCGCCTACACGCTCGGCATTCCGTCCGATCAAGGCTAGCGAAAAGCCATTGGAACCGAATTGTTCTGCAACAGCGGTCGAGATGCCTGGCCCGAAGCCGCCGATAATGATGGTTTTTCTGTTGCCGTTGGTATGAGATGACTTCATATCGTCTTCCTTTCACTTTGCGCCGAGCATCTTACTCGACGGGTTTTGCCATCTGGGACAAAATATCAGATTATGGACAACAGTGTCAATAATGATAAAGCTCCGCATTCATTTTGACCTACAGGCCCAGATCGCTTAATCCTGGGTGGTCATCTGGACGACGCCCGAGTGCCCAGTGATACTTGCGCTCTGCCGCCAAAGAAGCGCACCGCTCCCGTAGCGATCCAGCGCTGGTTGACGCCCGGAAGATCCGGGCCAAGTCAGATCAGAAAGAGGGGGTTTGTGCAGGTGCCCGGAATGGTATGGAATGTCCCGGAAAAATCCGCATTGCCACGCGCGTCCGGCGGGCGGAACGCACTCATCCGCCAAGCCCCAACGCTTGGCGCGAGATGACAAGTGAATGATGGCCCTCACCGCGTCCCCGGCGTCGCGTCCGTCTGTACCTTGTACAGTAAGTACGGCGGCTGCCGCAGATCCTGCCCCGCGTTGAAAACTGGCAAACGATTCACCTGCGACGAGGTAATGTAGAGCGTCCCGTCCTTCCCCAACGCCGGCGAATCCGGCCAGACCAAATGCCGGTTGTGAACCACCGTCTCAAACGTCGGGTTGAAAGTGTCCGCCGTTCCCTGCGACGGATCGAACCGCCGGATGGCGTTGAACTCCCCGTTCGTCAGATAAACGCGCCCCTGCGCGTCCGCTTCCAAGCCACCCACTTCGCCCTTGTCGCCCAGGTTCTTGATCGTCGCGGCCACGGCGGCGTCGGATTGGGTGAAATCCGTCAGCACGGCGGCATCCACGGAATACAAGTTCCGGCTGGCAATCGGGCAGTAGTACACCAGCTTGCCGTCCGCCGAAACCGCGATGCCGTCGGCCGCGACCGATACCAGTGAAGGCGCGGCGTCTACCGTCGCCTGGATGACAAACGGCTTGCCCTCCACGGTCGCGCGGAAAGCCGGGTCGGGCAGCACGGTGGGATCGTTCGCCAGCCGCCGCACCGCGTTGCCGGTGGACAGATCCACCACGATGATGCCGCTGCCCGCCGCCGCTGAGGAATCCGAGATGTACGCAAAGCCCGCCGCGCCGCGCGCCAGGTCAAAGCGCACGTCGTTGATGGATGTGCCCTTCGTGATCAGACTGTCCGGGAACACGATGGTCCGCTTGACCGCGTTGGTCGTCAGGTCGATGGCCACGAGTTTGGCCCCGCCGGAGATGAGCGCCGTGCCCGAGCCGAGGTTGCCCACGTCCAGCACCCACAGCGTGTCGCTGGAATCCACGTACACGCTCTGCGCGGAAAGAAAATGCGTCGAGGGCGCGGCGGTGTTCAAGGTATTGATCTCCTCGTTCGGGTAGGCGACCGCCTTGCCGTTGATGACTTCCGCCACGGATTTCTTGACGGTGTCGATGCCGTTGCGCGGGAAGGACACGAACACTCGCCCCGACGCCGACACGGCCACACCGACTACTTGTTGCTCGAACTCAGCCACCACCTGCAGGTCACCGACGTTACGATCAACGGTGATATTGCCGGCGATTTTCTTCGAGCGAACGACATTATCGTCGTGGTCTTGCGCGAACGAAGCTACGGCAAGCAGCAAAACGAACAACACTGCACATACTTTCTTCATTGGATTCTCATCCTCTCCGTGGTTTTGATGTTTGAAACTCGGCCTGGCCCGATCGGACCAATTGCCGCTGCCAGAGTATGAAATTGCAGAAAGCGGGGTGTGGAAGTTTCGGTGACGTTTCGGTCTAGTGTCGGTGCCTAAGGAAGGTCTTCGCCCCAATGAAAAACAGGCGAGGCCACTTGACCTCGCCCGCTACGGCGTTAGGCTTAATACCACTTAGTTGTGACCATCGCTGCCGCCAAAGGAGCGCACGGCTCCCGTAGCGATCCAGCGCTGGTTGGCGCCCGGAAGATCCGGACCAATTCGGATCAGAAAGAGTGGGTTTTTGCAGGTGGCATCGACATCGAATGTCCCCGAAAATTCCGCATTGCCACGCGCGTCCAGCGGCACTGGAAGCGTGGTGAAAATGGTTTGATCCTTCTGGCCCGCATCGCAAATCAACGAGCCCTCCACTTGATCAACGCCTCCAGGAGTGCCGGTGGCATTCCCACCATTCAACACGAGCCCATCGACATCGAAGGAAACCTGTCCGGTCGAAAGATTGACGCGAGCCCTTCCGCCGGTTGTGCTCCAAGGAGTGGTCCCGGGGTTGATTCCCGCGACCGCATCGTTATTGGAAACGGTGATATTGCCGACAATGTTCTGCCAGCGTACGAGGTTGAGGTTGCCCTGGGCGAACGACACGGAAGCACCCAGTAATAGACACAGCATTGCACATACTTTTTTCATTTGATTCTCATCCTCTTCGATTTCTTCGGTTCTGAATTAGGGCTGGTCGCACGACCCGACCAGTCACCCAGGGTGAGAGTATGAAATCCATTTAGTGCGGAGGTGGAAGTCCTGGTGGCGTTACGGTCTAGTTTCGGTGACTAATATATTCGAGGTGACAGATGCAACTGTGAGGGAAGGACATGAATGAGACATGGCAACGTCACAGCAGTGGATAAAGTGGATAAGAAGAAAGATTAGCCCCGGCCGCGGTTAAGGGACAGGGATCCTCGGCGATCTCCAGATTCACTGCGGCTGCTTGAAGTACTTACTCAATTCTTCGCGAAGCTGCAGCCGGGCCCGAGAGAGCCGTGTTTTAACCGCCGTTGCGCTTAAGGTCAGGATTTCGGACGTTTCACTTATCGAGTATTCTTCTATGTCGCGCAGGACAAAGACTATTTTCAGCGCTGACGTCAGCCGTTGGAGAGAGCTGACGAGAATCTCGCGAAGCTCGGTTGCGCGGTATTGCGCCTCGGGATTCGGTGCCCAATCGGCCACGTCAAACGGAAGTCTCGCTCCGTCGCTGTCGGAAAAAGTATTGCTGTCGATTGATTGCTCCAGAATTCCACGCCGCTTTCGCATCTTCATAAATGATTCGTTCAGGGCGATGCGAACCAGCCATGTCGAGAATTTCGCGTGGCCCTGGAATTGGTCCAACTTTTGATAAGCCTTGAAAAATGCTTCCTGCACGGCCTCTTCGGCATCTTCCGAATTATGAGTCACATTCTGCGCAATCCTGAGCAATTTAGCATCATATCGCTTCACGAGTTGCTCGAAGGCCGCAACATCTCCGTCCCGGACTGCTTGAACAAGAGCCAGATCATCGTCTGGCATGTGTGTCTTCGCAGGTAGTGTCGCGCCTTCAATCATTGTCGTTTCCATAAGCTACCTCACAAGTCTCGAGCGACAGTCGCGAGCCACTATGCCTAGGCCGCGCCACCTAGAATTACTTCGAAGGCGGCGGTCCTATCCACAGTATGGACGGCATACACTGCGCCAAACTCATCCACTGCAACCGACTCCACACGCCTCTCGCTCTTCGCGGGTGGAATGGGATTACGCCATACAATTTGTAAAGCCATAAATCCTCTTGACTGGTACACGAGTGTTCCCTGCAAAAGACTTTTTGGGCTTCAAGATTTCTCTTCTTCACAGGAGCCAGAATCCCGGCACTGGTCCACTTCCGTATGACGTGATTGAAACGCCGCGCG
>Ga0210410_10005115_pt1 | contig 11464 bp, 9 predicted proteins | sample IncBWC4MmetaG_FD_161058 | JGI IMG/M metagenome (GOLD analysis project Ga0210410, IMG submission 161058) | Forest soil microbial communities from Barre Woods Harvard Forest LTER site, Petersham, Massachusetts, United States - Inc-BW-C-4-M | ecosystem: Environmental > Terrestrial > Soil >... | reverse complement strand
CCCCGACAGCAGCATGTCGAGATAGGTGCCGGTCCCGTTGGGGGCCGGCTCCCAGAAAATGCGCCAGTTCCAGTGATAGTTCACAGGGCCTTCCGTGCGCTAGCGCGATGAGACGAATGCGCGGTGCCGATCGAGTACTTCCCCCTCTCCCCGTTCTTCACGGGGTCGAGACGAGCGGAGCTCGCTCTGAGAGGGTCGGGGCTTGCCCCGGCGAAGCCACTCGGCGAAGTCGGGTGAGGGGCTCTCTCCACGAGCATGACTCGCGGAGAGTCCCCCTCACCCGAAATTCGAGCGTCGCTCGAATTTCGACCTCTCCCCGCAAGCGGGGCGAGGTGATCAGAACTCGCTCGCGTGGTCCTCCTACTCGAAGGCATCATGCTCTCATCCCACGAACCGAGCCGCCTCACTTCGCCGTATACGACGCCGGATCCGGCGAATCCGACGGCTTTGCGAACTCGTGCTTCAGCTCCGCTCCGATCGGCGTATTGAGGTTCAATCCCTTCGGCGGGATTTTCTGCATGAACCATTTGTCATACAGCTTCTGGCCCTCGCCGCTCTGGTACAGCGCCGCGGTGGCGCCGTCGACCACCTTCTTGAACGCGGGATCGTCCTTGCGCAGCATGATGCCGTAGGGCTCCGGTTTCGAAAACGCGTCGGTCGAGATCACGTAGGCGTCCGGCTCTTTCGATCCGGCGACGAGGCTCGCGAGCAGGATATCGTCCATCACAAACGCCACCGCGCGGTCGGTCTCCACCATCAGGAACGCCTCGGCGTGATCCTTGGCCGGGATGATGTTGACGCCGAGGTTGCGGGCGGCGTTGGCTTCGGTGAGCTGCTTGATGTTGGTGGTGCCGGAGGTCGAGACCACGGACTTGCCCTTGAGGTCGTCGATCGAGTTGATCTTGTTCGACTTCTTCGAGACGAAACGGCTCGCGGTCAGGAAGTGCGTGTTGGTGAAGGCAATCTGCTTCTGGCGGTCGGCATTGTTGGTGGTCGATCCGCATTCGAGGTCGATGGTGCCGTTGGCCAGCAGGGGAATGCGGGTCGACGACGTCACCGGATTGAGCTTGACCTCGAGCTTGTCGAGCTTGAGCTCCTTCTTCACGGCGTCGACGATCTTGTAGCAAATGTCCATCGCAAAGCCGATCGGCTTCTGGCTGTCGTCCAGATAGGAAAACGGGATCGACGAGTCGCGAAAGCCCAGCGTAATGGCGCCGGTTTCCTTGATGTTCTTCAATGTCCCCGTCAGTTCCTCGGCATGGGCCTGCCCCGCGCACAGCGCAGCGGCGAGTCCAAGGCCCATCATACGCAAATGTTTCATTTGTGCTCTCCCCGTTTGGACGACTGCGGCAATGCTTGCATAAACCGGGCCGGAATAGAATGTGACTTTCGGCGGCCATACGACCCTCAAAACGGCCTGGCATGACAGGGGATGCGCCGCCGATTTTCGGCGGACTCAAGCCGGCTGCGCCACTCGGTCACGCCCCCTGCGAGTCCGCGGAAGTCCTTCGGATGGTAATCAGCGCGGACAGGCTCACCATGCCGACAAGGGTCAGGTAGTAGCCGGGCGCAAGATCACCGATCAGGGCGATGGTGCCGAGCCAGGTCATGATCACCGGCCCCATGCCGCCAAACAGCGTGACGCCGATGTTATAGCCGAGGCCGAGGCCGGTGGCCCGTGTCGCGGCCGGAAGCAGTTCCGACATCAATGCCGCGAGCGGTCCGTAGTACAGCGATTTCAGGGTCGACAGCCAGAACACCGCGGCAACGATCACCGTCGGTGTCGGATGCCTGGTAATCAGGAGGAACGCCGGATAGATCGAGACCAGCAGCAGCAGGTTGACCGCAATCATGTGGGTGGTGCGCCCGATCTTGTCGGAGATCATGCCGGCGACCGGGGTAAGGAACGTGACCACGAATCCTCCCACGAACGTCGCCGTAAATCCGACGATCGGCGGCAGGCTCAGTGTCTTGACCACGTAGGTCGGCATGTAGACGATCAGGTAGTTGATCGCGGTCGATATCGCGAGCGCGCCGATCCCGAGCACCACGCGAAGCTTCTGGTGCAGCAAGACCTGCCTGACCGGAGAGGCCTGTTTCGCGGCGGGCGGCGCGGTGGCGTCCTCGAGATGGTTACGGATGTAGATGCCGACCGGTCCGACCAGGATCCCGAACAGGAATGGAATGCGCCAGGCCCACGATTGCATCTCGGCCGGCGTCATCCATGAGGTGAGGCCGACGCCGAACGCGGACGCCAGCAGATTGGACAGCCCCTGGCTGGCAAATTGCCAGCTCGCGACGAACCCGCGGCGGTCCGGCCGATGCTCCACCAGAAACGCGGTCGAACTTCCGAACTCACCGCCGGCCGAAAAACCCTGCACCAGGCGGGCGGTCAGAACGGCGATCGGCGCCAGAATGCCGACGGTCTCATAGGCCGGCATGAAAGCGATGACCGACGTTCCGACCGTCATCATGACGATGGAAACCATCAGCGAAGCCTTGCGGCCATGACGGTCGGCATAGGCGCCGAGGACCACGCCGCCGATCGGGCGAACCAGGAACGACAGTCCGAAGGTGCCGTAGGTCAGAAGCAGCGACGTCGTCGGATCGTTGTTCGGGAAAAATGCCTTCGAAACATAGACCGCGAAATAGCCGTAGATGGCGATGTCATACCATTCCAGCGCGTTGCCGATCGAAACCGCGGCGATGAGCCCGCTGATATTCTTCCGTTGAGTCGCCTGCGACACTCCCGACAATTCGACCGGCGCCGATACCGTCATTCCAGGCCCCATTCATGTTGGACGCTACAAGGCGCGCGGCATCTCGCCCAAATCCCAGAACAACCCCGCCATGATGCCCAACGCTTCCTCGGTCACCCCGAGCAGAATGTGTTCGTCGGGCGCGTGCTGGGAGCAGCCCGGATAGGAGTGCGGCACCCAGATCGTCGGCAACCCCAGTGCATCGGAAAACACGTCGTTGGGCAGCGACCCGCCGAAATTCGGCAGCACCGCGGGCGCTTTTCCGGTGGTCTGCCGGATCGACTGCGCCGTCCAGTTGACCCAGGGGCTGTCGAAATCGGTTCGCGAGGCGGCAAAACTTTGCGTCGCGCGCACCTCGACCATCGGAAAGCCGCCGGCATCCAGACGCGCGCGGATCACATCGACGGCTTTGTCGACCCTGGTGCCGACGACGAAGCGAAGCTGCAGCACCGCTTGCGCGCGTCCCGGAATGGCGTTGGCTGGCTTCTCGATATTGCCGGACGACATCGCCAGCACTTCGAGCGTATTCCAGGCATAAAGCCGTTCGGCGGCTGAAAACCCCTCCTCGCCCCAATTCTCCGACAGCGTCGGCTCGCCGGCCGTCGGCTCGATCTTGACGTCGGCCAGGACCGCGCGAATCTGGTTCGAAAGCCGCGGCGGCTTCAACTCGTCCAGCAACAGGTGTCCCTTGCCGTCGACCAGCGTGGCGATCGCGCTGGCGAGGATGGTCGCGGGATTGGCAAGCACGCCGCCCCAGTTGCCGGAATGGTGCGAGCCGTCGCGCAAATTCACATCCAGATGAATCCGCACGCCGCCGCGGCAGCCGAGGAAGATGGTGGGACGATCGGCGGCAAGCCGGGGCCCGTCGGAGGCCAGAAACAGGTCGGCCTTGAGTTCCTCGCGCAGGGATTCGCAGACCTGGCGCAGATCCGGCGAGCCGATCTCCTCGCCCATCTCAACGATGAATTTGGCGTTGAAGCCGATCCTTCCGCCGCGCGCCTCGCGCACGGCGCGAAGCGCCGACAGATTGATGCTGTGTTGTCCCTTGTTGTCGGCGGTGCCACGGCCATAGACACGATTGCCTGACGTGGTCGTCCGCCACGGATCGAGATTGTCCCGCCATTCGCCGACCATGCCGTCGACGACGTCGCCGTGACCGTACATCAGGACCGTAGGCGCCGAGGCGTTCTCGCGATATTCGGCCAGCAGATAAGGATGCTTCCCGCTCGGGGATTCGATCAATCGTGTCGAGAAATCGAGTTGCGCGAAAGCCGGCTGCAGTTCCTGTTCGAGGTAGCCGCGCAGGCAGTCGCGCCGTTCGGGATTCTGGCTTTCGGTGGGATAGGCGACCCTGCGGTCGAGTTCACGGAGAAACGCGCCGGAATGAAGATATTCCTGCGCCCGGGCGATAGCATCGGTTCTGGTCATGTCTTCCTTTCGCGGGCCGCGAGCTTTTTCGAACGCCCTCAGCGTATCGGGATACGCCGCCGGCCGGAAGTGGGCACAGCGCGATATCTCCTAGGGCTTTAACCCCGCCGCGAGCCGGATATCCTTGATGATCATGAACAGATGCCGTGCGTCGGTCGGCGACGGCACAAAGCCAAAATGCCGGTAGAATGCGGCGGCCTGATCGTCCTTGGCATGAACCGCCAGCGCCCGCACGCCGATCACATCGGCGACCTGGAGCGTACGCCCGAGCGCGTCGAGCAGCAGCCCGGAGCCAAGACCACGGCCTTGTGCATTGGAATGGACAGCGAGGCGCGCGAGCACCAGCAACGGGATCGGATGGCGGGACATGCCCTTGACGACGCGCTGAGGAGCTTGCGCGTGCTGAACTTCGCCGGCAACGATTGTATAGAAACCGACGACTTCACTGTCGCTCAACGCGACATAAGTCTGCGACGAATTTGATTGCTGCGCCTGCAACGCGTGACGTATCAGGAAGCGATCGAGCTCCGGTTGCCCGCAGGTGAATTGCTCGACGTTGTGGGTGCGATGCAATTTCACGATATGAAGCGCGTGCGTCACGGCTCGTTTTTGGGATCGAACGCGGAAGGCTCGCGAAACAATCTCTCAAGACGCGCGTGACGGCTCGGCGGCGCATCGAGCGCGGCGACAAAGGCGTCCCATCCTTTGGCGTCAAGCGTGAAAACCCGGCGGTCGGCGAGCCGCTCCTCGGCTTCGCTCAGCGCGGTGTCGAGCACGAATTCGCTGACCGACTTGCGTTCGGCGGCCGCGGCTGCCTGTAGGGTCTTTTTCGCGGCCCGGCTCAGCCGAAGATCAAGCTTTTCCGTTCGATTGGTGCGCTGGGTCATTTTATCTCCTGAGCTCGTGGATATTGCCAGACAATGTCATGACAAGCAAGCCCTGCCGACTCCCGTTAAAATCATATGTGCAACAGAATATTGGTAGATGGCCGGGTCCAAAAATCGTTCCCGCGCTGTCTCTCCGAGATATGTCGAAGCCATCATGCTATTTGATCGTTCCTGGAACTTGTATCGACCACCAAATCATCGATTTTCTTCACGCAGGCCGGGCGATAGTCTCTTCACAAGCGTCGCGCTGAAAGTCGCCAGACCATGACAAAACAAATCCGACTCAACGCCTTCGCCATGAACTGCGTCGCGCATCAATCGCCGGGGCTATGGACCCATCCGCGCGACCGCACCGCCGACTATAACCGCCTGCCCTACTGGATCGATCTGGCGAAAACGCTCGAGCGCGGCCGGTTCGACGGCCTGTTCCTGGCGGATGTGCTCGGCGTCTACGACGTGTTCGGCGGCAGCCCGGATGCAGCGTTGCGCAACGCCACGCAGACCCCGGCCAACGACCCGTTGCTGCTGATTCCGGCGATGGCTGCCGTGACCGAGAATCTCGGCTTCGGCGTGACCTCCAACCTGTCCTACGAGCCGCCCTACACATTTGCCCGGCGGATGTCGACGCTGGATCATCTCACCGAAGGGCGGATCGGCTGGAACGTGGTGACCGGCTATCTCGACAGCGCCGCGCGCGGCGCCGGTAAGGACAAGCAGGCCGCGCATGACGATCGTTACGACGTCGCCGACGAATATATGGAGGTGGTCTACAAGCTCTGGGAAGGAAGCTGGGAGGACGACGCGGCGCTGCGTGATCGCGCGCGGGGAATCTTCGCCGATCCCGCGAAAGTGCATCGCGTCGTTCACGAAGGAAACAACTACCGCGTCGATGCCATCCACCTCTGCGAGCCGTCGCCGCAACGCACCCCCGTGCTGTACCAGGCCGGCACCTCGCCGCGCGGACGGCAATTCGCGGCGGAGCATGCCGAATGCGTGTTCATGTCGGGTCCCTCGGCCAAAATCATCGCGCCGCGCGTGGCCGCGATTCGTGAACTCGCCGCAAAAGCCGGCCGCAACCCGGCTGAAATCCTGATGTTCAGTATGATGACGATCATTCTCGGCCGCACCGAAGCCGAAGCCACCGCAAAATACGCCGACTATCGCAGTCACATCAGTCCCGAGGGCGCGCTGACGCTGATGTCCGGCTGGACCGGAGTCGATTTCTCGACCTACGATCTCGACCAGCAGGTGCGCCACGTCCAGAACGACGCCGGCCGCACCGCGATGGACAACATCACCCGCGCCGATCCGGACCGGGTCTGGACCGTGCGCGAGGTCGCCCAGCATGTCGGCATCGGCGGCATCGGGCCGGTCGTGGTCGGCACGCCCCGGAAAGTCGCCGACGAGATCGAGGCCTGGTTCGATCAGACCGGCGTCGACGGACTGAATGTCCCGTTTGCGATTTCGCCGGGGGATTTCGAGGATATCACCGACATGCTGGTGCCGGAACTGGTCCGGCGCGGGCGTTACAAGAGCGCCTACCAGCCAGGAACGCTGCGCGAAAAACTGTTCGGTACGGGCCGCACACGGCTCACCGCCCCGCATCCGGCGGTGCAGTATCGCCCGCGCGCGGCGGCGAAGGCGGCCGAGTAGACCGCGGGTCTTGTCGCCATTGCGAGGAGTGAAGCGACGAAGCAATCCGATTCAGCGTCATTCCGGGGCGATGCCAACGGGTCCGCGCGCAGCGCGGCCCGATGACAGGCTCCGCATCGAACCCGGAATCTCGAGATTCCCCGATGTGCAGTTGCACATCTGAGGTCTGGTGCTAATGCACCATCCCGGAATGACGGCTTCGCACTGCTCCACCGAGCCTGTCATCGGGCGCGCATTCGCCCAGTCCGCACCCGCGGCATTTTGGCTCACTTCTGAATTTCAGAAACATCGCTTGCGGCCTGACCCAAATCAGTAATATATCCCTCCCCGTCCCGTCCCACTCAGAGGGGCGGCTCGCGACGTCACGGACGCGGGGCGGGATGCGGTGGACGCGGCGGCGCGCTTGACGGGCGTTGCTCGCGGCGGACGGCGAAGACGTGTGGTCCTGATGCCTCGACGCCGGCATCAAGTTTGCAAATCTTTTGCAAGCGACGGTGACAAGAAAGCCGATCACCGGGGAGAGCACGGTATAAGCCGTAAACCATTGCGTGCGGGAATGTCGGGTGATTCCGGTGGCTCGCTGTGAATACTCGTGTGCATACTTGCTACCAATAGCGCACACGAGGCTGCGGGTGCATCGGGCGCCCGGCATTCCCCACGCCCTCTGTTTTCAGGGCGGAGATTAATTGCAAACCTCGGACGCACTGCGCCGCGAGATCGCGAAAGTGTGTCGCAAACCCCTCAGCCGTCATCGCCCGCGAAGGCGGGCGATCCAGTACTCCGAGACGCCAGTGATTGAATCGATAAGCCGCGGCGTACTGGATACTCCGCTTTCGCGGAGTATGACGACCATTTGTGAAGCGGTGCAAGCGAGAGCAGGCGAGGCTCCCTCACACCGTGCCGTCGACCACCACCTCGATCAACTTCGCACCGGGCCGCTTGAATGCCGATGCCAGCGTCGATTTCAAATCCCCCGCCTCCGTGATCCGCATCGCCTCCAGCCCAAGCGCCTTGGCGACGCCGCAAAAATCCACCGGCGGGTCGGCGAAATCCATGCCGACATAATGATCGTCACCATGAAATGCCAGCAGCCGCTGCTTGATGATGCGGTAGCCGCCGTTGTTGACGATCACCACCGTCAGCGGCAGCTTGTGATGTGCCGCGGTCCACAGCGCCTGGATCGAATACATCGCGCTGCCGTCGCCGGAGTAACACACCACCGGCCGGTCCGGATTCGCCAAGCTGACGCCGACCGAGGCCGGCAATCCCCAGCCGATGCCGCCGGAGGCCAGCGCATGATAGCCGTAGCGATCGCGATGCGGGCGCAGCGCCAGCATCTGCCGCGAGGATGTCAGTCCCTCATCGACCAGAATGGCGTTGTCGGGCATCGCCTCGACCACCTGCAGCGCGAGAAAATCCGGATCGATCGGCGAGCGATCCTTCGCTTTCGAGATTTGCTCGACCAGGGTCGCGCGCCGCGCCGTCCAGTTCTTCGACGTGAGCGCCGCGATCCCCTGCCTTGCGCGCGTCTCGAGCGCGGCGCCGCCGGCGGCTTTCAGCGCCGGAATCAGCGCGCGCAGCGTCTCCTTCACATCGGCTTTCACGGCGATCTCGGCGCCGTAGTTCTTGGCGAGATCCCAGTCGACCAGGCCGATCTGCAGGATCGGCAGGCCTTCCGGCAGTGGATCGACCTCGCTGTGAACCGACATCCGCAAAGGGTCGGCGCCCAGCACGATCATGAGATCGTAGGGCGACAGCACCTCGCGCACCTGCGGCTGCGAGCGCGACAGCGCCCCCATGAAGCACGGGCTTTCCGACAGGAAATGCGCGCCGTATGGCGCTGATTGCTGATACGCAGGACAACCGAGCGTGGCCGCCAGCTGGGCAGCTTCGCGCAGCGCATCGCTCTTGACGATTTCGTCGCCGGCAATGATGACCGGGCGTTGCGCTTTCAGGATACGCGCCGCCAGCGCCTGCAACGCCTCGTCGGAAGGTTTTACGCGGGTATCGACGCGGGTCGAGCGTCCGAGTTCAATGCCGGCTTCGGAATTGAGGATATCGCCGGGCAGCGAGATGAACACCGGGCCGGTCGGCGGCGTGGTCGCGATCTTGGCGGCGCGGCGCACGATCCGCGGCAGGTCCTCGAGCCTTGTGACCTCGACCGCCCATTTTACAAGCGGCTCGGCCATCCGGACCAACGGGCCGTACAGCAGCGGTTCGGTCAGGCCGTGACCCTGCTCTTGCTGGCCGGCGGTCAGGATCATCGGCGTGCCGGTGAAACTTGCGTTGTAGAGCGAGCCCATCGCATTGCCGAGCCCGGGCGCGACATGGACGTTGCAGGCGACGAGGCGGCCCGAGGCCCGGCTGTAACCATCGGCGATCGCGACCACCAGGCTTTCCTGCATCGCCATCACATAAGTGAGGTCGGGATGGTCCTTCAGCGCGTGCATGATCGGCAGTTCGGTGGTGCCGGGATTGCCGAACAGATGCGTGATGCCCTCGTCCCTCAGCAATGCGAGGAACGCCGAGCGGCCGGTGATGCGATTCATAAGAGGTCTCCTCCATCCCGCGGCCATTACCGCCGGGATCAAGCGCATCATGACCGATCCAGCACAGTGAGATCAAGGAAGCGCGCTCATGGCTGCCCTGCGCCGGCGACGCCGTGGCCTCGACATCGCGAACCGGCGGTGCCCGGCTCAAAACATCCCTTCATGATCGGCGCGCTTCTTCCTTTTCGAGCGCTGCCAGACCACGCCGGGAAAACCCTTCAGCGGCACCAGCGGCTCGCCGGTATAGGCCCACTCCTGCAATTCCTCGATGGCGATATGATAGAGCGGCTGGCGGCCGGTGCGGCCTGCGAACAGCGCGCGCGGGATGTTCACCATGTGCGGCGAGCGCGCGCGTTCGTAAAACAGCGGCGTGCCGCATCGCGCGCAAAAGCTGCGCACGGCTTTTGCTACCTTGTCGTCGAAGCGCGTGATTCCGGCCTGGCCCTTGGTGATGCGAAAACGCTTGCGCCAGCTTCCGACATAGGTCGCATACGCCGCGCCGTGCGCGCGGCGGCTGCCAGGCGAATGGTCGTGAAAGGCCCAGCGCGCCGGCGTGTCGATCTCGAAACAGACCTGGCCGCACAGGCACTGGCCGGTGGAAATCCCGACTCCCTTCGCGGCATTTGTCATTCACGCTTCCCGTGTTGGCCGGCATTGCGAGAAACAAGGCGACGAAGCAATCCTGACGCCGTCATTCCCCGATGCGCAATTGCGCATCGTGGATGGTGCGTAAGCACCAGACCTCAGATGTGCAATTGCACATCGGGGAATCTCGAGATTCCGGGTTCGATGCTTTGCATCGCCCCGGAATGACATTACGCCCGCTCCATCTCACCATGGACCGGATAATCGGTATAGCCAACCTCCTCGCCGCCGTAGAAGGTCGCCCGGTTATAGGGCGTCAGCGGATAGCCATGTTGCAGGCGTTGCGGGAGGTCGGGATTGGAAATGAAGATGCGGCCGAACGAGATGGCGTCGGCGTGGCCCGCGGCGATCGCTGCTTCCGCCGTCTCGCCCGTAAAACCGCCGGCCGTGATCAGCACGCCGCGCCAGATCGGCCGGAACAGCACCATCGCCGAAGGCACGTTCTGATGATTGACCTCGGCGCGCCCCGCACCGCTGGAGCGCGGCTCGATGAAATGCAGGTAGGCGAGGCCGAGCCGATCGAGCGACTGGATGACATGGGTATAAAGCGGCATCGGATCGGCCTCGCCGCTGCCGTTGGCGACACCATACGGAGACAATCGCACGCCGACGCGATCGGCACCCCAGACCTCGATGACGGCCTGCGTAATCTCCATCAGAAATCGCGCCCGGTTGGCAATCGAGCCGCCATACCGGTCGGTGCGCAGATTGGTGTGCGACTGCAGGAATTGCTCGATCAAATAGCCGTTGGCGCCATGGATCTCGACGCCGTCGAAACCGCATTGTTGGGCGTTACGCGCACCCTGGCGAAAACCTTCGATCACGTCCGATATTTCGCCGGTCTCGAGCACGCGCGGGGTCTCATAGGGCGCGGGTTTTCCGGAAGCCGTCATTGTCGTCAGGCCCGCGATCGGCACCGCCGACGGCGCCACCGGCAGCACGCCGCCGGGCTGGTACGAGGAATGCGAGACACGCCCGACATGCCAGAGCTGGAGAAAGATCAATCCGCCCTTGGCGTGAACCGCATCGACGACGTCGCGCCAGCCGTTGATCTGTTGTTCCGAATAGATGCCGGGCGTGGCGGGATTGCCGCGCCCCGCCGCCATGACAGGCGAGGCTTCGGCGATGATGAGGCCGCCCGGCGTGGCGCGCTGCCTATAATATTCGGCATTCAGCGTGCGGGGCGCGAAGCTCGATCCGTCCGCGCGCATCCGCGTCAAGGGCGCCATCACCACGCGATGGCTGAGCCGGCAGGGACCGACCTGCAATGGCGAAAACAACGAACGAAAATTCATGTCTGCCCCGGAAAATGAGTTGATCCGAATTATGTAGCCGGTTCGCCTTGTTCGCAAAAGCCTTCAATGGCAATCTGACGCCCCGGACCAGCAGGATGAGTTTCATGCATAAATCCAGCGCCAGGGCGCTTCCGTCGCTGAGTGTTCGCATCGATCTCGACACCGAGGGTCGCATCGGGCCGGGCAAAATCCAGCTGCTCGAAAATATCCATGCCTGCGGCTCGATTTCGGCCGCGGGCCGCGCGATG
>Ga0210410_10005114_pt1 | contig 11465 bp, 11 predicted proteins | sample IncBWC4MmetaG_FD_161058 | JGI IMG/M metagenome (GOLD analysis project Ga0210410, IMG submission 161058) | Forest soil microbial communities from Barre Woods Harvard Forest LTER site, Petersham, Massachusetts, United States - Inc-BW-C-4-M | ecosystem: Environmental > Terrestrial > Soil >... | reverse complement strand
AGGCGTATACAGTGTAATAGAGCCATTTTTTGGTCGGCAGCCCAATCCGCGGCCAACGCGTCCGGCGGTTTGCCGTCCGCGACCGGACTGGCGTAGATGTAGACGCGGCCGCCATTCCACCAGTTGATCCATTCATCTTTCGTGGTCCCGTTGCCCGGCATTCCGACCAGCTGTGTACAAAGCGGCAGCGATACGGTCACAAACCCGCCCGGCGGAATGCCCTCTACCGGTTTGATATAGATCCGGTAGGTGTAGTCATGTCCGTAGGTTCGTGTCGCAATATCGGCCGTAGGAACCTGGAACCCTCCTTGCAACCATTCGTCGGCGCCGTTCGTCGGGGTGGTGATCACCGGATGAATGTTGTAATACGCGCTGCTGTTATAGATTTTGAGCGTAAACGGTTGAAAGTCGAAGCATGAGGCTGCTGCGGCCTCGCTCGCACAGGCGAGGAACGCGCACAACGCCAATGTCAACAGACGCAGCGACGCGGTGGGCGCCGCCATGCAAGGCACTTTCATACCGGAGTCTCCGCTGGTGAGCATTCAGATTGCGCTTACCGGCTCTACCGTCACTTGGTTAATTTTGGGCTAAAGCCAAGTATGGATACGGGGTCGCGACCGAGTCTACCGCTGGCGCATGGGGCGGCTCCTCTACGTACCTGGCGTCAGAAAAGCGTCCGGGAAGCGGGTGCCGAGTGACGGCTCGAGCACAAACCTCGCCAATACGCGACGACACTGGGCGGAGACGGTTATGATGACCGGGAGCCCGGACCCAATCATCGAATCTAACGCCGCGAGGCCAACTGTATTTGTTTCTACCCAAAGCATTTCTGCAACGGGCAGGGAAATCCTTACAGCGGTTCGGGGGCCGGCGCGTTGGGTCTAGTCGAGTTGCGAAGATCGCTCGCCGTCCCAATCGACCTTAGTGAATGTCGCAGGCACAACTCACCGGGTTATCGTCACTCGCGCGAAGCAGGGAATCCAGAGCCTCCCTCCTTCAGGCACGCCCGCCCCTGGCGCGCGGGCTGCGGGGCACCTTCGGAGGAGCCGATCGCCCGGAAGGCCCAAAGGAAGGATCGCTCCAGCGCAGCTGAGAGGTCGCCTCAAGCCTGGGCCAGTCTCCCATGCAACGGATCAAATCCGCGCCTGACGCACGGCAGTCGTATAGCCGAATGTTTGGATATCTTCGGAGAAACGTTCGGCGACAAGATCTATCAGACCGGGCGACATCAAATAATAGTGTTCCCAATTTTCCGGACTATATCCTTTGTTTCTGTGAGGAAGCGTCGCTCCGGGGATACCAAGCCTCGCGGTGAGGGCCGTGAAATCGGTCGCGAGGGTCTCGAATCGCAAAAGCATATCCAATCGCCCGAGGCTTCCGTTTACTTTTAACATTTGTGCCATGGATGGCATATGCTCGATGTCCCGCCGAAACTCGTCTACCGACCAGCGCGGCTGCCGTCCCGACGAGATCCATTTGAGTGGCGTGAAAAACCAGGATATCGCCCGCGCCCAAGGGTTCCGCGCTACGGTGAACTTAAATAACTTGGAGAAAATTTCCGGTGGGACCGTATCGGCATAATCTTGCAGCCGGAAATGTTTATTGCCGGTGTAGGAACCCTGGACCCCAAATCTTTCAATTCCGTCTTGAAAGACGCGGCGTGTGAGTTGATCTTCACTGTAACATGCTAGAACACTCTGTACCGAATTTCCCCCGGTTCTCGGGGTGTGTATGAAGAGCCAATTGTGCGATATCGAAATCATCTTAAGGCACTGCCCGGCTTCATTTACTACGGATGATCACTTGGGTAACCCGGGCCGATTTCCCCACGGGTCAAGCCGTGGGCCGAGGCACAGGCAGGGTCCCGCAGCCCCGCGGCCACGCAATTGCTCTGTTAGGAGCGGCTGAAGCCCTCGAGCTCGGAGGCGGCCCAGTCGATCGCCTGATCGATCGATTTGCCCTCGACGGTGCATTTGGCGATCATCTTCGGCACTGTCGCCTGCGCGTAGATCTGGTTGGCGATCCGCGCCGGCGCCGGGCTGTAGGGGATCACCATGACCACGTCGCCGCGGGGCGGGTAATGGTAAACCGTGCCCTTTGGCGGCGCCTCCTCCAGCCAGGTCTTGAAATCGTGCAGCCCGGAGAAGGGCGGGATGTCGTAGCCGTGACTCGCGGCAACCGTCTGCTCGACCGAGGAGCGCTGACATAGAAACGTCAACAAGCTCTTTGCCGCCGATTTGTTCTGTGAAAATTTCCAGGTACCCCAGAAGAAAGGCACCGCGGCATCGAAGCGTCCTTTCGGGCCCTTCGGTGACGGAAAGGTCCATAGCTGCTCGGCGACTTTGGGTGCATCGCGCACCGCGACTGCCCAGGCCGACGGCGGGTTGAAGATCAATACGCCCTGGCCGGAGATCAGATATTTGTTGTTCGAGGCGTCATCCCAGGCAAAGCCGTCTCTCGGCGTATACGGGACGAGCTTCTTGAACCACTCCAGCACCTGCCTGGTCGCGTCGGATTTGACCGTGATGTTGCCTTCCTGGTCGACCATCGCAGCGCCATGGCTGCGGAATACCGGATCCACCCAGGATACCGAGTCGTTTGTGACGCCGAAGCCCACACCGATCAGGTGATCCTGACCGGCCTTGAAACATTTCTCGGCCGCCGTCACGAAGAAATCCCACGTCCATTTGTCGGCCAACGCGTCGTCGGCAGGGGCGCCGGGCGGATACATCTTGGTCAGATCGACCCCGAGATACTCCTTGAACAGGTCGATGCGGGCGCAGGAGGGCAAGGTCGGGCTGCCGACACAGGCAGGCACCGCGATCCAATGCCCGTTCTGCCTGGCGACATATTCGATGCCTTCGCTGATCTTGCCGTTCTGCGCGATCAGCGGACCCATGATGTCGTCGACGGGCTCGAGGTTGTCAGTTTGCGCCGCGGCCGCCCAGGCGAGAAAAGTCAACATGTCGTGACCCGATTTCGCCTGCGCCTCCGCCGCCTGGGTCAGATTCAGCTTATCGGCCTGCGAGGTGATGTAGTCGATCGTGATGTCGACCTTCTCCTTGGCCGCCCACTCCTGGCAGAGCTTTGTCAGGGTGTTGTTGGCGCCCGGGACCCAGTGGTCCCAAAAGCCCACCGACAGCTTGCCGGCGGCGAAGGCGCCGTGGACGAAAGGCGCCGCCAGCGCGGTTGTTGCAGCGGTCTGCAAAAGCGTGCGGCGCGTGAGCCGAGACATGCCCATAGAAACCTCCCGTTGTCATCGCGGCGTTGGCACCCGCCGCGTCGTTTAGTGAGCTGTCGTCCCCAGAGCTTCTGGGCATTCTAGCTTAGGTTGAAGCGGCGATCTAGCTGCGCATGAAGCCCTCGAGCTCGCCGGCGGCCCAATCCATCGCCTGGTCCATCGTCTTCCGTTGCTGGGTATATTGGGCGATCATCTTGGTCGTCGTCGCCTGCGCGAAGATCTGGTTGCCGATCCGCATCGGCGCCGGCGAGCCTGACACCGCCTCGATTACGTCCCCGCGCGGCGGGTAATTCCAGATCCCGCCCTTCGGCGGACCTTCCTCGGCCCAGGTCTTAAAGTCGCGCAGAGTTCCGAACGCCGGGATGTCATAGCCCTTGCTGCCGGCGACGAGCTGTTCGACCGAATCCTTCTCCCACAGATGCAACAGCAGACTCTTGCCGGCGGATTTGTTGGGCGAGAAATTCCAGATGCCCCAATACGAAGGCTGTGCCGGGTCGAACCTCCCTTTCGGTCCCTTCGGCGAAGGAAAGTGCCAGCACTGCTCGGCGACTTTTGGGGCATCGCGCACCGCGACCGCCCAGGCCGAGGGCGGGTTCATTATCAGCGCGCTCTGGCCGGAGATCAGCGCCTTGTTGTTGCTCGAATCATCCCAGGCGAACACACCGTCTGGCAGGAATGGCACCAATCTCTTGAAAAATTCGAACATGTGCTTGGTCGCATCCGATTTGACCGTGATGTTGCCGTCCTTGTCGACCATCTCGGCGCCATGAGCGGCGAATATCGCTCCCACCCAGTTCATCGAGTCGCCGGTCTGGCCCAAGGGCATCCCGAAGGGAAAGCCCGCCTTGTGGCACTTCTCGGCCGCCTGGAGCCAAAAGTCCCAGGTCCATTGATCGGCCAACTCCTTGTCGGGCGGCGCGCCGGCCGGGTACATCTGCGTCAGATCGAGCCCGACATATTGCTTGAACAGGTCGATGCGCCCGACCGAAGGCAAGGTCAGCGTATTCGGGATCGACGGCACGGCGATCCAATGGCCGTTCTGCTTTCCGAGATATTCCACCGCGGCGCTCGGCTTGCCGTATTTGCCGATCAATGTCGCCATCAGGTCGTCAGCGGGCTCCCACATATCCGCCTTTGCGGCGCCGTACCAGCCGGGCTGTCCAATGACGTCGTGCCCCGAGCGGGCCTGACCCTCCGCGGCGCCCATCAGCATCAGCTTGTCGCCTTGGCTGGTGACGAAGTCGATCGTGACTTCGACCTTCTCCTTCGCAGCCCATTCATGGCAGAGCTTGGCGAGCACGTCGTTGGCGCCGGGCACCCAATGGTCCCATACGGCAACGCTGAGCTTGCCCGCGGCGTGGGCGCCGTGCACAAAGGGCGCGCTGGCCAGGGTTGTGGCCGCCGCCGCACTCTGCAAAAGGGTCCGCCGTGTCAGCCGGGTCGTTTGCATACACTCCTCCCAAGGTCGAAAGCCTACCGATGATTGTAGCGCAATCGCGAACCGGGTTTCCACCTCGGCCGATACCCGCAGGTGGCAGGCATGCAGGACGTATTGCCGATGATTTGACTACACGATGACGGCCCGGAGCCGAATTTTTGACAGGATGTCGTGTATTTAGATCACGTTTTAGTAAGTATTTACAAGAACCCGAATTTGAACTGCTCTCGCACACGGAGCTGATTTCAGCTGACTATTTTCCGTGTGCGGGAGCGATAATTTCTTTTCCCGGGATAGGAGGACCGCTCAGCCCTTCACCAGCATTGCGACGATCGCGTCTAGGTGGTCGTCGGCGAGTTTTTGCAGTTCGGTGTCGGTGCGGTCCTGGACCGGGTGGGGAATGAACACCAGGGCCGGGTCGATGCCGAGCGATTTGGCTTGCGCCGCCGCACCTTCGATGAATTCGGTGGTGGCGACGCCGACCGTTGGAATGCCGCGCGCTTCGAGATCCGCCATGTCATGCGTACAGCACGAAATGCAGGACCCTCAGTCGCTCAATCCTTCGATGACGACATTGACCTCGGCGGCAATCTGCTGCCGCAGCGGCAACGGCGCGGGCCGCGTATTGGTCGGTTTCGCGTAATGTCTGACGGCGATGCCGCGTTCGGCAAGGCGCTCGCCGAGCCGGTGCAGGAAGACATCGCCGCGCGATTTGGCGATGTCGAGAATGCCCACCGTCAGCCCGCCGAGACTTTCCGGCCGGGGCAGGCGCGGTCGGATTGTCGGACTTCGCTCCGAGGTCGGATCCAAAAGCACGGTCATGCTAACCTCCTTTAGGGTTTGACCTCCTTCGTTACGGGAAGGCTGCTGCGGGCGCTGCCCGCGGACCAGCCGCCGATAATGCCGGAAAACATCCCGGCATCGCCGCCCGCACGGACGATCATAATCCCGCCCGGACGGAATTTGTTGACAGTCTCGCCCGCGAGCGATGGGGGCCCGCCTTCGGCAATGCCTTTGGCACCGGCGACGAGGTCGGCGCCCGGGATCTCGCACAGCCGGTGGAGCTCTTCGTAGAGCCGCACCTTCGACCAGCCGGCATTCTTGAATGTGCGATGATGCTCGGGACAGACCACCAGCAGCGCGTCGCAAGAAGGCGCGTGCTTGACATTGCTGAGCGCTCTCAGCGACCCGGCGAAGCTTCGCGCCAGGCTCTCGGGGTCGCGCGAGGTCTGGTCGACGATACCCTGCAGACCATAACCGGCGAACACAGTGACTGCCGATTGGCCGGGTGCCAGGCCGCGCTCGACCGCCAGCGGCTCCCAGCTCGACCCCTCCTCATCCTCGGCAAAGCAATAGGTGAGTTTGCCAGGATTGCCGAGGGTCGCGCGATCGACTTCCTGCGGCCGTCCCTCACCGATGTTGCGGATCACGAGCTGCAGCGCGCGGCCGATCGCGGCATTGGCGCGGTTGCCCTGACCGAGCGCGTTGCCCTTGGCGTTCATGCCAATCCGCCGGCGGACCGGGCCGTTTACAATGACCACGGGCCCGACAAACATCGTCGTTGCAAGCACGCCGTGCATCGCGAAGCTCTCGTCGAGCACGGCCTCGACCGCCGCCAGCGCTACCGGCAGATATTCGGGTTTGCAGCCAGCCATCACGGCGTTGATCGCGATTTTCTCGACGGTCGCCGCAGCAAGCGCCGGCGGCACCAGGCCCACCACCTCCTGCGGGTCGCGCGCCGTGCCGTCGAGCATGCGCAGAACGCGCTCCTCGGTCGGCGGTACGAGCGGCAGCCCGTCCGACCAGCCGCGCGCGAACATCGCCTCCTGCGCGTCCTCGTCCTTGCCGATTTCGATGCGACGTGATCGGAGCCCGGTTTCGTTGAAGCGGACCTTCAACCGTTCGAGCACGCCCGGCTCGACATTCTTGGCACCGCAGCCGGGACGCGCCTCCGGAAGATCGCGGCCGAGCCCGGCGATCCCGGTAAGGCGTTGCCACTCGTTGCGGTCCCAGCCATAGGTGCGGCCGATCTCGCGTCCCCCGGCGAACCGGATCAACGTCGGCACGATCTCGATCTTGAGGCGATGCGATATGGCGAGCGCTGTGTCGTCGAGGCGCCCCGGCACGGTATCGGGGAAGGACGGATCGTCCTGGGTATAAACGGAGAGCCCGCCTCGCCGCGCCAGCTCGCCCAGCACCGGTGCCGCCATCACACAGGTCGGACAGTCGCGCTTGACGACCGCCACCAAGCCGTCCCGTGGAAGGTCGTCTGCCATCACTTACCCTATGGTCTCCCGGTTCGCCAAAATGGACCGGCGTAGCGCGAGCGGCAAGCCCCGCGCGGCCCGGACACTCGCTCGTCATGGCCGGGCGTGTCCCGGCCATCCAACCGACCGTTGCCATTTTGGGCTGGTGGGGCAAGAGTATGCACCTATGTCCGGCGGATGGGTGTACATGGTCACCAATCGAACGAACGGGACCTTGTATACTGGTGTGACAAACGACATTGCGCGCCGGGCGTGGGAACACCGCATGGGAGCAGCAGACGGCTTCACGAAGCGCTACGGGCTGAAACGGCTGGTGTTCGTCGAGTACCACGAAGACATTCGGAACGCGATCCAGCGAGAGAAGAACGTGAAGCACTGGCCGCGCGCATGGAAACTGGGGACGATCGCTGCCGCAAACCCCAATTGGGAGGATTTGTACGAGCGGCTTGCGTGAGGATAAATGGCCGGGACACGCCCGGCCATGACGTTTTCTAGAGGCCGTCCGCAATACGGCGCTGCATTTGGAGCGTTTTCGTGATCGCGGGAGGGACGGGACATGCGGGTTGGAATCCACTTACCGCATATCGGGCGCAAGGCGGGGCCGGAGGCGATCCGGCGCGCGGCGGTGCAGGCCGAGGAGCTGGGCTTTGCCGATGCCTGGTCGAGCGAGCACATCATCATCCCAAGGGGCGCGCCTTATCCACCTTCGGCAATCTTCTATGATCCGGTGCTTACTCTGACCTGGGCGGCGGCGTTCACAAAGAAGATCCGGCTCGGCACCAGCGTGCTTGTACTGCCAATGCGCCATCCGTTGCCGCTCGCCAAGGAATTGGCAACGTTGCAGAACCTGTCCGAGGGGCGGCTCATTCTCGGCGCTGGTGTCGGCTGGATGGAGGCCGAGTTCGCCGCGCTCGGTGCGCCGTTCCGCGAGCGGGGGCGGCGGATGGACGAGGGCATCGCGATGATGCGGGCGGTGTGGAGCGAAGACCCGGTCACCTTTACGGCGCGCCACATCCCGGCGGTTATCGAGGACATGCGAATGCAGCCGCAGCCGGTCAAGGCGATCCCGATCTGGATCGGCGGCAGTTCGGAGGCCGCGCTCGCCCGCGCCCTGCGCCTCGACGGCTGGCACGGCTCGCGGGTGTCGCCGGAGGAAGCCGCGCCCATCGTCCGCCGGTTGCGCGAAAAGCGGCCGGACCCTGATTTCGCGATATCGCTGCGCTACGGCTGGGACGGGAAGGACGACGGCGCACTGCGCGCCCGCCTCGCCGCCTATGGCGCGGCAGGGGTCGACCATGTCCTGGTTGAGCCTGGCGAGCGCGCACTCGATGATTGGCTGCGCGCCGTCGAACGGGTCGCCCGCGCCGCGGAGGGCATCTGACATGAAGCTGGCCACCACTCTCCGGGTTTCGCCAGGGTCCGGGATCGATATGGATCTGATTTGGGAGGCCGAGCGGCTCGGCTACGAGAGTGTGTGGTGCGGTGAGGCCTATGGCACCGATGCGGTCACGCCGGTCGCCTGGGTCCTAGCGCAAACCAAGAAGATCAAGGCCGGCACCAGCATCCTGCAGATGCCGGCGCGCACACCGGCCTGTGCCGCGATGACGGCAATGACCTTGCAAGCGCTCTCAGGCAACCGGTTTCTCTGCGGCATTGGCCCGTCCGGCCCGCAGGTCGTCGAAGGCTGGCACGGCGTCCCATTCGGCAAGCCGCTGCTGCGCACCCGCGAATACATTGCGATCATCCGCCAGATCATCGAGCGCAAGGCGCCGCTCGAATTCAGTGGCGAGCATTATCAAATTCCCTATACCGGCCCCGGTGCGACCGGGCTCGGCAAACCGTTGCGCAGCATCATTCATGGCGACCCGAGCCTGAAAATCTATACCGCGGCGATCGCACCGGCCGGGCTGCGCACCGCCGGCGAAGTGGCGGACGGTGTATTGCCGTTCTTCATGGCGCCGGAAAAGACCGAGGCGATCACCGGCCCCGTGCTGGAGGGAATTGCTAAGGCCGGCAATGGCAAGACTCTCGCCGATTTCGACATAGCTCCCTATGTCCGGGTCGCTGTCGGCGACGACCTCGCGGCCTGCCGCGATAAGATCAGGCCGCAACTGGGCCTTTACATCGGCGGCATGGGGGCGCGTTCGAAGAATTATTATAACGACTTGACCAAGCGTCTTGGTTACGAAGCCGCGGCCGTCGAGATCCAGAACCATTTTCTGGCCGGCCGACGCAAGGAGGCCGAGGCCGCGGTGCCGGACGCGCTGATCGACGAGACCTCACTGATCGGACCGCGGGAACGGATCAGAGATCGTCTCGAAGCCTGGAAGGAGGTCGCGAAGGAGCGCCGGGTCGGCACATTGCTGCTGGCCGGCGCGACATCGGAAGCGCTGCGGATCGTCGCGGAGGCAATCTTGTGAATGCCTTCATGGCAGCGTGACAATGCCGATCTGGGACCCCGGATTTGCCGGCGGCGTTCCGGCGTAGAGCGGGTTGAGCAGGAGGTTGGAGGCGCCATTCAGCGCGACGACTGCTGTCGGACAAGCGAAATAGGGTGAAACGAAGGTGTTGTGATTGGCCGAGGGCGAGGTGATGGCCAGGCAAAACCGGGAGGCTTCGAGATCCATCGCCTGGATTGTGTTGGCCATCGTATAGCCGCCGCGGATCAGCATCGCAGTTCCGTTGGTTGCCGATCCGGCGCCGCTGATTTTCGAGAACTGCACCTGCTCGATGTCGAGCCCCGCGCCTCCGCCGCCCGCGTCGGCCACGGCAAAGATATCCGAATTGAGAACGTAGTTGAGACGCAGGCCGCTCGCTGTCGCTGCTTGGCTGCGGTTATTGACGATCAACTGATCGATTTTCGCCGAATTGTGCGCGTCCGAAAAATCGTCGTGCCCAAAGCGCACCGCGTAGTCCGTCGTATCGGCATTGACGAAGAGACTGCATTCCTCATGAAAATAAAAGCAGCTCTTTGGTTTCGCCGTGGTGCCGCCGGAGCAGACGATCGCGAGAACGGGACCATTATGAATGGCCGTGCCGTCGATCCTGGCGCCGCGCGAGATGATGCGAAAACCCGAATCCGCGCGCGGCAAGTAATCGATCACCAAGGTCTGGCTGAGGGAGTAGGTACCGGCCGGCAGCAACAGGGGGCGGTCGGAAGCGAGAGCGTCCGCCACCGCGGCCGGCAAGTTGCCGCCGTAACAGCTCGCGTCGACCTCCCCGGCATCGGAACCGCACGCGGCACGGCTCGATGAAGCGGCAGACAAGAGCAGAATTATTCCGCCCGCTATGCAGAGCAAAGCTTCGATCAAAGCTTTTTTCCCGATTGTCAGCATGTCGTCTCCCTTACAATTGTCAGCTTGTAATCGGACCATGGTTAAGACGCGGTTATCCCCGGGGAGGCCCCAATGGCAGAACTGCTCGCTCCTCTCGCTGACACAATCGAGCGCGACGGCTTCGCTTTCGTGCGCGCCCCGGAAATGGGGCGGCTGCTGGAGAAGGCCGGCCTCGCCGATCGGGAGGGTTTTGCCGCCAGCTGGAACGACCTGGGCGTCGATACCTACATGGCCGATGGCGGACGCTATCGGCGGCGCCGGTTCGGAGTCTTTCGTGCCGCGCCCGCGGGGATTACGCGCAAGCCGCATCAGCCGCACTACCAGAGCCGGGACTACAACACGCTCAACGGTGGCGTCGAGCGCTGGTTCGAGCCGGTTACCGAAACGGTCGGCCGCCACCCGGCGCTGACCGCGATCCTACGCACCTGCCAAGCGTTGTTCGACCGGATGACGCCGGCCGAGCTGCGGCCTGAGGCTTGGCATGTCGAGATCCACCAATTCCGCATCGAAACGAGGCCCGGCCAAGAGGGCCGCCCGACCCCAGAGGGAATGCACCGCGACGGGGTCGACTGGGTGTTGGTGCTCATGGTCCGCCGCGAGAATGTCGCGAGCGGTGAAACCACGATCTACGACCTTGTGCGCCGGCCGCTTGGCAGCTTTACTTTGACCACCCCGCTCGACTCGGCGCTGGTCGATGACAGCCGCGTCTATCACGGCGTGACCCCGGTCGTACCGCTCGACCCGGCGCGGCCGGCCTATCGCGATGTGCTGGTCGTGACGTTCCGCCGCGAATAGCGGCCGGTCGGTGACAGGCGGCCGGCGAACGGCTATCGTTGCCGACGATAATACCTGTCGTATCTGGAAAAAAGAGAGGAATCCCATGCTCGATCTGCATTTTTGGCCGACGCCGAACGGCAAGAAGGTCACGATCCTGCTGGAAGAACTGGGGCTCGACTATAATTTGGTCCCCTGCAATATCGGACGCGGCGACCAGTTCAAGCCCGAGTTCCTGAAGATCAATCCCAACCACCGCATGCCTGTGCTGGTCGATCACAGCCCAAAAGGCGGCGGCGCGCCGATCAGCGTTTTCGAATCGGGCGCCATCATGATGTACCTCGCCGAAAAGGAGGGACGCTTCTGGCCGCAGGATCTGCGCGGGAAATACGAGGTCAACCAATGGGTCA
>Ga0210410_10005113_pt1 | contig 11465 bp, 8 predicted proteins | sample IncBWC4MmetaG_FD_161058 | JGI IMG/M metagenome (GOLD analysis project Ga0210410, IMG submission 161058) | Forest soil microbial communities from Barre Woods Harvard Forest LTER site, Petersham, Massachusetts, United States - Inc-BW-C-4-M | ecosystem: Environmental > Terrestrial > Soil >... | reverse complement strand
CGACTTCGACTCCCGCGATCTCGACAAACAACCATTGTCCGAATCCGAACTCGACAATCTCATCTCCACCCGCGATTACAAACTGTTCCTCAACACGCGCAACGATCTCTACCGCGAACGCAACATGGCGGAAAAACCGCCAACCCGTCCCGATGCCATCAAGCTAATGTCCAAAACTCCCAATCTAATCCGCCGCCCATTGCTAGTCTGCGGCTCCCAAATCATCATCGGCTTCGACGAGGCCGCCTACCGCATTCTGGCGCTGCGCGCTGAGCCGTAACCAACTGCGTCGTCGTTGGGCCCGTTCGCCGTGGCGGACGGGCCGCTCATCGATACAATCTCTCCAATGCAAATCAAAACCATCGCCATCATCGGCGCCGGCACCATGGGCCGCGGCATCGCCTACGCTTCTGCCCTCGGCGGCTACACCACCGTCCTCGAAGACGTCTCTGACTCCATGCTCGCCAAAGCGACCGCCTGGATCCGCGAATCCCTCGACGAAGGAGTCCAACGCGGCAACCTGGACGCCGCCGCCCGCGACGCCGCTCTCGCCCGCATCACCACCTCCCAAGTCGTCGACGAAGCCATCCGCGACGCCGAACTGATCATCGAAGCCGTCCCCGAAGAGCTCGAAATGAAGCTCGAGCTCTTCACCATCTTCGACAAATTCGCCAAGCCCAACGCCATCTTCGCCAGCAACACTTCCTCGCTCTCTATCAGCGATTTCAGCGACATCGTCCTCCACCGCGAGCGCTGCATCGGCATGCGCTTTTTCAATCCTGTGCCCGAAATGAAGTCAGTCGAAATCATCCGCACTCCATACACCTCCGACGAAGCCGTCACCGCGTGCGTAGCCGTCGCCACCCGCATGGGCAAGGAAACCGTCATCGTCAACGAAGCCCCCGGCTTTAACTACCCCGACCAAAATAAGTAAGCGCCAAAAAATCTCCGCCCCGTGTCATCCCGAACCCGCGCCGTTTGCGGGTGACGGATCTGCTTTCCTCTTCTCAGCGTCCTCTGCGCGCCGACCTCCGCGAACTCTGCGTTAAGTCCCCCTCTTCTCTTCTCCTCCCACCCAGCCCAAATGTCTTAAACTACCAACATGACCTCGCTAACCGACCCCATCCAAATCCAGCAAGGCGACCTGACCGAAATGGACGTCGACGCCATCGTCAACGCCGCCAACAACGACCTCATCCTCGGCGCGGGCGTAGCCGGCGCCATCGCCCGCAAGGGCGGCGAATCCATCCAGCGCGAGTGCGACGAAATCGGCAGCATCCCCGTCGGCTACGCCGCCATCACCGGCGGCGGCAAACTCAAAGCCCGCCACGTCATCCACGCTGCCAGCATGAGCCTCGGCGGCATGCGCACCACCGCCAAAACTCTTCGCACCTCCACCGCCCACTCCCTCCGCCTCGCCGCCGAACGCAACCTCAAATCCATCGCCTTCCCCGCCGTAGGCACCGGCGTCTCCGGCTTTTCCATGGACGAGTGCGCCCAAATCATGCTCGCCGAAGCCCTGCAGCACCTGAAAGGCGAAACCTCGCTCGAAACCATCTACTTCGTCCTCTTCGACGCACGCTCCCGTGACATCTTCCAATCCGCCTGGCAAACTCTGCAAAAAGAAAACTCCACCGGAGCCGCTTCCGCGTGACGCCGCTGGCCGCCCTTCTCGCCGAACGCATCCGCCGCTTTGGTCCCATCACCTTCGCGGAATACATGCGCGAATGCCTCTATCATCCCGTCCACGGCTACTATTCGCAGCCCGAAGTCCGCCGCTTCAGGGATTACTACACCAGCGTCGACGTCCATCCCATCTTCGGGCGTCTCCTCGCCCGCCAGTTCGCCGAGATGTGGGAGCAACTCGATCGCCCCACCGAATTTCTTCTCGTAGAAGCCGCCGGCGGCACCGGCCGCCTAGCCGGCCACATCCTCGAATTCGCGCAATCCCAACTCCCCGATTTTTTCAGCGCACTCAGCTACTTCGCGGTGGAGCGTTCTCCCGCCCGCTGCGATCAGCTAGCCCAACGTCTGTCGCATTACATCCAAAAAGGGAAGTGCCGCCCCTGCATCGAAATCCCCGCGCGCATTCCTGTCGGCTGCGTCTTTTCCAACGAACTTCTCGACGCCCTGCCCGTGCACCGCGTCCTGCAACAGCGCGGCGCCCTGAAAGAAATCTCCGTCACCACCGACGGAAAAGCCTTCTCGGAAATCCCGCATCCGCTCTCCACGTGCGCCATCACCGACTATTTCGCCGCCCAGCAAATCACTCTCGCCGAAGGCCAGCTCGCCGAAGCCGGCCTCGAAGCCTGCGACTGGATCTCTGAGATTGCCCGCCGCCTCGAGCGCGGCTTCGTTCTAACCATTGATTACGGCCACGAAGCCGCCGATCTCTTCGACGCCCACCACCAGTCCGGCACCGTCCTCAGCTATTCGAAGCACCAGACATCGAATAATCTTTACGCCGCTCCCGGCGAACAAGACCTCACCGCCCACGTCAATTTCACAGCGCTCTGCCAATGGGGCGCGCGCCACGGCCTCGAAACGATGGGCCTCCTCACGCAAACCGCGTTTCTGCTCGCTCTAGGAAAGGGAAATGACTTCGCCGACCTCTACGACAACGGCATGGACGAATCCGCCCGCCTCCGCGCCCGCCTCCAACTAAAAACCCTAATCTACCCCGAGGGCCTAGGCGAACGTTTCCAAGTCCTCCTCCAACAAAAATCCGTCCCGCACGCTCAACTAACCACCCTCAAACCGCTCTGATGCGCGTCGCAAGCAATTACGCCCACAATCTAGCGCCGGAGGCGCGACAGAAGTTAGCCCAGCGCGTAAGCGCTGGGTACTTCTACGGATTCGGCCTCTTCAACGTAGGCTTCTCCCCCGAAGCCGGCGCCGGCACATCCGCCTGCTTCCCCTTCGCCGGTGCCGCCACAGGCGTAGCCGCGTCCGAAGGCGACGGCGTCGGCATCCCGCTCTCCGTGTAAGGCTTCTTGATCAGCGCCTCCACCACATCCTGCGCCCCACCGGTGTTGTCATTCGTCTGCCGCGCCTTGTTGTACTCATTCAACGCCCGCTCTCTCTGTCCCAAAATGTCAAAAATCTTCCCCAAATAAAGATGGCTCCAGACCTCCGTCCACTTCTCCGAGGCCTCCGGCACCGTCGCCAGCGCCTCGCGAAACGCATTCGCCGATGCCTGATAATTCTTCTGATAGAAAAACGCCTCGCCCATCCGGAAATTCGCCAGCGAACGGCTCGGCTGAATGCTCAGCGCCCGCTGGTACTGCTGCACCGCATCGTAATATTTTCCGACCTCGGCCAGTTCCTCGCCGCGCGCAATCGCCGCCCGCGCCCGCAAATTCGGCGTGCTCTTCAAAATAAGATTGTTCGGATCAATCCGGATCCCGCCCGCCTTCGGCCGCCCAAACGTCTCCTCGGTAAACTGAGTTTCCGTCCCAGTCACGTAAATCAATTTCATCTCCGGGTTTCCTTCGGTGTCCACGCGCAGTTGCACCGGCATGCTGAAGGTATCCAACGGCTGCTTGATCTTTCCCACAATCCGGAATCCCTTGCGCGTCCGGTAGACCACGTCCTCCAGCGAAAATTCCGGCACACCCGTCGAGTTCAGCCATTGCGCGAAATATCCCTGCAGGTTCGGCGCTTCCTGTCCCGGCTTCACTCCCGCATTCGCCGTCGCAATCGCCATGTTTTCGAAATCAATCATCCTCGCCGTCTTGCCCTGGTACTTCGCATAAAATCCATGCAGCAACGACTTGAACGCCAGATCCCCCATCTGCCCGCGCAGCATGTGAAACAGCATGGCGCCCTTGTTCATCACCACCGAACGATATTCGCTCGAATACGGCGCCAGCCGCGCCGACTGCGCCACCGGCGCCGAGTTTTCATACATCAGCGCGCCCACCGCAAATTCGTCCAGCGCCCGTAGCCCCGCCTCTTTCCCGAAATTCTGCTCCGCATACAACTCTTCCGAATACCGCGCCAGCCCGTCGCTGATCCACACGTCGCTCGTGCTCGCCGGCAAGACTTGGTTGCCCCACCACTGCGTCGCCACCAGCCGGCTCAGCGTCCGGTCGCTATATTTAGGATCCCACAGCCGGTGGCTCAGCATCACCACGCCCGGCCCGGAAAAATCGCGCAGCGTTCCGTCCGGCAGCTCGATCACGGTCATGTCCGGCTCCGGGAGCGCCCCGAACATGTCTGAAAAAAGAACCACCTGGTGCGCCACAATATTCGCGAATTCCTGCACCTTTGCCGAATCCGCCCGCGGCGCGTACACCGCCACGCTAATGCCTTCCGCCTGCTTCGGGCTCAACTGCAGCGGCCCTGCCACGAACGATCCATTCGGTTCACGCCGTTCGCAGTGAAACGTGTACATCAGCCGCTTGCCTTCGGCCGCCGATCGCGGAGCCAAAGGCTGCGCCGCCTCCGCTTTTCCCGTTCCCGCCACCGCCATCGTGTCCGGCACGTTCAGCTTGAACGTGCCCGTGAACCGGTTCGCCGGAAAATTCGTCAGCGGAAACCACCGCGCCGGCAGCAGCAAATACGCCCACTCTTTCCCGATCGAAGCCACCCTCACGTTCGGCACCGGACTGTTCTCTTCATTCGCCAGCAGCCCGCCATACGCAAATGTCAGCGAAATCGTTTTCCCCGTGGCCACCGGCGCCGGCAAGGTCACCGAAAGATACATCGGGTTTTCCGGTTCCCTCTGAAAAGACAGCGCCTTCCCGTCCGGCCCCTTCACTTCCCGCACTTCCAGGTTTTCGTGCAGTTCCACGCGCACGATCTGCGAAACGTCCAGCGCGCGAAACTCCACTTTCACAATCGAATTGATCGTTTGCCCGGCTGTATCGAGATAAGCGGAAAGTTCGTAATTCTCAGCGAGAAAATTCGGACCGCGCGATTCCTGTGCAGCCAACGGAGAACTGAAGATCGCAAGAAGAAATGCCAAACCCAGCCAACACGCACCCCTGACATTTTCCCGCCGCCTCATCGAGTTCCTTTCCGTTCTTGCACCTAGGGACGATGGATTGATGTATATAGGATAACAATCCCCTAGAAAGCGTTGCCAGCCTTCCCCTGTAACAAACTTGCAATTTCATCCGCCGCCCGTTCCACCGCCCCCGGTGGTCCTAGCCGTTTTCGAACCTCTTCCAGCCCCCGCCGCTGCGCCTCCCGCGCATTCGGTTCCTGGAGCAGCTGCAGCGTCTCCCGCGCTACGCGCTCCGGCGTAAACTCGCCCTGCGCCAGCTCCGGCACCACTCTCTTCTCGGCGATCAGGTTCACCATCGCAAAATACGGCGTCCGCACCAGCGGCTTGGCCAGCGCCGCCGTCAATGGCGACACCCGGTAAATCACCACCATCGGCACGTTCAGCAACGCAGTCTCTACCGTCGCCGTTCCGCTCGAAACAATCGCCGCATTCGCTGCCCCCAGCGCGTTGTACGTCTCCCCATCCACCACGCGCACCACCATCCCGGTCGGCCATCCCACCTTCAATCGACCCATGTCTTGCCCATGCGCCGCGGCGATCACAAACTGCGCCGGGACGCGTCCGTTAATCTGCGCGCAGGCCTCCCGCAATACCGGCAAATGGTGCGCCAGTTCTCCCCCGCGGCTTCCCGGCAACAGCGTCACGATCGAACGGCTCGCGTCCAAACCCAGCTCCTCGCAAAACTGTTTCCGATCCTTCGTCGCCCGCACTGCTCCCACCAGCGGGTGCCCGATAAACTTCGTCGGCACACCCGCGTCCGAGAAAAATTTCTCCTCAAAGGGAAAAATGCATAGCGCCTTCGCAAATCGCCGCCGCACCAGGTTCGCGCGCCACGGCCGCCACGCCCAGAATTGCGGGCAGATGTAGTAAACGTTTCGAATGCCCTTTGCTTTTAGTTTCCGCGCCAGCCGCAAATGAAACCCCGGAAAATCCGTCAATATAGCCAGCGCCGGCCTCCGCTTCTCCGCCGCCTTCACCAATCGATCCATCGCCCGCAGCAGCGAAGGCAGATGCTTCACAATCTCCGTAATCCCCACCACCGCCACTTCCGAATAATCCGTGACAATCTCCACGCCCGCCGCCCGCATCCGCGGCCCGCCCATCCCAAACAATTCCACGTCCAGCCGCTCTTTCAACGCCGCAGCCAGACGCGCAGCATACATGTCCCCAGAAGCCTCTCCGGCCGAAATTAGTAATGGGATGGAAGGCATCAGCCTTTGTGTCTCACAGGAAGTCTCTGACCTCGGGTTCCGCAAGCGGAGGCATCGTCAATGTAGCACAGGCCTTCAACATGCGCTCTCCGGTGGCACAGCCATTCCTGGCTGTGCTCTTGGATCTTGATTGTTTCTGCATTTTCCCTGGTTTTGTAGGGGCCGAGATCGCCCGGCCCTCTTGGGTTTCTCTTGCCTTTGTAGCGGCCGCCTCCCGAGGCGGGCGCCCTTTTTCTAGCTTAGATAAATTTCTTCGCTCAATCGCTCGCCGGTGTCGGCGCCGGCAACACCGTCGCCCCCGCAACGCCATTCGTCTCGTGTAGTTCCTGTTCCTTGTACTGCAACTGGTACAACCGGTAATAAATCCCGCGCTGCGCCAACAACTCCTGATGCGCACCCTCTTCGCGCAACCGGCCCTTATGAAACACCAGTATCCGGTCTGCGTGCTGAATCGTGCTCAACCGGTGCGCAATCACCAGCGCCGTTCGCCCGCTCAGCAACCGGTCCAGCGCCTCACGAATCAAAAGCTCCGTCTTCGTGTCCACGCTCGAGGTCGCTTCGTCCAAAATCAAAAACCGCGGATTGTGCGCCAGCGCCCGCGCAAAACTGATCAGTTGCCGCTGCCCAACCGAAAGCGTCGACCCGCGCTCATTCACTTCCGTCTCCACCCCGTGCTGCAGCGAACGGATAAACTCGCCCAGCCCGATCTCCTCCAGCGCCTGCTCCACATGCTTCCGCGTAATCCCAGGCGTTCCCAGCCGGATGTTCGATTCAATCGTCCCTGTGAACAAAAACGGATCCTGGAGCACGATCCCGAACTGCTTCCGCAACTCCTGCAAGTCCAGCAGGCGGATGTCCACTCCATCCAGCAGAATCTGCCCCCGCTGAATGTCATAGAAACGCAGCAGCAGCGAAATCAGCGTCGTCTTCCCGGCTCCCGTATGCCCCACAATCGCAAAAGTCTGCCCCGATTGCATCCGGAACGACACGTCCCGCAGCACCCAATCTTCATCCGCCGGCTGCTCCACATCCCGGTAGCTGAACCATACGTTCCGGAACTCAATCTCTCCGCGTGGCGAAGTGATGTGTTTCGCATCCGCCCGCGACTCAATGGTGATCGGCTCGTCCAGCAGCTTGAAAATCCGCTCCGAAGCCGCCATGGCCGACTGCAAAATATTGAATTTCTCGCTCAAGTCCTGAATCGGCCGGAAAAAGCGCTGCGCAAACATCGTGAACGCAATCAGCACCCCGATTTTCAGGGAGCCGCCCAGGACGCGCCCGCCGCCCGCCCAATAAATCAGCGCAATGGTCGAAAAACTCAGAAACTCCACCGCCGGATAGAACACCGCGTAAGCCAGAATGGCGTCCCGCCACGCCAGCATGTTGTCCTTGTTCCGCTTTGCAAACTCTTCCCGCGCTTTCCGTTCGCGGTTAAACAACTGCACCACCGCCATCCCGGAAATGTATTCCTGCAAAAACGAATTGATCCGCGCAATCGCCGTGCGAATCTTTCGGTTCGCGTCGCGCACGTACTTCCGGAAAATCAGTGTCACCACCAGAATTCCCGGCAGCACCGCCAGGGTAGCCAACGCGAGCCTCACGTCAATCTTGAATAGCAAGACAGCCATGACCACCAGCAGGAAAAAGTCGTTGATCATCGTCACGACGCCGGCGGCAAACAGATCGTTCAATGCGTCCACGTCCGTCGTCACGCGCGTCATCAGCCGGCCCACCGGGTTCCGGTCGAAATACGCCATCGACAGCCGCTGCAGCCGCCCGAATATCTCCGTCCGCATGTCGTACATCGTCTGCTGCCCCACGCGCTGCATGATCCGGATCTGGATGTACTGCGCCAGGAAGTCAAAAATCAGCACGCCAAGATACGCCAGGCTGATCAGCAACACTCCGTTCCACGCCCTGGCCATCGGCAGGCTGCCTTCAAAGCCGGGAACCAGGTAATCGTCAATCGTCTTTTTGAAAAGGAGCGGCGGCGCCAGCTCGAGCGGCGTCACGATCGCCACCAGCGCCAGCGCGAAGATTACACGCCAGCGGTACGGCCGCATGTAGTCCAGCAATCGTTTCATCAGGCGCGAGTCGTACGCTTTGCCTAGCGCCTCTTCTTCGTGAATGTTGCTCATGCCCGTTCGAGTTCTTCTTCCAGCAATTGCTTCTGGTACAGATCCGCGTAGTATCCGCCGCGCGCCATTAATTCCTCGTGCGTGCCGCGCTCCACAATCCCGCCGTCTTTGATCACCACGATCTGGTCAGCGTCCCGCACGGTGGAAGTCCGGTGAGCGATCAAAATGGTTGTCCGCCCGCGCATCACGCCGCGCAGTTGCCCCAGAATCTTTTCTTCGGTCTGCGTGTCCACCGCGGAAAGGGAATCGTCTAGAATCAGAATCCGCGGATCGCGAATCACCGCCCGGGCAATCGCCGTCCGCTGTTTCTGCCCGCCGGACAATGTGGTTCCTCGCTCGCCCACCATCGTCTGGTACTGCCCGGCAAAGTCTTGCACTTCGCCGTCCAGGCTGGCGATTGCCGCCGCCTCACGCACCTGCGGCTCATCGAATCTCTCCAATCCAAACGCAATATTTTCGCCCACGCTCTCGCTGAAGAGATATGTGTCCTGCGGTACATACCCGATCGCCCGCCGCAAGGTTTCCACCGGCCATTCTCGTATCGGCCGCCCATCGATTAGGATCGCTCCTTCCGGCGCGTCCCACAGCCGCGCAATCAGCGCTGCCAGCGTGGTTTTCCCGCTACCGGTCGGCCCGATAATGGCCACCGTCGATCCCGCCGGAATCGCCAGGTCGATATTCTTGAGCACCGCTTTCGTTTCGCGCCCGTGTCCATTCGCGCCATTCTTGCCCAGATTCATGTCCGCGGTCGGGTACGTAAAGTTCAAATTCCGGAATTCAATCGTTCCTTCAACACGCGTCTCCGGGCTGATCTTCGCCGCGCGGTCATCAATCTGCGGCTTCGCCGTCAGAATGTAGTTCAGTCGCCCCATCGACGCGGCGCCGCGCTGAAATATATTGGTCACCCACCCCAGCGCAATCATCGGCCATACCAGCAGCCCAAGATACGTATTGAACGTGATCAGCGCGCCCAGCGACATCTGTCCGTGCAGATACCGGTAGCCGCCCTGCCACAGCACAATCAGGAACGTCGTCCCGATTAGCGCCGTCAACGATGGCATGAACATGCTCCACGTCTTGATCAATTGCATGTTCTTCGCCACGTACTCGCGGTTCGGCTCGTCGAATCCGCGAACTTCCGCCTCCTCCTGCGCGTAAGCGCGAATGACGCGCACGCCCGAGAGATTCTCCTGCACCTTCGCCGACAAAGTCGCCAGCGATGCCTGAATCTTTTCGTACAGCTCGTGGATTACTTTTCCGAAATGCCGCACCGCAAACGCCACCACCGGCACCGGCAGCAGCACCCACAGCGTCAATGACGGGGAGATGATCGTCAGAATGAAGATGGATAGCACCATCGTAATGACGGTGGTTCCCGTATACATGATCCCCGGCCCCAGCACCATGCGCACCGCGTTCAAGTCGTTCGTCGCGCGCGACATCAGCTCGCCCGTCCGGTTGCGCACGTAAAATTCCGGCTCCATCACCAGCAGCCGGTCCAGCAGGTCGCTCCGGATATCGAACTCAATGTCCCGCGAAACCCCGATCAGCACCCAGCGCGTCAGGAACGACAGCAGCCCTTTCAGCCCGATGCACACCACAATGACCAGGCAATAAAAACTCAGCGTTCCCCGGCTGCTCGGTTGATAATGCGGAATCAGGTTACTCAGCCGATTCAGCGCTCCAAGGTCGGTCGCCCCGTGCGCCACCTGCTCGAACGGCCGCGCGCTCCCGGCAACGGTGTCCGTGATGATGCCCGTGGCCAGCGGCACGATCACCCCGATCAGCCCCATGATCGCCAGCGCCACCATTCCCAGCGCAATCGCTCCCGTATACCGTCCCAGATACGGCCACAGCCCGCGCAGGTTCTCCCAGGTGGACACCCCCGGCTTTCTCGGCCCGCCCGCGCGCAGCACTGCCGCCGATGTGCTCATCGCAGCGTCGACCTCGGATTTTCCAGCGAAACCGCCTCGCCGAGGAAATGTTGATAGGAAAGATCCATCGATTGGTATCGCTTCGTCATCGGATTCCACGCCACCGCAATTGGCAGCGTCCGCTCGTTGCTTCCGGTTTTCACCGGAGTGAAATAAACGGTCATCCCTTTTTCCGCGCTCTGCTCATACTGCAGCTTCCACCCACTCACCGCCACCAGCGGCGTCTGCCCCAGGAAGCCTTTCGCATTCTTCAAGTGCTCGTCGGCGCGCATCAACTCTACCCACTTGCCGTCTTCCTGCTTCTCCGCGATCACCGCTCGCGTCGCCACGGTCCCGGCAATCACGCTCTTCGGTGTGTTCGGCACCACGTTCGCCGCCAGCACTTGCTGCTTCCCGGTCTTCGCCAAATCTCCAAACAGCAGCACCTGCGCCTCGCTTCCCAAAAGGGCTTTCGCCGCATCCTGCATCTCTTCGGGAACCGCCGGCTCCGCGGTTTTCTTCTCGATTTCCGCCGCCGTTTTCGAACCTTCCGAACCGCATCCAAACAGCACGACGCTTGCCGCCATCACAAGGATTAGGGGACGCTCCATTCCGATCCTTTCTAGAGTAGACGTGCCTTCAACCGATGCGTAATCAAAGCCTTCTGGAAAATTCGGCCGTTTACACCGGCGATCACTTCAGCCCGCTCCGGTATACTACAATTCTAGCGGCTGCCCGTCCCTCGGGCCAGTATTCCTCGCTACCTCTGTCCCAGAATTGCATCCAGCCTCGCTTCAAAATTCTCCTCGCCCTCGCTCCACAACACGCTGCGTTCCACCGGCAGCGCCGCCTGCACCGCCTCCACCCATCCGAATAATTTTTGGATGTTTTCTCTTGTCCGCTGGTGATATTGCTTAAGGTTCTCCCCGCTGCCCATCCACGCACGAAACCTCTTCTCCACCGGATGGTCCGAACTCTCAAACGGATTCGTGGCCGCGCCCGGTGCCAGCAATCCCGCATGCCCGGTGAACAGATGCTCAAACCCCAGGTCCGCGATGAAGTGTCCCTCAGCCGCTCCAGCCCCATCCTCAAACGCCGTGCCCTGGCAAATCAGCGTCAGCGGTTGCGGCCCGTTCTCCCACTTCAGCGTCTCAATATCGAAATTCCACAGTTCCCATTTCGCGTCCACGAG
>Ga0210410_10005112_pt1 | contig 11465 bp, 9 predicted proteins | sample IncBWC4MmetaG_FD_161058 | JGI IMG/M metagenome (GOLD analysis project Ga0210410, IMG submission 161058) | Forest soil microbial communities from Barre Woods Harvard Forest LTER site, Petersham, Massachusetts, United States - Inc-BW-C-4-M | ecosystem: Environmental > Terrestrial > Soil >... | reverse complement strand
GTTGCCGTCGAGGCGCGCCCGGCCTTGCCGTAGACCGATGCCACTTCCGGAAACGACTTGATGATCCGATCCTGCGTCTGCATCAGTTCGGCCGCCTTCGTGACCGATATGCCCGGCAGGGTCGTCGGCATATAGAGCAGCGTGCCCTCGTTCAAGTTGGGCATGAATTCGGTGCCAAGCTGCTTCGCTGGCCAGACGGTGATCGCGAGCGCGGCTAGCGCGAGTAGGATGACGAGGGTCTTCGCACGCAGCACGCCCTTGATGACCGGGCGGTAGATCCAGATCAGGAACCGGTTGATCGGGTTCCTGTGCTCCGGAACGATGCGACCGCGGACAAAGATCACCATCAGCGCCGGCACCAGCGTCACCGACAGCAGCGCAGCAGCTGCCATCGAGAACGTCTTGGTGAAGGCGAGCGGACTGAACAGTCTGCCCTCCTGCGACTCCAGCGTGAAGATCGGCACGAAGGAGACGGTGATGATCAGCAAACTGAAGAAGAGCGCCGGCCCCACCTCCGAGGCGGCGTCGATCAGAATCACAATCCGTGATTTGCCCGTCTCGGCGCGTTCGAGATGCTTGTGGGCGTTCTCGATCATGACGATGGCGGCGTCCACCATGGCGCCGATGGCGATGGCAATGCCGCCGAGGCTCATGATGTTGGAGCCGATTCCAAGGAGCTTCATCGCCCCGAACGCCATTAACACGCCGACCGGCAGCATCAGGATAGCGACGAGCGCGCTGCGGACGTGCAGCAGGAAGACGATACACACCAGTGCGACGACGAAGCTTTCCTCGACGAGTGTGTGTTTGAGTGTATCGATGGCGGCATAGATCAGGTTGGACCGGTCGTAGACCGGGACGATCTCGACCGACTTTGGCAGACTGGTCGCGATCTCCTTGAAGCGCTTCTTGACGTTCTCAATGACGTCGAGCGCGTTGACGCCGAAGCGTTGCAGGACGATGCCGCTGGCGACTTCGCCTTCCCCGTTGAGCTCGGTGATCCCCCGCCGCTCGTCCGGACCGAGTTCGACGCGAGCGACGTCTTTCAGCAGAACGGGCGTTCCGCCATCGTTCTTCAGCACGATGTTGCCGAGGTCGTTGATGTCCTTCAGATAACCCTTGCCACGGATGACATATTCAAACTCCGATAGTTCGACGGTGCGGCCACCCACGTCGGCGTTGCTCGCGCGGATCGCATCGCGAATTTTCTGCATGGTGATGCCGAGATCGCGCATCCGCTGCGAGTCGAGGATGACGTTGTACTGCTTGACAAAGCCGCCAACGCTGGCGACTTCGGCGACGCCCTCCACCTTGGCGAGCGCGAATTTGAGATTCCAGTCCTGGATCGTGCGGGTGTCGGCAAGGTTCAATTCCTTGGACATGACGGCATACTGGTAAACCCAGCCTACACCGGTCGCGTCCGGGCCGATTGTCGGCGTCACCCCCGCCGGCAACCGCGACGTTGCCGCATTGAGGAACTCAAGAACCCGCGAGCGCGCCCAATAGATGTCGGTGCCGTCCTCGAAGATGATGTAAACAAAGGACACGCCGAAGAAGGAGAAGCCGCGCACCACCTTGGATTTGGGCACGGTGAGCATCGCGGTTGCGAGCGGATAGGTGACCTGGTCCTCGACCACCTGCGGCGCCTGCCCTGGGTCTTCGGTGTAGACAATCACCTGTGTGTCCGACAGGTCGGGGATGGCGTCGAGCGGCAGATGGATGAGCGCATAGATGCCGGCGGCAGCCGCGAAGCCGGTGCCGAACAGCACCAGCAGCAGATTGCGCGCCGACCAGGCGATGAGGCGGGCGATCATTGGCGTGCCCCCATGCTGCTAGCCGAGTCGGATTGCGTGGTGGTCGCGTCGGCAAACCCCTTTAACGCCGCCTTCAGATTGCTTTCGGCGTCGATCAGGAAATTCGCTGAGGTCACGACGGCTTCGCCTTCGGAGAGACCTTGCGTAATCTCGACATAACCGCCGCCGCGGCGGCCGACCTTGACCTCGCGCGGCTCGAAGCGGCCGTGGCCCTTGTCCACCAGGACAGCCCGCTGCGCGCCATTGTCGAGCACAGCGCTTTCCGGCACGGCGAGAACCGGCTCCGGTGTGCCGGTTTCGATCTCCGCGTCGACGTACATTTCTGGCCGCAGCACCTCATCGGGATTTGGCAGTTCGACGCGGATGCGGGCGGTTCGGGTCTGGGCCATCAGGTGCGGATAGATCAGCGCCACTTCGCCCGTGAAAGTCTGGCCGCCCAACCCGCGCGGCCGGATCGTCACTTTTGTTCCGACCGAGACCTGACTGAGATCGCGCTCTGCGACATCAATGAGAACCCAGACTAGGCGATGGTCTGCGATCCTGAAGAGCACATCTCCAGGGCCAGCGCGCATGCCGTTCACGGCATTGCGCTCCAGGATTTCGCCGTCTTGTGGAGCGAGCCAGGGAATGGAGAGCGAGATTTCGCGGGTGCGTTCCAGATCTTTGATGGCCGGCTCTGGCGTTGCGAGATTTTCTAGCCTGCGGCGTGCGCCTTTCAACTCCTTTCCGGCAGCACCGGCATTGATGGCGGAGAGATATTCGGCAGCGGCGCTGGAAAGTGCGGGACTGTACACGTTCATCAGCAATTGCCCCTTGTGAACGTGGTCGCCCGTCGTGACGTTGGCGACGCTCTCCACAAACCCTTCGAAGCGCAGCGCAACCACCGAGACCCGCCGCTCGTCCTCCTGGATGGTCCCCGGTGCCCGTATCACGGACTTGATGGGTTGCCGCACGACAGGCTCGGATTTAGCGCCGGTGCGCTGAATCTTGCCCGGCGACAGCTTCACGGACCCGTCGTCCGTGTCCTCGCCTTCGTAGACAGCGATGTAGTCCATCCCCATCGAGTCCTTCTTTGGAACCGGCGAGGTATCCGGTAGCCCCATCGGATTGCGGTAGTATTTGATCTTGCGCTCGGTCTTCGCGTCGGCCCTCTTTGTTTCTGTCGGCGCCTCTTCCGGATCGTCGAAGTTTACCTCGGCGCTCGCCGGCACGGCGCGCCAGTCGCGCCCGTCCGCACCTTTCTTTGGCGTGAGCGAGTAGAACGGCTTCCCATCCGGATCCTGGAAATAGATCGGCGCACCGCTATCCGCCGCAGTTGCGGAGGATACGACGGGTCCGGTGATCGGCCGCAGTCGCGGGCTGACGCCGGCGATAAAGGTGACGCCTGCCGCTGCAACGATCGCAGCGACAGCGCCGGTCAGCGCGAGGCGGTTCATTTCTCGGCCGTGACAACGAGTTTGTTTTCGACCGTGCCGGTCTCGCCCTGGACCTTCGCGCCAAGCGAAAGCTGCCAGCGTCCGGCCATGCCGAAGCTCGCCTTGAACCGGTAGGTCCCGGGTTCCGTGCCCGGCATCGGCGTGACCTTCGTCACCATCTCCTGCATGCCGTCCGGAGCCATGTCGAGCCGGGTGGCGAAGATTACCGCATCGGAAACAGGCTTTCCGGTGGTCTTGTCGACCAGCCGGACGGTGACGATGCGATCGGCACCAGCCTGCACGGTCGGTTGCACTAGCTGAAACTCGTAGTTCTTGATTTCGGCATGAGCCGTCAGGGGCGCGCCGGCAAAGGCAGCACCGATCAGCGCGGTCCGCATGACGCGCGCAAAGATGGCAGTCTTCATGGTGTTTTTTCCTCGAAACGTCTGATTGAGCCGCGCAAGCGCGGCATGCGACGGCGCGTTCGCCATTTGGCGCACACGTCAGCAATCAGGCGCGCGTGCGCCTGTCAGACGATCGTTCGAGGGGGATGATCAGGAGGCTTCGCGCCGAGGCCGTCAACCAGGAGATCGTTATTGGTCGCGAACGCGGTCCGCAGCGAATAGCGCTCGACCAGAACACCATCTCCCGAAGGTGCAGATAGAGAAATCGTTAGCGTGCAAAGGGCGACAAATGGGCAGCTGTCGCAGCCCTTGCTCTTGGTCTGATCCGGGCAGCACGGCATGACGTCTGCCGTTTGCATGGCATCTTCATCGGCCGCGGCCGAAGTCATGCTCGAAGTCGAAGCAGAAGGCATAGCCGCCATCAAGGGCGCAGTGGGTCCAATCGCGACCCCCGCCGCAACTCCCAACGCCAAAAACCAGCGCATGACAGCCCGAAGTTTCATGGCCCGTAAAATCCCACAGGCGGGGCGGATTTAGAAGCCCCTCGATCCCGATTTCGGAGCCCGTGAGCGGTCGGTTACATCACGGCCTCGTGAGGGATCGACGCACCACTACACCGTGGAAAGGTTCTTTGCGGCGCTCCCGAGGCTATGAGGCTTTCGGCTCGGGCTGATGTAGCTCTATGCGATATTCCGCCCAAGCCTGTCGAAGGATCTGGATCGACGACGTCAGGAAGATCACAGCCATCACAGCAGCGACCGCGAGATCGGGCCAAGCCGTGGCCATGCCCCAAACGCCAAGGGCTGCAAACATTACTATGAAGTTGCCGATCGCGTCGTTGCGCGAGCAAAGCCAGACTGAACGCAAGTTAGCGTCGCCGTCCTTGTAGGGAAGCAGAAACAGTACCGATGCCAGATTGGCGGCGAGTGCAAGCACACCAATCACCCCCATGACTTGGGCTTTCGGCAGGCCGAGCACAAGCGTCTGGTAGACGGTCGAGCCGAAAACCCAGAGCGCTATGGCACTCAATGAAAAGCCTTTGAACAAGGCTGCAGATGCGCGCTTGCGTAAAGTCGCACCGATCACCGCGAGACTAAGGCCGTAGGTAACGGTGTCGGCAAGGAAGTCGAGCGCGTCGGCCTTGAGCGCTTGCGAGCCGGCAAGCTGGCCCGCGATCATCCCAATCAGAAACATCGCGGCGTTGATGCCAATCACCGCCCAGAGCACGCGCTTATAGCGCGGGTCCATCCCGTCGGAGCAGCAACTTGCGACCGGAATCCGAGAGTGCTGCTCGGTAACATTAGACTTCAGCGGCAATACAAGTGGTGGCGGCTCACAGCGGGCGGAGGATTAATGATTGATGCTGGCAACAATGGTCGGTCATGGGCGTTCGCTCCGCCCTTAAATAAAGCCGCCGATCGCAGCAAGTTCAAGACCCGCCTTTATTCCTCGGCGCGGCCGCCCTCTCCTCAAAGACCGACATGGCCAATTTCTTTGAGACAACACACGCGTCGTTTCTCTAATGCATGCGTTCTGGCAGCAAGGTGTAAGAACCGAAGCGCAAAGTTCGAAAACGCGAAAATTGCAGAATGCGCTCCAAACCCAAAAAGGCAAGCAACGCATTCGATTTTTCTTAACAATTCCAGCTGCTTATGGCACGCGCCAAATTTCCTGTTGGACGCTTTGTTGGACGTTTTATTGGACACTCGCCCGCCTCTCAACTCGGCTCGTGTGCCACTCAAAACCGTTTCCGCCTCTATGGAAATCCGTGAAGTATTGATGGTAGCGCCTGTATCAGCAACACGGCGCTTCCGCCCAACACGCTGCCACCCACGACGAGCAGGGACAGGACGCGCTCCCAAAGCATCTCGTTGCTGGCGACGTCATTCGAATTTGGCATCGGCGTGCCCCCGCTTTTTTCGCGCGACGAAGGAGTCATAGACTGAGTCGCGGGGGCGCCGAGCGGCGAAAATTTGCCGGAAAATTAACTCATGATTCACCGACTCGAGCACCCTGCCCGTTTGGTATCGGCGTTGGTTTGGACGGAGTGAGGTTCGCTCCTGCTTCGGCACCCTGTAGCCCAGCTTTCTTATCGCCGAACCGCTTTTGTCGCGGTTCGGAAATTGCTTGATGCACACGAAAGGCCATGCAAATCAAAGTGAGACATGGCGGATCGACGATCGTCACGAATCAGCAGACCGATCCTGATCGACGAGGTCCGCGCATAGTCGTGCATCGCCCTCAGCCGCGGGACCAATCGAGACAGGATAACCCGTCTGTCTCAGACGACTGAGCTACGCCTTCAGCATGTCGGCTGAGGCCGATCACAATTGTTCAGTGAGGCGGACGGCCCCAGCATCGCGCGGGCGGGGCGAGCTGGGACCGTCTCAGCGGGCGGCTCGCGATTTGGAGGAGATTGCCCACTGTTGATCATGTGTGTTCGGACGATCGTGACGCCAAGTGCAGCAGCGCCAAGATCAGTCAAATTGGCGAGATCGCCGAACAAAGATTATGCTTTTGCGCGAGGAGCATCGACACGCCAGGATGTTATGTTCGCCAATTTCGTCGAGGCATCTCCCATCGGACCTTTCGCGCAGACGTCGAATGTGCGCGCTCCGAGCTCCGGCGGCATCGGCTCTAGCCAGGGCGCAGCGATTATCGTTTGCTGCGCATCTTTGAGACCTTGCGCCCACCGCGTTTCCATTGTCGGACGGTCGAATTCGTAGTCTTTTGATTGCCCCAGCGCGCGCTCCGGACGGTAAATCAATTGAACGATGTCCATGGTAGTCACGCAGCGAAATTCGTTGAGCAAGGCGGCTTCCGGACCGGTTCTCAAGTCGTCTGGAAGTCTTTCCCAGAGCATGTTGATGCTATGGCGCAGATCGTGCAGCTGCCGCAATGCGTCCGTACCCGCCCGCGTCCGGCTGGAATAGCGGATGTCCTTGTCCCGTTCGGTCACCTCGTTCAAATTCCCAGGTAAGGGACCGCGAGCCGGGAAAAGGTCCACCTGGAAAACAAGATGGCTACGGCGCGGATAATACTCTATCACATATTGCAGCGGCGTATTGGATACCAAGCCACCGTCCCAATAGTGTTCTCCGTTTATTTCCACTGAGGGAAAGCCTGGCGGCAGCGCGCCGCTCGCGAGAACATGCTCCGGCTTTATCTCGGTCTCCGCATTATCGAAGTACGCGAAATTGCCTGTCCCGACGTTTACGGCTCCGATGCTAAAGCGAATTTCTCGGGAATTAATGCGGTCGAAGTCCACAAGCCGCTCCAATGTCGATTTCAGCGAGCTTGTATCGTAGTAGCTGGTCGGCGTGTCCCCGAACCACCAGTCGGCAGGCTTTCGCGGCGCGAAGAAATGAGACTGGCCGAAAATCAACGCATGCATTGCGCTGATTTGCTTGGCGAGGTCGAAGGGAAAACACACGCCGTTGACGAGATCAGAAATCCCAACGGGCCATATCGTGGGCGTTGTGATCGTGCGCCAGAACTCACGCAGCCTTTCAACCCGCATTTCCGGCGAGTTTCCTGCGATCAGGGCGGCGTTGATCGCACCGATCGAGATGCCGGCAACCCAGTCGGGCTTGTAGTCCGATGAGGCGAGCGCCTCGTAAACGCCAGCCTGGTAGCTTCCGAGAGCGCCCCCGCCTTGCAGGACGAGTGCCACCTTCTTCGTGTACGATTCTGGCCGCAAAACGGGTTTCTCCATTGTCCGCGCTCTGTCTTTGATCGACGAAATTCTTCCAAGGTCCCCGCTCAAGCAAACTCCTCGTCGAAACCGCAAACTTAGCTAGTTACAACTCTCAAAGTCGCCGAAAAACGCTTGGCTTTACCGAACCGGGAATCGTCACTCCTAGAGGCCTGTCTGCGACCGACCGAGACTGACGCGCATCCTTAGCTCAGGCTTCTGGGCCAGGCAGTGAACCAACCAAGGTACACGTCGTTCGGCAGTGTCCAAGGCGTCAGTTAGCGAGGCGTAGGTAATGTGCGAATAGCGATGCTGGGGCGTCCATCGCCCGCCATCTTCGAAATCCCGCCTAAATTCCTCGAATCCGTAGCTGCCATCCGCTCTTAAGAAAAATTCCACGCATCTGTCATGCTCGGCATTTTCTATGCTGACGAAGACAGTCCATGACTTCTTGGTACGCTTCGACATGAGTTTGAATGGCTGTGATCACATAATCGCTTAGAACGACCCTCGAAATCTCAGTGCTTAGAATGGGAATACGAGGATGGAGCTTGACCCCTGTGGTCCAAAGCTCTGCTCAAGTCTTCCATTGAGACTTCTCACCAGTTGCTGAACAATGGTCAGGCCACGTCCATGCTGGATCCCTTCCCGACCCGTTCCATTGTCTGACACGCGGCACTCGACAAAACGGCCTGCAGGCCACAACTCGACCCACACCTCGCCTTCTGTTCCATTGAATGCATGCCGTGCGGAATTGTTGACGAGTTCGTATACAATCATTCCGAGTCGCCAGCACCGCCCGGATGGCATCGACAGCGGACGGACCGCGAGAACAAGCCGTATACTGTCCGATTCCAACTTTGATCGGCTAATGGAAAGGCACAATTGTCTGAGATATTGGGCTGCATCGATATACGTTTGATGTTCAGGCACCTGAAGTGTTCGATGCACATCGGCGTAGCTGTGCAGACGTTCGCTAACGTTATTGAGAACGGCCTTGACATCGCTGCTGCCGGAACGTGCCGCCGCAAGCGAAATGACGTTGATCGCAGATGCCAATTCATTCTTAATCCGATGCGACAATTCCTGCATGAGGAGCGCTCCCTCGGGAAACGCGTTTTGGCTAATTGGCTCCAAGCTGGCCTCCTCTTTGTCTAGGTTTCAAACTTGCCGCCTCCCTCTCATCATCACTCAACCGCGCAACGTATCGATCTGCCGTGTCGTGACGCTCCCGCTGACCGACGCGTTGCCCGAGTCCTACACGGAACGCGAACCATCAATTTGAGACAACATCGAATCGTAGAGTTCGCGCCCCCCGGGTCGTCCCCTTGCGGGGAGAATGCGGATGTAAGGTAAACTCTGACACAATATCAGCGCCGCGCGCTGCGCCATCGGCTGATGCCAGTATCGTCTGTCAGGAGAGCCATTCACGACAATATCTCCTGTGATCAGGATACGGTCCCGCGGCAGGCCAACGATAATCCATTCGCCGCGCCCCCTTGCTAAGCGACGAACTTCGATCGGCTCGCCGCTGATGATTTCGATGCCCGCCCGAGCACGGTCCGGCATCAGAAAGGCACCGAAATCAGACGGCTCGCCATCCAGGCGACCGCCGCTCGAAGAAGTCACATATCGACGAGAAATGGGCTTGGCGAAGATCCGGCACCGTTCGTCAAGGTCGCGCCAGGCGATAGCTCCTTCGTTGCCGCCTACGACAATCAACTGATCCAGAAGTTCGATGACGTGAAAGGAGTCTCGTGCTTCAGCCTCGTCGAAGGAAAACGTGTGGACCCGTGCTCGCGCCCCCTGGGACACGTCAACCAGGATGCTGAGCTGGGCCTGCGAAGGCTCAAGTGGTCCGGCAAACGCTGGCGAAGCCAACATCGCCGCCACTGCGCCGAGATCAGTACGTCGCGTCACAACGCTCGGTTCCCAGGGCTGCGTTCTTCGATAAGTCTTCCAGGTCATCGCAGCGCCCTGATCTCCGCCATACAGTCTAGCAATCGGTTGGGCCACGACACGCTCGCTCATGCTTGAGTTGGAAAGAGGCCTACTTACCTCGGTAGATGGGCGGGCGTCCCTCTGCCTCAGCCTTGCGGCCCTCGATGAAGTCCTCGGTGCGGAAGAGCCGGCCAAATTGCTCATTGAGCTTGGCGAACGCCGCCGCTTCAGATTCATCGATCGAGAGGTGCGCGGACTCCAACGTAGTCTTGATGCCGAGCGGCCCGCACGCGGCGATTTTTCGGGCCAGCCCGATTCCTGCTTCCAACGCCTTGGCCGGGTTGGGAGCGATCTCCTGGATAAGGCCCATCCGATAGGCCTCTTCGGCACCCCAGTGGTCGCCCGTCAGCACGTAGCGCATGGCGTTTCCCCATCCGGTTTCCCGGGGAAATCGGATTGTCGCGCCGCCACCAGGAAACCGTCCGTGCGTGTTCTCATCTTGGCCAAACCGCACGTCAGCGCTGGCCACCCGGATGTCGGCCACCAGATGCAGTTCGTGGGCCATGTTCCAAGTATCCCCGTGGACAACCGCGACCAGGGGTTTGCTGAGCTGCTGGCTCCTGGCGAAGGGATCGAGCATGCCCTCCTTCATCGCGAACGGCTTGCCGGTCTTGGCCAAGGGCACGAAGGCGTCCACGTCGATACCGCGGGAGAAGTTCTCGCCGTGGCCGAAGAACACCGCCGCCCGTAGACTTGGGTCGTTGTCGAAGTCGTAATATGCCTTTGCCAGTCCGAAGAAGGCGTCCGGGTCGAACCGGTTGTAGATCTGTGGTCGATTGACTCCGATCAAGACTATCTCGCCGCGCCGCTCGACGGTGATCTTAGCTTCGGGGGAGAGCGGAACGTCGGCCATGCGGCCTTTGTCGTAGAGACTGGGAACGGCCATCTTCGGTGCGTATTGCATCTCGCCCTTGCCGAACGACCAATCCTCGCGCCCATCGTCCACCAAGTTGATCCAGATATCCTCTTTGCGGACGCCGGCCTTCGCGTGAATTTCGTCGGCAATGCGCCGGTAGAATTGCTTCTTGACGTCGGTCGTGCGGCCGCCGACCCACGTCACCTGGATGATAATAAGGTCTGCCGAGTATTGGATGCCAAGATAGCCTTCCGCCGGATAGATGATCTCGTCCGCGCTGTGACGGGTCACCACCTGAAACTTGTCGTTGATCGGTACATTCGTAATTTCGATCATGGCGGCATAGACGGCCTGGCTGACGACGCGAACGCGTTCGGCGGGTGCGTTCTTGTTGATGTCGATTCTCACGAGCGGCACTGCGGTCCCCTTTCATTGACCATCACCATCGCCTAACGCTAATCCTTAGGGCGTCATAAATGAAATCGCATGTTTTTATGCGTTGAATAAATCCGATCGATCGCCTCCGACACCCGCCGCGGTCGTTCCCTTGATCAGCAGATCGAACGACGTCGGCGGCGTCGCAAAAGGACGGTGTTCATCCCTCGACAACGTCGTCAACCGAGCGGGTTTCTCGCAGAGGTGGGGCTTATGAACGGATCAATCTTGGAGCCGTCGGCAGGCCGGGCGAGTTCGAGGTGCGCTCGCCACGCATGCTAGAGGCCTCAACGACGCCTATCACAATCTATTCAAGCCCGAGACGACGCACCGAAAGCGGAAAGAGGAAAACGGCTTAGCGCGGAGACGTGGAAACCTTCCCTTGACCTCCTTGCTCGGGGGCTGGCGCGCGGCTTGACCCGGCCCTGAAGGACCGGGTCTACGGCACGCAAGAGGGGCAAACAGCGTGTGGGCTTGCCAAGGCAACCGTCGTTACGGCTTCCAGTTTTTGCAAGATCCGCTTGCACATACAAGGCTTGTATGGGCAAGCGCATGTGAACTTATCAGCGCGAAGAAACCGGTTGTTCTGCAACCAAGGCACCAGCGGGCGGATGAAGGATTACCGGTGTCCCCTTCGAACCCAGAAATACTGCAAGAAAGCGAAGCGGTATTTGACCTTCGTTTCGTCCCCGGTGCCATTTCGTTTGTGACTGCAGGAACGCTTGTCCCGTATGGAACGTCTGCCGCTTGCCATCGACGAACTCAAGCGTAAGGTCGCCTTGAAGAACATAGAGATAGGCAGGAACTGGATGAATCATCCAACGCGAAACGCCTCCTGGAGGAACC
>Ga0210410_10005111_pt1 | contig 11466 bp, 13 predicted proteins | sample IncBWC4MmetaG_FD_161058 | JGI IMG/M metagenome (GOLD analysis project Ga0210410, IMG submission 161058) | Forest soil microbial communities from Barre Woods Harvard Forest LTER site, Petersham, Massachusetts, United States - Inc-BW-C-4-M | ecosystem: Environmental > Terrestrial > Soil >... | reverse complement strand
GAATCGTACGGAATCTCCTCGCCAAAGATTCCGTATCATAACGCGAATCTCATCCCACCATTCAACTAGCCGGCAGTTGCATCACCGCGCACTGGTGGCACAGCCACCGCCGCGCCATCCCGCGTATTTTGCGGGATGATTCCTGGCCGCCCGGCTTTCCCAACCGAACCCGTCCACCCCCTGGATCGCGCATTGCTCCTCGTAGACCACCCCTTCCCCCTCCCCCATTTTTCTTCCACCCCATCTTTGCGGTACACTCTCCCTTCTGCATCCCGCGCTTGGGCCCGCAAGGTGTCGCTTCAGCCGGTCTGCTGTCACGCTATGGGTGAAATCACCGCCATCCTTCCCGCCGCAGGTCTCGGCACGCGCATGGGCGCCGAGACCCCGAAGCAATTTCTGGAACTCGACGGCGTGCCAATCGCCGTTCTGAGCGTGCGCCGCATCGCGTCCTGCCCGCTGATCACGCAAATCATCGTCGCCACCCGCCAGGACGGCATCGAAAAGCTGGAAGCCCGCCTTCGCCAGGAAAAATTCCGGCAGCCGCTCCGTGTAATCAAGGGCGGCGATTCCCGCCAGGAGTCCGTGGCGGCCGCGCTGAAGCTGGTGACGAACGACACGGAACTCGTCTTAGTCCACGATGCCGTGCGTCCCTTTGTCGCTGTCGAACAGATCACCCGCGTAATAGAAGAAGCCCGCCTCTGCAAAGCCGCCATTGTCGGCATCCCGGCAATGGACACGGTTAAAGAAGTAAAGCGCGCCAGCCTGCCCGAAGACGTCGCGCTGATCACCAACACCGTTCCGCGCGAACGCATCGTCCTCGCGCAAACACCTCAAGTTTTCGAAACGCGGCTGTTGAAAGAAGCTTTCGCCCGCGCCGAATCCGACGGTGTCAGTGCCTCCGACGAAGCCGGCCTTGTCGAGCGCCTCGGCTACGACGTCCACGTAATCCACGGCTCCGAGCGCAACATCAAAATCACCAAACCCGCCGACATGGACCTCGCTCGCTTCTATATGCAACTCGAGCAGAAAAAAGCATGAGCGTCCGCTGCGGCATCGGCTACGATCTGCATCGCCTTGCCGAAGGGCGCAAGCTCATCATCGGCGGCATCGAAGTTCCATTCGACAAAGGCCCCGTTGGACATTCCGACGGAGACGTCGTGGCCCACGCACTCTGCGACGCGCTGTTAGGCGCGGCAGGCCTCGGCGACATTGGCACGCATTTCCCCGACACCGATCCGAAGTGGAAGGGCGCGAACAGCCTGCAATTTCTTGAGTACGCGCGCAAACTGCTCGACGAAAAGCATCTCGCCATCGAATACGTGGACGCCGTCGTCATCCTCGAGCGCCCCAAGCTGGGCCCGCATTTCCCCAAGATGCGCGAAGTCCTGGCAAAGGCTCTCCGCGTCCCCACCGAAAAAATCCACCTCAAAGCCAAAACCAACGAAGGCGTAGACGCCGTAGGGCGCGGCGAAGCCATCGCCGCCCATGTAGTCGCCACCCTCTCCACGTAGCGGCCACCTTCAGGTGGCCCCTTTGGGGTTGCTCTTGCTGTTGTAGGGCCCACCGTCTGCGGCGGCCGTTCCCAATGCGCTAAAATCTCCCCATGCCCCCCGAAGACCACATCGCCGACCATCCTGCCCACGCAAATCCCTACACCGCCGCCGACGTAATCGCCATCCTCCAGGAAAACCACTGGCTCACCGGGAATCCCACCCCCGAGCAAGCCGCCTGGGCCGAGCGAGCCGCCCGACTCCTCGGCCACTACGCCGAAAGCCCCGCCGTCCTCGCCAATTTCCTAGGCATGGTCTTCCACTACGACGGCGCCCAGATCCTTCAAACCACCGACGCTCACGCCGCGCTCTCCCGCAATTCCGCGCGCGACGTCATTCGTCACCTGGCGCTGCTCCTCCTCGATCCCGCGCCCTTCACCTCCGAACGCTTCAAGGAAATCGTCATCCACCTGAAAGAAACTTGCGGCCTGCGCAGCCGCGACCTCTTCCACCCCATCCGCCTCTGCCTCGCCGGCCGCGTCGGCGAAGGCGAACTCGACCGCATAATTCTTCTCCTCGACGAAGCCGCCGTTCTCCCCTTCACGGTCCCGGTCAAATCCGTCCGCGCCCGCATCCTAGAATTCTGCTCCGCCCTCGACTAACCGCCGCGTCTCGCCGCGAAATCTCCGTGCCCTCTGCGTCCGATCTCGGTGTTCTCCGTGTTAAATCTCCTTTCTTCCGTCCCAAACTTTCAACTTTAAACTTTCAACTGTAAACTTCCTCCATGGATCGTCTCACCGGCATTCACGCCATTCGCGAAGCCCTCGAAGCCGGCAGCGCCTTCGATCGCATCCTCATCGCCAAGGGCCGCCAGGACACGCGCGTCGAAGAAATCGTCCAGCTCGCCCGCGCGCAAAACATCCCTGTCCGCTTCGAAGACCGCAGCCAGCTCGATCGCCTCGCCAACTCCCGCGACCACCAGGGCGTAGTAGCCATCGCCGCCGCGCGTCCCCCCGCCACGCTCGAAAGCCTCCTCGACCACGCCAACAAATCCAAAGGTCAGATCGGCCTGATCGTTCTCCTCGACGGCGTCGAAGATCCCCACAACCTCGGCGCCATCATCCGCACCGCCCTCGCCGCGGGCGCCCACGGCATCGTCATCCCCGAACGCCGCGCCGCGGGCCTCACCGATACGGTAGCGCGCGCTTCAGCGGGCGCGTTAGCGCATCTGCCCGTAGCCAAAGTGACGAACCTCGTTCGCGCAATGGAAGATTTAAAGGAAGCAGGCTACTGGCTCGTAGGACTGGATGAAACCGCGGAAAAAAGTTACACCGACATCGACTACACCACGCCCACCGGCATCGTCATGGGCGGCGAAGGCAACGGTCTCCACGAATTAACCAAGAAACGTTGCGACTTCCTCGTCTCGCTCCCCACCACCGGCCCCGTAAAATCCCTCAACGTAAGCGTAGCCACCGGCGTAGTCCTCTTCGAAGCCCTCCGCCAGCGCCACAGCAAGCGCAATCAGTAGTCGGGTATCAGCAATCAGAAAGAGAGGCGGAGTCTCTCTGCCAATATTGCCCGTCAAGCGGGGCTGTTAGGAGTATTGAGCACTAGGATCAACTCGTCCGGTTAGGCAACTGACGGAGGGAATCTGGCATAGAAAAGGGCGATTGTTTCAGCCAATCGCCCTGTGACCAGTGGGCTTTTGGTTCGATTGTCTTAAGACGGCAAACGAGAATTAGGCGGATGCAGCTCGTGTGCTGAGGAAGTCCTTAGCCTTTGCGATCTCGGCGTCCCATTTTGCCAGTTGCTCCGGGTTCAGGAATTTCTCAAGTTTCTCCCGTCCGGCGTTACGATTTTTGGCTAGATATTGGGCAACGTCTTCTTTCGAGACGTTTGGGTTCTGCTGCTTGTATTCCTGGAACTTTTCGTATTTGTCCGCCAGGAACGTCTTAAGTTGGTCTTTTTGCTGATCCGAAAGGTTGAGTTCTGAACCGAGCCGTTTCAATTCAACCGCGATGTTATTGAGTTCATCCGGAGTCATTTTGTTTTTCCATCTTTCTGGGCGGGCTCTAATCGGCAGGGAGAAAATCTGGCAAGCGGCCACCCAGTCTGACTACGACCTGATGAGGGGTGTCCAGTTTCCTCTTGCAACAGCTTCACGATAGGCGGCCGTTTAGTAGCCGTCAAGAGCTAAGGGCGGAACAACTGCGCTCGCAAGGACTGACTGACTATTAATCCCGTGAAAGGTCAGAGTGAACTCGGTGTTCGTGAGCGCTCCGTAGCCCAACCGGATCGACCCTGCTCACTGGTAATTCTGCCAGTAGTCCTTGGCGTTGCCCGGTTTCAGCATCTAAATCCAAACTCCGAGACAAGGAGACTCAGTTATGTACCGAAAAACGATTGTTGCGGGTCTGATGATGATGTTTTTCCTGCCGGCGGGATCGGTTTTTGGCGGGGGTGACGAGAAAACTCAAGTCAAAGGGATGATCATTTCCCGCACCGGAGAAACTTTGGTCGTGAGTAGCTCAGGGGGGAAGGTGACTGTAGTCCTCACGGATGACACAAGAACCAAGGACAATAAGGGGCTTCTGGGCTTAAGGAAGGAGTATATGTCTAACACGGTGCTGATACCGGGACTTAAGGTCAAAATCGAAGGCGTATCGGACAACGAGGGCCGGATTGTAGCAAAAACCATCTCCGTGGACGGGGATGACCTGGAAACTGCCGAGATGATCCAAGCCGGGTTGAATCCCACCGCAGAGCAAGTGGCTGCCAACATGCAAGCCATCGAGGGGAACAAGCAAAATATCGCGAGCAACAAGCAGAATATCGCGGCAAGCCAGCAAAACATCGAGGCCAACAAACAGCAGATCGAACAGAACATTAAGGACATCCAGGAGAACACCGATCGTTTTTACAAGTTGGGCGAATACGATGTGAAGGCCGAGCTAAACGTGAAGTTCAAAGTTGCTAGCTCTCAAGTCTCACCAGAGGACCAGAAACAACTAGCACAGTTGGCAAAAAACGCGATCGAACAAACTGGATACATCATCGAGGTGAGGGGCTATGCCGACTCGAGCGGCAACGCGCTGATGAATGAAGAATTGAGCAAGGATCGCGCCGAAGCGGTGGTCGGTTATTTGGTCCAGCAGTGTAACGTGCCAGTTCGCCACATCACGGCGCCGGGAGCGATGGGCGAGTATCAACCGGCGGCATCGAACGAGACCGCCGCAGGGCGTGCCGAGAACCGTCGGGTTCAAGTTAGAGTCTTGGTCAACAAGGGCATTGCCGGAGTCTAGATCATACGATTGCGCGGACGCCCGAAGCGGTTTCCTTTGCCAAGAGCGTCAGCCCCAAATGCAATTACGCCCCAAGTGATCTCGCGGTTGGTCGCCATGCCGTATTCTACGACAAGTGCATGATTAACGCCGTAACCGGAGAAGTAGCGGTTGCGGCGCATTTCTGAAAAATCGGGACAGATTTCGCGGCTTTGCCCACCGCTCTTCAGCCAGCACCATCAATCTCTTGGAAATTCTGTCCGTCGTCCCTTACCACCAGAATGAATGTTTCAATGAGAAAAAGTTCGAATCGGAGCCACAAATCACGCCGCTAACCTAATTTGGGCGGGCCTGACTCCCAGGAACATTCTCTCGCGCCGCGATTACCGAGCCCGAATCGACACGTGCGTTTGCCTCAGTGAAATTGCTCTGAGGCAACCTTGGACTTGCTCCGGGGCAGCGACAGCCTGCGCTTGAAAAATTAGAATGTGCATAAGGAAGGAAATCGAACGGGGAAGGCAATCGGCGATTGAATCTCGTTCGATTCACAAAGCCCCAGCTGGCGAGTGGCGCTGGGGCTTTCTTTACATGTTATGGCGGTATCCATATCGTTTAAGTTTCGTTGAACTAACTTATCGTAAAGTTGGGTAATAAATTGTCAAGACTTGTGAATAGCCAACGAACGAAAAATACGGCTCTCTTTTTATCCGGCGCTATCCTAATTTTCTGCACGGCAATTGCGATCATGTACTACGTAATGCAGTAAAGCGAACACAAGACTCCGAATTCCGACACCAAGTCCTTACTAACGCCCTTACCGGAGAAGTGGGTAATAGGCCCAGCTCGACAGTCTCTAGCTTCCTGTAGTCGCAAACGTATAGGGCTAAAGGAAACCCATTAGGAAAAAGCGCTGGGTTAGGGAGCGCTTTCACGCGTCATACTTCATCAGCGAAAACACATCAATCCCAGGCAGCTTCGCCCGGCCCTTCAGAAAATTCAACTCCACGGCAAACGCCGCGCCTTCTACTACTCCCCACCACCGGCCCCGTAAATCCCTCAACGTAAGCGTAGCCACCGGCGTACTCCTCTTCGAAGCCCTCCGCCAGCGCCACAGCAGGCGCACTCAGTAGTCAGGAATCAGCAATCCGAAAGAGAGCCGGAGTCTCTCTGCCAATATTGCCCGCACGACTCATCAGGAGTCAGGACGTCCCGCCAGCGGTACCTTCCTGCCGCGCTATATCCGTGATGATAGTGCGCGAGCCCATGTAAAGCACGAACGCGAGCGCAATGCAGAGAACCGGAATAATCAGCATGGCTTGCTGAAGGCCAGTGGCGCGGGAAGTTTCCGTGACCGTGGCTGAACCGGCCAGGGCCGCGGCGCGATGGGCCAACACGTCGCTCAACTTGCCGGTGAGGAGCGGTCCGAGGGACGCGCCGCACAGGTACATGGCCATAAAATAAATCGCCATCGCTGCGCCGCGCTGGTTCGGAGCCACTATATCCTGTATCGCCGAGTACACCAGCCCGTAGTACGTCGTGAGGGCAGCGTACGTCACCGCCAGGAACGCCATGGCCACGAACAAAGAGCCCGCGGGCTGAAGAATTCCCGCGCATGCAAACGGAATGGCCACTAGAGCCATGACGGAGGCGCAAAGCATGCGGCCGTCTTTGCGGCGCTGGACGATGAAATCGCCCAGATAGCCCGCAACAGTTCCCCCACTCACGCCTCCGGCTAGATAGACGACACCCGTGACGATGCCGGATTTCGCCAGCGACAGGCCGTGGACTCGGCTCAGAAACGCCGGCAAGAAAGTTCCGATGGCATACATGCTGAAATTCAGCAGCGCACCGGAGGCGATGATCCACAACAGCGTGGGGATGCGCAGCACACTCCACATCGATCCACGTGCAAGTGGCGCGCGATGGCTCTCACTGGCGCCGCGCTCCGGTTCTTGGAGCATCAGTAAAGCGGGAACCAGCAGCAGCGCCGGCACTGCCGCAAATACCATTGCGGCTCGCCAACCATAAGCCTGTGCTATCGGGCCGCTGAAGAAAAAACCGAGTGCGCCACCGACCGGCACGCCGAGCATGAACAGCGCGAGCACTCGAGAGCGTCTGGCCTGTGGAAACAGATCGCCGAGCCAGCTGGTCGCGGTTGGCGCGCAAGCTGCCTCGCCAACCCCAACGCCTACTCGGGAAAGGAGCAGCATCGCATAGGTGGTGGCGAGGCCGGCGGAAGCCGTCATTGCGGTCCATATGACGACTCCCCAGGCCAGGAGCTTTTTGCGGCTGGCAGAATCCGCGATGCGCCCAAGGGGCACGCCAACAATGGCATAGATCCAGATGAAGGCGCTGCCGATGAGGCCGATCTGGCTGTCGTTGAGGTGGAACTCCTTGCGCATGGGCTCAACGAGCGCGCCGGGGACGTGGCGGTCGTAGAAATTGAGGATATTGATGGCGAAGAGCACCACCACGGAGAGCCACAGACTCTGCTGCTGGGATTTCTGTGACAAGGCGCGAGCATGCTACCACAGGCGGCTGGAGTTGTGGTTCGGGACTGGTAGCTAGCCAGAGACTCCAAGTCTTAGCCAGGAAAGGCGTTCGACATCATCCGTATAGGGTCAGGTCCGCAGCTTCCTGAAGTCGAAAACGTATGAGTTGCAAGGAAACCACTAGGAAAAAGCGCTGGGTTAGGGAGCGCTTTCACGCGTCATACTTCATCAGCGAAAACACATCAATCCCAGGCAGCTTCGCCCGGCCCTTCAGAAAATTCAACTCCACGGCAAACGCCGCGCCTTCTACTACTCCCCACCACCGGCCCCGTAAATCCCTCAACGTAAGCGTAGCCACCGACGTCGTCCTCTTCGAAGCCCTGCGCCAGCGCCACCGCAAGCCTAATCAGTAGTTGGATATCGGCAATCAAAAAGAGAGGCGGAGTCTCTCTGCCAATCATGCCCGCCGAGCGGGGTTGTCGGGAGTATTGAGCAGTAGAATCAGTTTGTCCGGTAATCCGACTGTCGAAAGGCTCTTTAACATGTCATGACACTCGTGAGCCCTCGAGACTGGTCCCTGAGATTCCCATTCGCTTTTGTGGAACTCACTGTGAATCAATGAGTCGCACTATTTTAGTGCAGCCCTTACGTGTGGCCCTCGCCTTGCCTCCTATTGCCTTGTGTTTGGCGAGCGATGAGAAGAGGAGAAAGCAAAATGTTAAACAAGATTTTCAAGCTGGCCGATGTTGTGGCAATCGGAATTCTGGCGGCGGGTGCGCCGGGGGCCGCAGCCCGGACAGCGTCGAGCGAGTCGCCGAAGGAACATGTGGACGACGTGGCGCATTTGCCACTGGACGGAATGCATGTCAATCAAATGTTCGTAGAAAGTCTGGACAACAACAAAGTCTACCTTTATCTCCATCGACCCACCAAGGAGACCTTTGCCGTGGTGGATGTAACCAACCCGGATAAGCCGGTGTTGCTGAGCCGTGATGCCTTGCAAGAAACGGCTGGGAGTGAAGTGCAGCCACCGGCGGCGGGTTCTGTCCTGGCCCTTGCTTTTATCCCCGAGGGCAGTCCGGCGTCTCCGTCGCTGGGTACCGAGCCATTGCCGAAGGAGACGGTGCAGTTTCTGGATATGTCCGATCCGGAGAATGTGACGAGTGTGAAAACGATTACGGGAGCTACGAGCGTGTACGCGGACGATGCCCACGAGCTGGTGTACCTGGTCAACGAGGAAGGGCTGTGGATCGTAAGACATTACCTGCCGCTAGCGGAGCACGAGTGCGGCTCAGGAGATGCCCTGAACCCTCTCCCCAACTGTCAGTGACGGAAATTCTGCTTGGCGTGGGACTGGCAATGGACGCGACGCTGATTCTTGAGGTGAACCAAGTGAACGCGACATTGCCGAGTCCCCGATGTCGCGTCCCTGACGCAGACCCAGCGTGCGCGCTGAGTTCAGCTTTCCTACACCAAGCGCAATTCGCGATCTACAGTTGGATAGTGGGAGGAATTTTATTCACCCTTGGGATCTTCATAGGGGATTGCCGTTCCAGCTTCTTCAGGACTAAGCTTCACGCCAACCAAGCCAGCCGCTTTCGACAAGGCAGGGTCCCTGTCATTTGCCAGATCCTGCGCGATTGGCAGAATCATAATGTCCGGCTCTACGCCGACGTGCTCCAACGATTTGCCGTCGGCCATCACCAGGTCGGCACCCGTGATTGAGGCTCCATAGGAGACTCGTTCATCCAAGCCAACCGGATGCGGATAGAATCTTGACTCCATTACCATTCCAGCGCTGCGGTCACCCACGACAAATCCGCGCTTCTCCAATTGGACTACGCGAGCAAACACCTCAGAAGCCGATGCTGACTCGCTATCGATCAGGACCGCAAATCTGCCAGTAAATGCATCGTGGTGACGACCGGTTGCAAAGACAGGCTTGGTGGAGTCACGCCCCACATGGTCATAGATTTTCCGATCAAATTGGAAGATTCCGCCCAACAGCCGGTCGAGCGTGACCGTGAACCCACCCGGGTTGCCGCGAAGGTCCAACACCACACCCTTGTGTTTCCGCATGTTGCCAATGATGTTGTCCGCCTCCTCCGCTGAGAAGGCAAAAATAGGAATTTTGACCACTAACAGGGCATCTCCCTTCTCGAAATAACGAGCTCGCCTGGCGTGATGAGTGTTGTCCGAGTCGCGGATAATCTGATTAATGCCTTGGTGTAGGAAGTACGTGATCACTCTGGATGTGCGAATTGTGGCCATCACTTCCAGTTGCCGTGGCTGACTCCCAGCGTCCGCAAGGGTCAGTCGAAGCCCTGGCTGTGGCCTCAATACATCGTAGATATAATGAATTCTCGGAAGAGTCTTCCGTGAGACAGGATGATCGTTGACTGCGAGAATCTCATTCCCGGATTTGAGTCCTTTATTCTCGGCATCGCTGCCGGAAACAACGCGATTGACGAAGCAGTGGTCTCCGATCATCTCCATGCTGAATCCGTAGTCGTGAATAGCGGTGCGAGGAGGAGGGTAAAAAGTGGTATGAGAGTCATTCAAGCTATCCAGGAGCGCGGCGATTTCTGAGACGGCGTCATTCAGCGAGTCGGCAGCATCAATATTGCTTTTGGCTTCCCGGACCTTCGCATCCCAATCGACGCCATGCAGTTTACTGTCGTAATAGTATTTTGGGATATCTGCGGCCACTTTATTCAGCATTTCCCGCGCGAATTCCCGATCAGCCTTGGTGTACTGTTCCGGGCGTGCAAAGGCAGAGGGGAATAGGAACAAAGCGCACAAAAGTGCGGAAGGCCAAGCGATATTCCTCGAAACCCGAGGCATAGCAGCTCTCAACGTTGCAATTGACTAAATCTTAAAAGTAATAAACAACGGTAAGTGTACACCGACTTTGTTATTCCAGGACTGGCTGGGAGGCCTAGTTTTCGGTGCGGATTGCATGACTCACTTGTCGTACTTCATCAGCGAGAACACATCCAATCCCGGCAACTTCTTCCGTCCACCCAAGAAATTCAACTCCACGGCAAACGCTGCGCCTTCTACTACTCCCCCCAGCGACCGGATCAACTGCACCGCCGCCGCGGCGGTTCCTCCTGTAGCAAGCAGGTCGTCGCACAGCAGCACGCGCTGCCCTTTCTGCACCGCGTCCTCGTGCACTTCCATCGAGTCCGTGCCGTACTCCAGCGCGTAGGAAATTTTCGCCGTCTTCGATGGCAGCTTGTTCGGCTTCCGCACCGGCACAAATCCCGCGTTCAACCGGTAGGCCAGCGCCGGAGCAAAAATAAATCCGCGCGCCTCGATGCCCGCCACCAGGTCGATCTTGTGACCGTTGTAATGGCCGCACAGCCGGTCGATCATCACATTAAAACCCTTCTTGTCCTTCAGCAGCGTGGTGATGTCGTAAAACAGAATCCCCGGCTTCGGATAGTCCGGAATTTCGCGGATCAACTTCTTCAAATCTTCCATTCGTTCGGCTCCTGGTTATTCCTTGAATTGTTATTCCGTGAATTCAACCGTGAAATTTCCCGCGTATTTCTCTTCCACCACACTTGGCTCTTCGTAAACGCGCCCCACCTGCGCCATAATCGGCCCTTGCTCCAGCGCCTTGCGCAGCTTCTGCAACTCCTCGTCCCCGCCCATCGCGAACACCTCCACGCTGCCGTCGCGGCGGTTTCTCACATATCCGTCCAGATTCAGTTTTCCCGCCGTGTGCTCCACGAAATTCCGGTAGCCCACTCCCTGCACGCGTCCCGTAACCACATAGCGCCGAGCAACGATCTCCATACTCACAATATTCAGAGTTTATCAGAGCCTCCGCCCGTTCTTCCAAATCGCCGCCCGCCCGTGCGGCCATTGCGTTACACTGGCGTTTGGGCGTCAGGCGGCGCAATCCTCCGCTCCCCGCATCCAAATCCCTATGAATCGCACCACTGCAAATTCCGTGAACCTGCCATCACTCAGCCGGATTTGGCCCGCTATCCTCGCGGGATCTTTTCTTGTTCTCCAATATGCGGCGGCGCAGGAAAATCCCGCCGGTCCGCAAGCGCCTCCGCCCGAGCACAAAATTGAGCGCGTCGTCGGCGTAGCCCAACCGGAAGCGCCGCCCTCCTTGCCGCCCGCCCAGATCATCAGCGCGTTCACGAAAAAAGAGGATTTGTATCTGTCGGAGCGGCCGCTTTA
>Ga0210410_10005108_pt1 | contig 11470 bp, 10 predicted proteins | sample IncBWC4MmetaG_FD_161058 | JGI IMG/M metagenome (GOLD analysis project Ga0210410, IMG submission 161058) | Forest soil microbial communities from Barre Woods Harvard Forest LTER site, Petersham, Massachusetts, United States - Inc-BW-C-4-M | ecosystem: Environmental > Terrestrial > Soil >... | reverse complement strand
TTTCATGGCAGCTCTGTCTCTAATCTGCGTCAATCTGCGTTCATCTGCGGTTGAGTTTTCTTCTCCATTCGCGGTTAGAGTCCGCTTAGCATGAACGTTGTCGCCCGGGTTCTGGCCAACAAACTTGTCGCGCTAGCCGTCCTGATCGGGATCGGCGTCTGGTTCCTGGTGATTCCGGCGATTACCAATCAGCTGGGGGCAAATCCGGTCGAGCGGCTGTTGCATGTTTCGGGAGAAATCGCGATTTGGATGCTGGGGGCTGTCTTAAGTTTGAGCCCGTTACGAGTGTTGTTTCCCAGATCATCGCTCGTAAACGCGTTGAATCGTCATCGCCGCTACATCGGTGTGTCGGCTTGTATCTACGGGCTCGTCCATTTCTCGTGCCAAGTGCTTTATCAAGGCGACTGGGATGATCTGCTGCAAAGTTTCGGCAAACCGTTTACCTGGTTTGGTCTGATCGGGCTAACCATCCTGGTGGTGCTGGCTGCGACCAGCAATAATTGGGCGGTTCGCAGATTGGGGGGTAAGCGTTGGAAGCTGTTACACCGGCTGGCGTATGTCGCGGCGGTTGTCCTGATCTATCATCAATCCATTGCCGGCAAAGGGCATTGGTACATCTCGCGATGGCTACTAGCTTGGCTGTTGACCTTGCAAACCGCGCGGCTCATCAAGTACTGGGCAACACGATTGGCGAAGACGCACGTGCCTCAACAGTCACCAGAACGAAGCAGATGAACAAAACGAGATCGCTCAGCTGCCAGGTCACCAAAAGTTGCTGTAGCATATTTGCTCCTTGCTCTCTGATCCTTCCTGCGGCTCAACCGCGCCTTCTGGACCAATAGACTGGACCAGCTGCTTGTTTTCCCTGGTCGTCTCCCGGCGGGCCACAATCGAGAATAGTTCTAACCAAAATTCTTTTTCGTCGAACTCTGAAGAAGCGTTCATGAGTGCGATAAATCCAGCATCAATTTGCTGGTTGAGATGGCGCCGGACTAACCCGATCGCCGTTAAGTTGATGGAAAGCGCTGGAAAATGGCTGCAGGGAGGAAGCGAGACCGGCAAGTACGGAATCAAAATACCAATCGTAGGCGAGCACACCGGCGACGGAGCTAAACAAGGTCAGTCCGGCTGCCGCTAATAGAATGTGGAGCCAGTTCATATGCGGGTCTGCTCTTTTCTGCAGGTAGTGTCCCTGCACCGGCCCAACGCCGGAAACTGCGTGCGCCTCTTGCGGTCTCATATAGCGTTAATGAAGAACCGCGAACGAGGAGAAACTAGCGATACATGACCGGCGCGGAAAAAAGAGGATGAGTGACGAAAAGACCTTGTCGAGCGCGGGTGTTCGGTAGGAAACGCACGAACGGGAGCTCGGCTCGTCCCTGCCGAGTCCGACGCGCTTAAATGCCTATGATCCGCGCTGGACACGATCTCTACCGCGTTCACCGGTTACGAGTTGATGCGCTTAGCCCTCAAGGATTACAACGCGCTATGAAAACCAAGAAAGTGGCGCGAGAACAGAATCCGTTTCTTCTTTCGGGCAAACGACGGTGGCGGCTATTTGACTGGATCCGGGCAAGGACTCGACGGGAAGAGACTACAAATAATCTATTGAGCCAATGCGCTAGACCAGCCTAATTGTTTACCCAGCAGACACCGCCGGGCGGATCGCAAACATACCGATGAGCTCTCAGCACGTTCTATTACTCGCTCTCGCGTTGGGCAACGATCCGAACACGATCCAGAAGTGCTTTAATTTCGGGGTCGGCGCCACTCTCGCAACCCTGCTATTGATCCTGGCGCTGCGCTCGAGCGAGGAGCAACGCGCTGTTCGGCTTGGTTTTGCGCTTTGCACACTGACCTTCACGGTAAGCGGTGTCGTCGCGCAGGTTGCCTATAGCGTTAGTCAGTCATTTCAATCACCCGTAGTAATTCTGGCTACAAACTTCGCCTTCTTCGCGGCGGTAACATGGCCGGTAACGATTCTTGGGCTGTGGGCCCAAGGCCCTTTCTCCTCTGATTGGAGACGCCAGTTAGGTCGGACGGTGATCGGCTTGGCAGCTGTATCGGCCCTGATCTTGAGTGTCGCTCACCTGGCCGGGTTGCTTCCGACACACACCACATATGGGATGGCGAGCCCATTGGACTCGCTTCTGCCGGCCGAATACAACGGGCTTCTGTTCTTTTGGACCGGGGCGTTTGTTTTCTTGCCGGGGCGGCTACGAGGTTGGCTTTCCTGGATTTCAGTGGCCGCGCTCTTGTCGGGCATGTCCCTGTCGACAATCCACGCCCTGGAAGAGAATTTTGGGCAAGCGCCACTCTGGCTTCATTCGGTGGTTGAGTTCGCCAGACCATTCAACGTCGTCCTTTTGGTTGGTGGCGGCCTATTCGGGCTATCCCGATTCCGCTTCAGCGACATCTTTGCGCAGCGAGGTTTACGGATTCTGCTTGGCGCCCTGATCGCTCTCGCGACCGCTTATCTGGCCCGCAAAATGTTCGAACCGCCCATGCATGAGGAGCGGGCTTCCACAGAACTGGCGGTGCTCGGCTTCGCGATGATCATCTGGATCGCGATCCTTCTATACGCCAAAATCACTGCCGCCAGCGATTGGTTAGTCGACCGCCAAATTTTCCGGCAAACAGATTATCGTCATGCATTAAAGTCGTTTCGAGAAGCGATATCCACCGAATCAGACGCGAGCACCATCTTCGAAACCGGGAGAGCACTCGCGAAAAATACGTTGCGAATCGCTGACGCTGTCATTCGTCCGGACGATACCGCGGAAGAATCCGCTGATGCGGTCCGTTGTGATGCTGGCCGCGAGTATATCTTTCATATTTCAAAAGGTAGTGAACACCCAGGCTCTGCCTTGGTGATCACTACCGGGGCACGCCGTCACACCCTATTCAACGCTGAGATCGATTTTCTTCGCGAGGTTTGTTTGACCATCGAACGCCGTCTGGAGGCCATTGATCGCGAAAAAGAGAATATTGAAAGTGCCCGCCGGGAAGCGCGCCTACTGAAACAGCTCGTAGAAGCAGAACTACGAGCTCTCCGCGCGCAGATCAATCCTCATTTTCTGTTTAATTCATTAAACAGTATCGCTGCGTTGATCTCGTCCGAGCCACAAGCCGCCGAAGAAATGATCGTCCGATTGGCAAAAATTTTCCGGCATGTATTGACTTATCACGACCGGCCCTTCAGCTCGGTCAATGAAGAGATTTCTTTCCTACAAACGTATTTGGAAATCGAGAAGGTCCGATTTGGAGACCGACTTCAAGTCACTTTCGACATCGATGAGTCGGTAGCCCATCTATCGGTCCCGACACTAATCCTTCAACCTTTGGTAGAGAATTCGATCAAGCATGGGTTAGGACCAAAGGTCGGTGAAAATCAATTGACCATCCGGGCGCGCCAACAGACTAACTACCTTGAACTTACCGTCGAGGATAACGGGATCGGTGCAATTGCGACCAAGAAGCTACCAGATCGGGCTTCTAAGGGGTTTGGACTCCGCAACGTCGAAGAAAGATTGCAAACGGTTTATCGCGGCGATGCTCGGTTCTGTTTCGAAAGCGTGCCCCGTTTAGGGTCACGCGCTCAGATCTTGATTCCGATCGTTCGCAAAAATCAGACGCGAGGGGAAGCAGCCGATATTGCCCGGGTTAGCGCTCAATGAAAAAGCTGCGTTCATTGCTCATCGATGACGAGCCCAATGCTCGGCTACGCCTTCGCCGGATGCTGCAAGAAGAGGAGAATGTTGAAGTTATTGGTGAAGCGGAAGATGGACTCAAAGCCGTCAGCGAGATTCAGCGGTTACAGCCGGACTTAGTGTTTCTGGATGTACAAATGCCGGGACTGGACGGCTTTGAAACCCTGAAGGCGCTGCCGACCGATTTGACGTTACCGCTGATTATTTTCGTCACCGGTTTTCATGAACACGCCATGGCAGCGTTCGACGCGAACGCGATCGCGTATCTTTTGAAGCCAATCGAGCGGGAACGCCTTAGCGAAATGGTCGAACGCGCCTGGCGATTACATCAATTTGCCAGTGACCGCGCTGAAGTGACCGACCAGATTCATCGTTTCACGGCTGGTGTCCCGCGAAATTTTCAACAAATCGTGGCTCGAAAACTGGACCGCTTCCTCCTTTTGGATCCGGCCGAAGTTCTCTATTTCTACATCGACCACGGCATCGTGCGGGCGCGGATCAGCGACGACACGTTCTGGGTTAATTATCAGATTAGCGATCTCGAACAGGGTTTATCTGAGCTCAGTTTCTTTCGAGCCCATCGCGCCACCTTGGTGAACTTGCGCCGGGTAAAAGAAATTCGGCCGGCTGCACGCAGCGCGTTCATGCTCATCATGGACGATGCCGCTAATACCAAAATCGAGGTCAGCGAACGCCAAGCCCGTGCGCTGCGGGCGGTCATTCCGGGACTTTAAAGGTGGGGCGAGGCTCCGGATCTTCCTGAAAGGGTGCTCAGGGCAACTACGCACATCCAATCTGCGATGCCTAGCGCCTCACGATTGCCGAGCCGAGACTCAGCGTGCGCCACCAGGCCTTCCGTGAACGGGGGCACCTAAGGAATACTAGCGTCGATTGAAGCGCAACCACGCCACACCCTGGGACACGGCTCGGCGGGCGCATCGGCCCAAAACACGTAACCTTCGTTTATTATGCAATCCCCTGTAGGGTGCGCTGAGGCCGTTCGGGAGCCTCGCCCCACCAAATTGCGGAGACCTATCTACGACCAGCTAACATTCTCTCCCACTGAAGGACGCAGGATTTCCAGTAAGAAGGATTAGTGGCGCAGTAAACGGACGCGATTTCGCTCAAGGTGTTGCGTCCTTTAAATGGCCGCCGATTAAGGAGTTCAGCCGCGTAGTAGATCGATTGCTCGGAGCTGGCAAACCGCTTAGTGCCAAACCTGGTCATTAAACCCATCCAATTGTTCTTGTGACGCGCAGCCGCACTTTTCCATGCACCTGATTCATGCGCCGAGATCGCTGCTAACAGAAGTGGATCAATATTATTCGCGCGACCGGCTTCTATGAAGACCTTGCCATAACCAGCCGGTACCTTCCTTTCAAGCCTAACCGGGTCAACCGGACGAAAGATGCGAAAGCTCTCTTCCGAGGCGTGCATCGACACCGGTAGACCAAAAAACAGGAGATTGCAGATGATCCAACTCTTCATGGAACCGCCCCTGTTTCATGATAATCGCGACCACGCAACAAATTTATTTGCTGGTTACGGCTCAAAAACGACAGAAAAGCGACAAAATCAACCGCAGATGAGCCAGATCAAGACAGATTTAAACCGCGAATGGACACGAACGAAGACCAACCGCAGATGAACGCAGATAGACACAGATAAACTACGAATAGACGCGAATTTAAATGACGTGAATGAACGGGAGGGAGCCGTCCCGCGGCCGCGGGATCAGGTCGCAGTTCCATGGCTTGCAGCAAGCTGCTCCCCTCCCGGCGCTGGGCGTTCAACACATTTGCCTTTATTCGCGTCCATTCGCGGTTGCTTTTGCCTCGCTTCTCCTAAGCTTGAGGTATGGCAACACTGACTACTGAAAAATGTATTGCTTGCCGTCGGGATGCTCCACCGGTGACCGAGGCCGAGATTGCGGAGCTCACCCCTCAAATTCCAGATTGGACCTTATTGGAACGCGAGGGGATCCCGAGGTTGGAACGGATTTTTCATTTCCAAAATTTTGCCGATGCCCTCCAATTCAGCAATCGCGTTGGCGCGCTCGCCGAGGAGGAAGGCCATCATCCAGCGATCCTCACGGAATGGGGACGGGTAACCGTGACTCTGTGGACCCATAAAATTCGCAGCCTGCATCGGAATGACTTCATCATGGCCGCGAAGGTCGACGGCTTGTACGCGGCAGCCTAGAAGGAGCCAGAATCCAGGAGCTAGGAGCCTCGTGCTCGTCCTCGTGCTCGAACTGAGCGCGTGGAGTGGTCCTAAGTTTTTGTGCTTGCACGCAGATCAAAAACGGCGTTGCGGCTAGCACCCAAATTTTCGGGCACGAGCACGAGCACGAGCACGAGCGCGAGCACGAGCGCGAGCACGAGGCTCCTAGCTCCTACCTCCTTTTACCTTCGTACTCTGTCTCCCCGACAGGTAGAGCATGATATCCGTCTTGGAAATACTGCCGATCAAGTGACAGGCATTCAGATCGTCAACCACTGGCAGGCGTTCGGAACGGACCTCAGAGAATTTCTCAAAGGCATCACCCATTCCCTGGAAACGGGAGATCCGAGGGAAATTTTCGTTCATGAGATCGACCGCAATTAACATGGTGGCGAGTTCGGGACTATCCAGGAACTCTTTGATATCATGTAAAGAGACAGCACCCAGAAATTGGCCTTCTCGTCCCACAATATAGATATGCTGCAGTCGCTGTTGTACGAACACCTTGGCAATCTCGGCGAAGGTCGCGTTACTGGGAAGCGTCACCGGATCCGGTTGAATTAGATCGGCAATTTTGGCCTCAGCCAATTGTTGATTGAAAAACGAAGCACCTTTCCGTTCGAGCGATTCACCATAGATAAATCGTTTTTCAAAGATGCTGCTGCAGTAGTAAGCGATAACACAACTCACCATCAGCAACGGTGCCAGGGTGTAGTCGAGAGTGAGCTCGAATCCCATCAGGATCGACATAAGCGGGGCACCGGTAGAGGCAGAAATAAAAGAGCCCATACCGATGATGCCATACATACCTGGATCCAAGTGGAAGCCCGGGAAAAGGAGTTGCAGGGAGCGTCCGTACAACATTCCTAGACTGGCGCCGATAAAAAGGGTGGGCGTAAACACACCGCCAACTGCACCGGAGCCAAAAGTGGCGGCCGTCGCCACGACTTTCAGTAATAAAATTGCTAGGATTTCATCCGAGAACCAGTTTTGCCGGAACAAGGTATTGAGCAGTCCTTGGCCGTTACCACAAACATCCGGACTGATAATGGCCAAAAAACCAACGATGGCGCCGCCCAGGGCCAACTTGGCGGGCGGAGACAGCATGAATTTCGAAAAGAGCCTTTCAGTTATCCGCAAAAAACGAAGATAGACCGGGGCTAACAAGCCGGAGATCAGCCCCATCAAAGAGAGGAAAAGAATTTCCCAATAACTGTGCAAGGCGAACCCCGGAGATTTGTAGATGGGTCCGCCACCGTGCAAAAGTTGCGCGGTGAAAGTCGCGACCACAGCCGCTAAGATCAGCGGTCCCAACGATTCGACTGCCACGGTTCCTAAAATGATTTCTGCTACAAAGAACGACCCGGCAATCGGCGCATTATAAGCGCTGGCAATACCGGCGGCCGCGCCACACGCCACTAAATGACGCCGTTGGGCAACCGGAAAATTTCTTGCTCGCCCGACCAACGAAGCGACCAGGGACGAGATCTGAACCAAAGGGCCTTCCCGTCCAATCGATGCCCCTGAACTTATGGAGAAAAGAGCCGACGTACTTTTGACCAGACTGGCCGCAACCGAAATGTTGCCGTTACCGACTACAATCGCTTCCATGTAATCGGTGGTAGTCTTTTGACGGAGCCGCATGGTGAAACGATTACCGATCCAAAGAGTCAATCCCGCCAAGAAGCCGCCGGCCGTCGGCACGAGCAATTTTTGCCAGAGCGGCAATCGAGCGAACGAGGCAATGATTTCCATGTCATTGCCGGTGGCTAGGAAATGCACGAGATCACTTGCCCGCCGAAAACATTCAGACGCCGCCGCACCGAGAAGGCCAATTAACGCCGCCCAGACTAACATCAGTTGACGGTCACGAATGTGAAAACGTTCAACGAACCAGACCTTCAATTTCAGCAACTGCTGAACTAAAGGAGACGGGATTCGGGGGTGTTGGTTTTCCCTATCTTGATCCATACCAGGCTCGGTCAGTTATCCGTAGTCCCCAGGTATGAGCGGTCTATAGTGACACAAGATCCGAGAAGTGGCGCCGGTGCAATCGCTATCTTGTCTCGGGACCCGAACAACTCGATCGTAATTCCGCACCTCACCCCAGATGTATGATCAGATCGACGCTCGCATATTGGTTCGCGTTCGCCGCGAGTTGGCTGGTTCCTTTGAGTGGACTCGCTGAAAAGAAGCCGAGAATTCTTTTCATCACCCACGGTCAAGCCGGCGACTCTTTTTGGGCTGTCGTTCGTAAAGGCGCTGAGACCGCCGCCCGCGAAACGGATTGTGATTTGCAGTATCAGGCGCCAGAACAATTCGACTTGGCCGCAATGTCGCGTCTCATTGATTCCGCAGTCGCATTGAAACCCGATGGTTTAATCGTCTCCATTCCGGACGCCGGGATATTGGGTAAATCCATTCAAGCCGCACTCGCGGCCAAGATTCCGGTCGTTTCGGTAAATTCAGGACTAGAAGTATCCCGGCAAATTGGATGCATGATGCACATCGGCCAAGAGGAGGAAACTGCGGGGAGGATGGCTGGGGAAAGGATGAAAGCGATCGGTGTAAAAGACGCTATCGTGCTTAATCAGGAAACTGGTAATGCCGCCCTGGACCAACGAATCAAAGGATTTAAAGACGGGTTTGAGGGTCCGTTCCATCAGGTGCAGGTAGTGACCGTCACCATCAAATTCAAGGAATGCCATGACACGGTGACTGCTTATCTTCTTCAACACCCGGACATCGACGGAATTTTGGCTTTGGGTCCGGTAGCAGCTGAGCCGACTTTACAAGCACTGATCGAGATGGGCGAAATCGGCAAAATTAAGCTGTGCACTTTCGACATCTCGCCGGAAGTGATCCAAGCCCTAACCAAAGGACAAATGAGTTTTGCTGTCGACCAGCAGCAATGGTTACAAGGATATCTGCCGGTAATCTTCTTAGCCAACTACGCGAAACACGGCGATATCCCTCAAAATGGTCTTATATTGACAGGCCCGAGCTTCGTAACCCCCGAGAATGTCGACAGAGTCGCGAATTTGACCAACAACGATTCACCATAACACGGCCGAAAGCAGGAAATCGCCAGGGCGAAGCAAACTGAACAGCGGCTCAGGGGCGATCTACTGATATAGGACGAGCGATATAACGCACTAATCTGATTTCAGCGCGGGCTGAAGCGGCAACCGGAGGTAAGCCCTTTCGATCTCTTCTGTAATGGCTAACACGCTCATCAACGTTTCCAATCGATTGCCAGTCGCTATCAAGAACGGCGAGATGACAAAATCATCGGGCGGTTTAGTGGCCGCCTTGGAAGGGCTTCCTAAAGGCGACTACAATCAAAAATGGATCGGCTGGCCGGGAGCGGAGATCTCGGACAAGAAAGAGCAAAAGCACATTGCTCGGAAACTGGTGGACGAATACGGCTGTATTCCGGTTTTCCTTAGTAAAGAGGAAGCTACCGGGTTTTACGAAGGGTTTTCCAATTCGAGCATTTGGCCTTTGTTGCATTACCTCCCAAACTATCTACGGTACGAACCCAAGTGGTGGGAGGATTATCGCAATGTTAATCACACTTTTGCAGACAAAGTGTTAGAGACCGCGGAAGATGGCGATCTGGTCTGGGTGCATGACTATCAGTTAATGCTGCTTCCCGCTATCCTCCGAGCCAAAGCCCCCAAGCTCAAAATCGGCTTCTTTTTACACACCCCATTCCCCGCAGCTGAGGTTTTTCGATTTCATCCGCGCCGTCGCGAATTAGTTGCGGGAATGCTCGGCGCGAACCGGATCGGATTTCACGCGTTTAACTATCTTCGCCACTTCAGCGGCACTGTCCGGCGGCTCTTGCGGATCGAGACAGAGCTCACTCACATTTCCAGCGAAGATCACACCACGGCGCTGGGCGTTTATCCAATCGGCATTAATGCGCCGAAGTTTGAGCAAACCATGGATTCAGAAGAATTCCGGCAGCGTCGTGCGGAGTTCCGTCGGGCCCATGAGGGGAAGCGTCTGGTGATTTCCGTGGAGCGCATGGATTACACCAAAGGGATTCTGCATCGGTTGGAGGCTATCGACGTTTTTCTGGCGCGCTGGGAACAAATTGACAACATCCGTTTCATCTTCGTTAGCGTCCCATCACGCGAAAATATCGAAGAATATCAACACCTGGTCGAGGAAGTGGAATCGCGGATCGGACAGCTCAATGGAAAATATGCGACCCTGCTCAACAGCCCTATCCATTTCATTCACGGGTCTGTCCCTTTTGTCGATCTCTGTGCGCTGTACGCCTTGGCGGATGTCGCACTGGTAACCCCGCTGATTGACGGGATGAATTTGGTCGCGAAAGAGTTCATTGCCTGCCAACGAGAAAACGCCGGACTGTTAATCTTAAGTGAATTTGCCGGCGCTGCCGAAGAGCTTTTTAACGCCCTGTTTGTTAATCCGTATGACTCTGACGCTGTCGCCAGGACATTGATCGATGCACTCGGCCGGCCGATAGAACAAAGGCGAAATGGTATCGAAGCGATGCGAGAGCGCGTCATCCGGTTCGACGCGAAACATTGGGCCCGTTCTTTTATTGAGGACTTGGCAGCGGATTCGGATGCTGATCCCGGAACCGGAAAGACCAACATTAAAGAGGCAAGGGAACAGATCAAACAGGCGATCGAGAAAGGTGAAAAGATCGCCCTTTTTTTGGATTACGACGGCACATTACGCGAGATCGAGGTCGAACCCAAAGCAGCAACGCCTAACCCGGCAATCGAAAGTTTGCTTGACCGACTTAGCCGGCAGCCAAACGTGGATGTTACGATCTTGAGCGGCCGATCGGAAGCGGATCTGGAAGTTTTTTTTGGCAGATTCCCTTTTCGGCTAATCGCCGAGCACGGAGCTAGCTGGCGCCAGCCGGGACATAAAGAATGGGAACGATTAGACCGCAACTTGAAGTATACGTGGAGGGAGAGACTGCTGCCGATCTTGCACGTCTACGAACAAACCACGCCCGGGAGTATGGTTGAGGAGAAACCGTCTTCCATCGTCTGGCATTATCGCCGAGCCGATGAAGAATTCGGCGAATGGAAGGCGAATCGGCTAACCCAGGAATTGTCCGCACTGGGAGCCAATCAACCCATCAAAGTGCGTCATGGCAAAAAAATGGTGGAAGTGACTGCCACGGAAAACAACAAGGCGGCAGCGGTGATGCGAGTGCTTGAGCGCTTTCCTGATGACGGAATCGCACTTTGTGCGGGCGATGATCTGACAGATGAGAGCATGTTTGAACTCACCCTACCTCGCCTTATCACGATCAAGGTAGGGCCCGGTCCAACCCAGGCTCGATTCAGGATACCTGACCCCGCAACGTTTCGGCAGTTCCTCAGCGACCTGTTCGCATAATTAACCGCGAACGGACACGAACGAAGACCAACCGCAGATGAACCGCGAATGGACGCGAATAGACGCGAATTTAGGCAGATGAGATTGCACGTCCCGCATGCCTGGCGGGAGCCGCCTGCTGCAATCGGATAGAGCTGCCAACC